>Ga0181593_10000063_pt1 | contig 74764 bp, 81 predicted proteins | sample 071ome_19_FD_133756 | JGI IMG/M metagenome (GOLD analysis project Ga0181593, IMG submission 133756) | Coastal salt marsh microbial communities from the Groves Creek Marsh, Skidaway Island, Georgia - 071413AT metaG (megahit assembly) | ecosystem: Environmental > Aquatic > Marine > Intertidal... | reverse complement strand
GTCGGAAATTGCCGGTAAAATCAGAAGAAAAAGAAACGCTGCGAAAACAGCGAAAGTGAATGGCGGTGGGGGTGGGATTCGAACCCACGAGACGCGTTAACGCCTGCTGGTTTTCAAGACCAGTGCCTTCAACCGCTCGGCCACCCCACCTTATTGGACCGCCGTTGGCGAGACGCGCTGTTTACCCGTTTCTCCGGCAACCGTCCAGCGGCTAACTGTCGTGTTGTCGCTCACATTTTCCCTGTAACATCGGTTCACATCGCGTTAATTACTCTGTTATACATACCGTTTAATCTCCAGACTGAACTATAGTCCCTTAGGCAAATTCGGGCCGAGACGTGAGAGACATGAAGACACAGAATCTACATCGCAGCACCGTATGGGCGGCCATGGCCTTTGCCGTGGCGTTTGTGCTGTCCGTGTCGCCGGCTCTTGCTGAACGCTCGGTTCAAATCTTCCAGACAGAGGAAGTGACCGCGTCTGATGGTCAAAAACTTGATCCGCTTGATGTCCGAATCGAAAGCGAATTCCTGCATAATGTGGTGGTCTACAAAATCACCAACCGGGGCAAGGAATGGCCGCGTTACAGCTTTATCGGCCTGTTCCTGGCGGACGCCTATAATCCGATGACCGGCCAACAGGTGTATCTGTGGCGCAAGCGTCTCAAGATGAAGGCCGGCGAAACCATCACGATCACACGGCCCATGGCCGATGGCCTGAAACCCAAACTGGATTTGCACATCCGGCCGATCTGGTTGGGGCATAATTTCGTCCATCAGTTCCGTCCTCAGGTCAATCCAGACGGTTCGCTGCTGGCCGAAGATCAAAAATAGCCGCGCCGCTGCGCCATCGACTATTCCTGATGCACGCCCGCCACGGAGCGTGTAAAATCTGACCATGAGCGATCCGTCCCAATTAAAGCGGCCGACACTCTCTGCTCTCGTTGTCGCGCACAACGAAGAAGAGGTCCTGGAAGACTGCCTCAAGCGCCTGCATTTCGTTGACGAGATCATGGTGCTCCTGGACCGCTGCACCGACCGCTCCAAGGAAATCGCCGAAAAGTATGCCCACAAGATCGTTGAGGGCGCGTGGGAGTTCGAGGGCGAACGGCGCAATAAGGGGATCGAAAGCTGTTCCTCCGACTGGATCATCGACGCCGACGCGGATGAATGGATTAGCGATGATCTGGCCGCCGAAATCCTGGAAACTATCGCCACAACGGATTGCGACATCTTTGACATTCCGGTCCGGAACTATATCGGTGGGACCTATGTGGAACACGGCTGGGGCGGTGGGTCTTTCGGCAAAGTCTCTTATCTCGGGCTGTACCGAAAACACGCCAAGAGCTATGGCATCGGCCGGTTCCACGCCCATGTGATGGAACACGGCAAGCGCGGGCCGGACCTGAAAAACCATCTCGATCACTACGTGGACCGGAATGTCTCGGACATCCTGCGACGGCTGGATCGCTATACGGATTACCGGGCGGCGGATCTGGTCGATCAGAATGAGATCGGCTCGCTGCCCAACTACATCCGAAAATTCCTGTCCCGCTTTATCAAAGTCTATTTCCGGCGGAAGGCTTATAAAGAGGGTGGTTACGGCTTTATGATCGCGCTCTGCGGCGCGCTCTATCCGCTGGTCTCGCACATCAAGGCGGCGAATGAGGTCGGTCCGGCGAGAGTGGCGGCGCAACATACTCAAGAGGAGACGGCGGCATGAAGCTCAAATCACTGATGGCGATCCCGGTGGCGGCGATGTTGGCGGCCAGTCCTGTCCGGGCGGAAGGCATCTTGCCCCTGTTCGATACCCACGTGCATTTCTCCAAGGACGCCTGGTCCAGCTTTGAGCCTGCGCAAATCCTGGACATGCTGAAGAAGGCCGGCGTGGTGATGGGGGCGTTTTCGTCGACTCCCGATGACGGCACACTGAAGCTCTATGAGTTGAACCCCACTATGGTGGCGCCCATGTTGCGGCCGTACCGGGACGACATTAATTCCTCCAACTGGTTCGCCGATCAGGAAACGGTGGCCTATCTCAAGCAGCGCCTGGCCAAGGGGATCTATGTCGGCGTTGGGGAGTTTCATCTGTTTGACGCCCGCTCGGCGCTGACACCTCAAGTGAAGGAACTGGCCGACGAAGTGGTGAAGCGGGATTTGTACCTGCAGATTCATGCCGGCGCGTTTCCCATCGCCGCCATGTATACGGTCAACCCGAAGCTCAAGATCATCTGGGCCCATATGGGCATGAGCGACGGACCGAAAACCGTGGACACCATGCTGGAGAAGTACCCGAGCCTGATGGCCGAAGTAGCTTTGCGGGGCGGTGATATCGCGCTGGGTGGTCAGCTTGATCCCGAATGGCGGCGGGTGATCCTCAAATACCCGGATCGATTCCTGATGGGGACGGATACCTGGGTGACCAGCCGCTGGCCGGAATATATTGATCTGGTGGAAGAGCACCGGAACTGGATCAAGCAATTGCCGCCGGAGGTCGCCGAGAATGTGGCCTTCCGCAATGCCGTTCGTATTTTCGGCATCAATAAACGCGGCCGCTTTCCCGATTGACGCGCCGGATCCCCCCATCCGGCCCTGACGGGCCACCTTCCCCCGCAAGGGGGGAAGAGGTATGGGAGCGTACTGTCTTCAACCTCCCCCTATGACGGGGGAGGTCGAGGAACGTTATGCGTTCCGAGGGTGGGGGTGGATTCAAATAATCTGGAAATTCATGCAGGCGACTTGTCCTATCGGTCCATCTTCGGCAAAACATGGATACGCGGGTCGAGCCCGCGCATGACGAACAATTAAAACCGCAGGGACGAACCAACATGACCAACCTGACCGAGGCCGATGTCGTCGGCGAAGAGCATTGGACAAAGAAGGGCGATATCAACCTCTTCCTCTATCACAAGTTTGCGGGCGATCCCGCCGATGCGCCCAACGGCACGATCCTGTTCGTTCACGGCTCCTCCATGGCATCGACGCCGACCTTTGATCTGAAGGTCGAGGGCCGGCCGTTCTCCTCGGCGATGAACTGGTTCGCGCTCAACGGCTACGACACTTGGTGTGTGGACATGGAAGGCTATGGCCGTTCTGACAAGGACCGAGACAGCCATTTCCCCATTTCCGACGGCGCCGACGACTGCAAGGCGGCGACCGACTACATTTTCGACAAGATGGGCATCGACAAGGTGCATCTCTACGGCATTTCCTCCGGCGCGCTCCGGGCCGCTTTGTTCGCTCAGCGCAATCCCGACAGGGTCGGTAAGTTGGCGATGGACGCCATGGTCTGGACCGGGGAGGGGAGCCACACCCTGGAAAATCGTAAGAAGAAACTGGAGGAGTTTAAGGCGAACCGCCGCCGGCCCATCGATCTGGATTTCGTGCGCTCGATCTTCAGCCGGGATCACCCTGGTTGCGCCGAGGATGCGGTGATCGAGGCCTTCGCCGAGCAGATTTGCGCGTTGGATGACTCCATCCCGAACGGCACCTATGTGGACATGTGCTCCAAACTGCCGGTGGTCGATCCGGAGAAGCTCACTATGCCGTGTCTGATCATGCGCGGCCAGTGGGACGGCATCGCCAGCATGGAAGACCTGGTGAAGTTCTTCGAGAAGCTGCCGAACCCGGACAAGCAATTTACCGTGATGGCCGGCATTTCCCACGCCAGCTTCCAGCAGAAGAATTACATGATGTGCTATCACATATTGCACAGCTATCTCAGCCAGCCGGCGCCCCTCTACACCGGATAAAATTGCGTAAAGCTTATGCCCGATCCAATCAAAGTCCCTGTTCTGATTATTGGCGGCGGCCCCGTCGGCATCTGCCTGGCCATGGAGCTGGGCTGGCGCGGCACCGAATGTTTGCTGGTCAACGAACGCCCGGATACGGCGACTCATCCAAAAGGCAGCACCATTAACCCTAGGACCATGGAGCACATGCGCCGGATGGGTTGTGCGCCAGCCATCCGCGAGCTCGGCCTGCCGCCGGATCACGTCACCGATAGTACCTATGTGACCCGCCTGGCGGAATGGGAACTGGGGCGGCTTAAAATGCCGACGCCCCGAGAGAAGATCGAGAACCCGGGGCCCTGGGGAGCCACGGCCCTGACGCCAGAACCCATTCACCGCTGCAATCAGTTCTATTTCGAATCCGTAATGCGCAAGCATGCGGAATCTTTTCCGACGACTGACATCCGGTATGCCTGGCGGCTGATCGATTTCGAGGACAAAGGCGATCACGTCGAGGCCGAGGTGGAGGAAATCGCCACAGGAGAGCGAACACAGGTGATTGCCGACTATTTGATCGGCTGCGACGGCGGGCAGGGGAATGTGCGGCGGAAACTGGGCTTCACCTATGAAGGCCGCAGCAGTTCCGGCGACCGGTTTTACGACGGCACCATGCTGTCGATCTATGTGCGCGCGCCGGAAATTTTCGACGTTATTAACATGCCCCTCGCCTGGCATTATTGGACCATCAATCCCAAGGGCCGGGTGGATTTCATCACCCTGGACGGGAAGGGGGAATATGTCCTGCTGGCCGAGGTGGAGCCGGGCCTGAAGCTCGAAGAGATCGACATGGACGAGATCGTGCGTAACGCCATCGGTGCGGAAACCTCGTTCGAGGTGGTCTCCGTGCAGGAATGGATGGCGGGTTTGGCGCTGGTCACCGATCACTATCAAAAAGGCCGGGTCTTACTGGCCGGTGACTCGGTGCATCTGTTCACGCCGTCCGGCGGGTTCGGCTTCAATACGGGCATCGACGACGTGGCCAATATGGGTTGGAAGCTGACGGCGGTTCTGGATGGCTGGGCGCCGCCGAGCCTTGTGGAAACCTATGAGGCCGAACGCCGGCCCATCGGCATCCGCAACACATCGGCCTCCGGCGACTATGCCGACAAGATCGGCCGGCTGTCCTTCCCTGATTATGTGGATGAAGACAGCGAGCGGGGCGCGGAAGCGCGGGCGGCGCTGGAGGCGGAGCTGCTGACTTTCAAGGAAGAGTTCGCGAGCTTGGGTGTGATCCTGGGGGCGCGCTATGACGGCTCGCCGCTGATTGTGTCTGACGGCACGACACCACCGCCGGATGACAGGGCGGTGTATACGCCGAGTGCCTGTCCGGGTGGACGCGCACCCCACTATTGGATCAATGACAAAGAGTCGCTCTATGATAAATTTGGGCCGGGATTTACCCTGTTGCGAATGGGCGAAGATGCGCCGGCGAGCGATGACTGGACCGCCGCTACGCAAAGTCTAGGCATCCCGTTTACCGTGGTGTCCGTGGCCGAGGCTGGTATCCGCGAGTTGTACGAAGCGCCGTTGGCTCTGATCCGTCCGGATCACCACGTCGCCTGGCGCGGCGAGGCCGGTGATCCGGAATCGATCCTGCGCCAAGCGGTGGGCTTCACGATATAGGTCGTCACGTTAATTGCAGCAGTTTTGACCACCAGGCGATGTCTGGATTGGCGGGCAAGGGACCGTGCCGTATGAGCAGAAAACGCAACAGTCACCTTCGAGCGGTTTCAATACTTGCCCACAGCCTTTGCAGTCATAGAACCATTGGCAGGCATCTGTCGGCATGGTTTCAGTCTCGGCATGACCACAGTTTGGGCAAGTGATTTCAGATTTAAGTTCTACTGTATCCATCAGGGCTCCAAGTCTGAAAATTTTGGCCGAGCTCAAAAGATTTGGCAAATAACGAGCAGGTTACCGCAACAAAAAAGGGCGCCGGATAAACCAGCGCCCTTTTCCGTAAATTGAAACGAAATTTTACTTGGCGGCGTTCATCTTCGCCACGATGGTCTTGGCGTCGATGCCCTGCGCAGTGGTCTCGGCGATGATCTGGTCGCCGGCCTTCATCAATAGAGCCGTACCCTTTGCGATTTCCGCATCCGACAGTCTATGCAGTTCGTGATTCTTGGAATTGCGAATCAGATTAAACCCGTCCAGGCTTTCCTTGTCATAAACGGCGGACCCCATTTCGCTGTGCTTCGGGCCGGTCGTCTGGTCGATGATGCCCTTATGATGAGCGGTCAGGCCGTTGTAGGAATTCTTGTTCATGACCAGGAACATCGGCGAACGGCCCCAGGGCAGTCCGTCGGCGAAGTACTTGGTGACTTCCTTCAACTTAAAGCTGGTCAGGGTCGTCGTTGAGGTAAGCACACCGTCCAGTAGACCACGGGCCAAAGCGTTATAGACCTTGGTGATGGGCATCGGGATCGGAGATGCGCCAAGGGACCTCAGCAGCTTCGCCTGGAACTGAGACGGCGTCCGGAGTTTAAGCCCTTTCAGGTCTTCGATCTTGGTGATCTTCTTGTTTTTGGTCATGATGACCGGACGATCCACTGTCCACATGAACAGCAGTTTGACGTCCCCGTATTCTTTTTCCAGGTGGCCTTCATAGGCCGCCCACAAAGCGCGGGTCGCCTGTACGCCGTTTTTGGCGATGCCCGGCAGCTCGATCAGTGTGGTCGCCCGGAACTGGCTGGAGGTAAAGCCCTGCAGACCAAAAGTAATGTCGGCCACGCCGTCAACGGCGCGCTTGAATTGGCGGGGACCGCCTTTGCCCAGTTTGCCGCCGACGAACATCTTGATCTTCAGCGTGCCCTGGGACATTTCGTCCACTTTCTTCGCCCACGGGGTGAAGAAGGCTCGGTTCATGGCGTGTTTCGGCCCGGTAAAGGACGCCAGCTTCAGTTCCACCGCATTGGCGGTGGTGGCAGTTCCGATCCCGGTTGCACTGACAACACCCAAGGCGAGGGCGGACAGCGCCGTTGCTTTGATTACTGAGTTCATGTCTTACGTCTCCTTGTCTAAGACTGTTGAAATTCGGCGTGCTTCAAAACGCGCTTCTTAACCTCGGTTAGTTTGTAAAAAAAACTCGTCGCTACTGTGCCTCAATCATAGTGTTTGGTAAGAATAACGCGATCTCCGGAAAGACCATCAATATCAGAATACAAATAATCATCGCTATCCAGAACGGGATAACGCCGGCAAAAATATGGCGAAGGGGCACATCTCCGGCGATGCCCTTCACGACAAATACGTTAACGCCGACTGGCGGCGTGATCAGGCCGATCTCGATGGTGATGACAATCAGCACGCCGAACCATATGGGGTCAAAGCCCAATTCGATGATCAGCGGGTGCACGATCGGCAGGGTCAGCACCAGCATAGCGAACCCTTCGAGGAACGACCCCAGCACCACATAGGCCGCCATCAGGATCAGCATGACCACGTAAGGCGACAGATCCATATCGGTCAGAAGGCTGGCCAGGTCGGACGGAATTTGGGTCAGCGCCAGGAACGGATTAAACACGTGCGCACCGATGAGAATCAGAAACACCAAGCCTGTAGTACGGATGGTTTGATACAGCACCTGGGATAGCGATTCCCTGTTCAATCTCCGCCGGAAGATCGTAAGAAGGAGTGAGAGCATGGCGCCGACGCCAGCTGCTTCGGTGGGCGTGAACAGGCCGCCATAAATGCCGCCGATGGTGATGACCACGATCAAAATCATGCAGATCGACTGGCGCATTGAATTCACTCGGTCCTGGACTGATGCCTTTGGGCCAGCCGGTCCAAGGTCGGGATTGATCCGGGTCTGAATGTAGATGGAGATGATGAACAGAGTGGCCAGCAGAATGCCGGGGAAAACGCCTGCCAGGAACAGCCGGCCGATCGATTCCTCGGTCAGGATGGCGTAGATAATAAAGCCGGTCGATGGCGGGATCAGGATACCCAGCGTGCCGCCGGCGGCGATACAGCCCGTTGCCAGTTTGGAATTATAATTGAACCGCCTCATTTCCGGCAGGGCCACCCGGCCCATGGTCACCGCGGAGGCGACGGACGATCCGGAAAGCGCTGCAAAGCCGGCGCAGGCGGCGATGGTGGCCGAGGCCAATCCACCCCGCCAATGGCCGAACCAACTGTAGGCGGCGTTATATAGATCGCGGCTCATACCCGATACGGAGGCGAAGTTGCCCATTAGAATAAAGAGCGGAATGACGATCAGCTCGTAGTTATTGGAAATAACAAACGCCTCGTCCGCGAGCATGGAAAGCGCCGGGGTCCAGCCGTTCATAAAGCCGAAGCCGACCACGCCAACGACCGCCATGGCAATCGCTACGGGCATTCGGAGCGCCAGAAGTGTGAACAGCGCCAAGAGGCCGATGATGCCGAACATGGTGTTACTCATGGCCGGTCATCTCCTCTTCTTCCTTGCCCAGAAAGGCGAACCAGGCCTGGCGGCACAGGACGATGGCAAAGATTGCCGATCCGATCGTCAGCATCGTCAGAAACGGATAATAGGGAATTTCCACCATTTGGGTGACTTCGTTCACGTCGATGGCGCGGTGGACCAGCAGAGCGCTTTCCCAGGTCAATAGAACAACCAAGATAGCCGAGGCGCCCAAAATGACCGCATCACTCAGCTGTACCGTCCGCGGCTTACAGATCGCGCTCAGCAAATCGACGGCGATATGGCCTTTGGTCAGGCCGGTATAGGCCAGGGAAAAGGCGACAATGGGAATGAGCATCACCTCGGCGGTATCGTAGACACCCAAGGGCGGCGCGTTGAACACCCTGCGCATAAAGACGGAATAGACGATGAGACACATCAGCCCCATCAGTGTTGCCCCGCTGATCAAGGCCAAAAATTTTACGACACGTTCTAAAATAGTTGCCTGCCTGTTGTCCTTATTTTGTTTTGGTGACCCGATTTCATCAATACAGCCGGGATTTGTATAGGAATTCGACCGGTGGGGCTACAGTAAATTCGGGAGAAGCTGACGTTAATCCTGGGGCGCCCAAAGGGAAGGATTTCGCCACGGGCCGGGAACCGACAGGTTACCGGACAATTGTTCGTCTGTGCTCCTGATGATAGTCGATTGCCAGGCTCCGCACCAGTCAGCCGGCAACGGGTAAGGAGGTTTGACCATATCCTCCTGCTTAAATCCGAATCGGCAGTAATAAGCGGGATCGCCTAAAACGAGGATCGCATGACAGCCTAGACGCTTGGCTTGCTCACATACGGCTTCGACCAGTTTTCGCCCGACCCCGTCTCTTTGCCAAGAAGGCGCGACCGCCAACGGCGCCAAAAGTCCCACCTGCGCTGTGGTTTGGTCAACAGAACACAGGGTCAGGCCGATATGTCCGACGATGTTGTTGTCCCGAATGGCGAGCAGCGAAAAATAGTCCGCACCTAAAGTGAGGAGTTCATTCACCAAGGGCCGCAGTTCTTCATCCGGGAACGTCTGTCCATAAATATCAAGGATCGGCTCGGTATCGCTCGGCGCGCTCTGCCGGATTGTGAGGTCAGCCGGCAATTAGTCTACGGCTTCCACGGTAATCGCCGCACCGGCGGGAACATCGGTCAAGACAGTCACGTCGTCCTGGGCCCGGCCCCAGATGTTGGTTGGCGCGGCCAGGCGGATTTCATCCCCTTGGGAAATGGGCGTGGGGCCGAAGCCGATGGCGATGGAATCTCCCTCCACCCAAAAGGCCAGTTCGCCTGCCTCGACGACGGCGCGGGCACCGGCCTCCCGCTCGGCGGAGACCGGGGTGGCGAAATACACTTCCTCGCCCCAGCGCTGGGCGGAAGACGTAATCGGCAGGGCAGCCAGGATCGCCGCCGCCGTCGGTGTGTCGAACAGCTCAGCCCGGATCACGTGATCACCGATAGTGATTTTGATTTCAGCCATTTTTGATCGCTTCATAATCGATCGGTTTGTTGAGATCGATGAAATCGCCGGCCTCGGGCATCGGGTATTTCAGCCCGGTTGCGCAGTTGAAGAGGACGCATCGGTCGGCTTTGGAAATCCGGCCTTCGTCTAGAGAATTTTTAAACGCTGCCAAAGTTGCTGCGCCCTCCGGGCACAACAAAATACCGTCGGACTTTGCCACCTGGGACTGGGCTTCGTTGATGGCCTCGTCCGATACGGCGATGGCGAAGCCGTCGCTTTCCCGCACGGCGCGGAGGATCAGAAAATCACCGATGGCCGCCGGGACGCGAATGCCGGCCGCCACCGTGTGGGCGTTTACCCAGGGTTCGGCATGTTCCACGCCGTCCTCGAATGCTTTTACGATGGGCGCACAGCCTTCTGCCTGAACGGCCACCATGCGCGGACGCTTCGATCCGATCCAGCCGATGGCTTCCAATTCTGCGAAGGCCTTCCACATGCCGATCAACCCAGTGCCGCCGCCTGTCGGATAGAAGATCACGTCCGGTACCTCCCAGCCCAGTTGTTCCGCCAGTTCGAGGCCCATGGTCTTCTTGCCTTCAATGCGGTAGGGCTCCTTCAGGGTGGAGGTGTCGAACCAGTCCATGGCGTCTTTGCCTTCACCGACAATTCGGCCGCAATCATTGATATAGCCGTTGGCGAGGAACGTATGCGCGCCTTGCAACGCGATTTCCCGGACGTTCACCTGTGGCGTGTCCTGCGGACAGAAGACGTAAGATTCAATTCCGGCGGCCGAACAATAAGCCGCTAGCGCCGCACCCGCATTGCCGTTGGTCGGCATGGCCATGCGCGTAACCCCCAACTCCTTGGCCATGGAAACGGCGAGCGCCAGACCCCTCGCCTTGAAAGAGCCCGTGGGCAGCCGGCCTTCGTCTTTAATTAGGATTTCGCCACAGTCCAAATGAGACTGTAGCCGGGGCGCAGGCAGGATGGGGGTCATCACTTCACCCAGTCGGACCACGTTCTCGGCCTTGCGGATGGGTAGAAATTCCCGATAGCGCCAGAATTCCGGATCGCGGGCCGCCAGGGTTTCCTTGGTCACCGCCTTGCCGAGCGCCTCTAGATCATACCGGACGAGCAGCGGTTTGCCCGTATCCGACAGGCCTTGAAGCGTATCCGCGGGATAGTGCTTACCAGTCTCACTGCATTCGAGATGGGTTACAAAAGTGGGGATATCGGACACGTTTTCCTCCGGAGAATGGAACGCAAAAACTTGTTTAAACAGCGATATCATATGAATTTAGGTTGTCACTCATTTTGATCTGCGAGTACACTTTCCTCAGTTGTAAAAGCAATCACGTTTGATAGGGAGAATATCTATGAGCTCATACGATCTGGAACTTGACCGCCGGATGTTGCTTCGCGGCACCGCGGCAGCTTTTGGCGCGGCGGCTGTATCATCGCTGCCGTTCAGTAGTGCGTTTGCCGCCAAGTTCCCGGCGCGCAACATTAATGTTTCCGTCCCCACCCGCGAAGGCGGCGGCGCCGACCGGTTGAACCGCTCCATCACCGGCGTTTGGAAAAAATACCTGGGCGTAAATTTCGAAGCGTCATTCTTTCCCGGCGCTGCCGGCCGTGTCGGCTATGAAAAATACATGGGCCTGGCCGGTGATGACGGTCATGAAATTTTATTCGGCAACATGGGCCCCGAAGTCCTGAACTGGGTGGTCAAGAAACCGACTTTCGATCTGAGTACTTTTATGTACTTCGCTCAGGTCGATGCCGACCCCGGAATCGTGTTTGTCAGCCGCAAAAGCAAATTCAAAACGATCGATGACATTATCGCCGAAGGTAAGAAGCGTACCCTTAATGTCGGCACCAGCCGTCTCGCCCATCCGGCGACTTTGGGTGCGCTGGCGCTAGGCCGTCATACGGGCGCGAAGTTCAACCCAATCCCGCTGTCCGGCGGCAAGAACACCCGTGCAGGCGTGGCTACCGGTGAAATGGACTTCGGCGTTCTGCCCTCGGGCGGCATCGTGAACCGGGCCAAAAGCTTCAAGGTCCTGCTGATGATGTCTCATGATAATCCGTTGCCGGGCCGGACGGAGAACGCGCCGGTGATGAACAAGCACTTCAACATGAACATGCCGTCTTTGGTTGCGGGCGCCCGCGCGTACGGCATTAAGAAGTCTGTCATCGATAAGAACCCGGAGAATTTCAAAATCCTGGAAGACACGTTGAAGAAGGTCTTCCCCGATCCGGCCTTTAAGAAGGCGTACCTGAAAACGAAATCCCCGTGGGAATTTGTCGGCTACCGCTCGCCCGAGCAGGCGGCGGAATATGCCAAGGGCATCGCCCAGGTCGGTACGGAGTTCAAAGAACTGCTTTCCGGTAAAAAAACCTAAAGCCTGAATTCACACTTCTGGGAAGAGGCGGCCGGGCGTTCTAGTCCGGTCGCCTTTTCTTCGAGAAGGCTCTTTGCGCCGCCGGGGATAGTCGACTAGACTCTGGCAACGTATCAGGGAGGCACAAAGCTATGTCGGATCAACCGGCAGCAAACGAGGACGGGAAGAAGTCTGTCGGCGGGGAACTTGTCATCCCCATCGCCGCACTTCTGTTCACCGGCTACTATTTTTATACAATCATTGACGCTCCGTGGACCGCGCAGGTCAGCGCGTTCTTTGTCGGCTCCATCCTGACGCTGCTGGTGATCATCTATCTGGTGCGCACCTACCGGCAATTGCAGGCGGGGGAGGTCGATTTGAAAATGGATCGGTTGACCGCGCCCAATGCGTATATCCCGAAACGGCTAAAGCTTTTCGTGCTGACCATTGCCTATATCGCGGCGGTGGGCTGGCTCGGTTTTACCATCACCACTTTCCTGTTCCTGATGTCCGCGATGCTGCTGCTGAGCGAGGGCAAGCGCAAAGGGCTGATATTGTCCCTCTCGCTGATCCTGTCAGTCGGCGGCTATTTCCTGTTTATCGTCGCCTTCCAGACCCGGTTCCCGGACGGCCCCTTCGAACAATTCATGAAGGGGATACTATAGGATGGGTGATTACGATTTAGCCTTTTACGTTGAGATGTTTTGGACCACCTGGGAACATTGGTGGGTGATGATCCCCGCCATTTTCTTGGGGCTCGTCGTCGGCGCAATTCCGGGATTCAGCGCTGCGAATACGATCATTATTTTGTTGCCGTTGACTTTGGCGTTCGAACCCGATGTTGGGCTGGCCTTTATGGTTGCGCTTTATGCCTCGTCACGCATGGGAGCCGGCATACCGGCAATCTTGGTGAATATTCCCGGTACGGCCGGCGCGGCGGCAACGCCGCTTGATGGTTATCCGATGACCAAGGCCGGCAAGGGACAGCAGGCGCTGGCCATTTCCTTTGTCTCATCCATCGCCGGCGGGTTGCTGACCACGATCATTGCCTTGGCGGCCATGCCGTGGTTGTCGCAGATCGCGTTTTATCTCCACAGCGTCGAGATGATCGTCATCATGATCTTCGGCATTTCCCTGATTGCCAGTATCGCAGCCAGGGATACGTTGAAGGGGCTCATCGCCGGTTTCTTCGGGTTGATGATCGGCTTCATCGGCGCAGACACCGTGTATGAGACGCCCCGCGGCACATTCGGTTTCCTGGAACTCTATGACAAAGTGCCGCTGATCCCGGCCCTGGTCGGCCTGTTCGCCATCTCCGAAGCCTTCGCGGTGATCGAAGGGGAGTCGATCCTCTCTAAACGCGGCCGGGAGGCCATGCAGAACCCGTCCTGGAAGCAGACCTTTGAGGGCGTGCAGATCGCCGTCTCCAAATGGTGGCACATCATCTGGACCAGCATCATCGGCCTGGTGATCGGCGTAGTGCCCGGTGCGGGCGCCGCGATCGCCTCGTTCGTGGCGTATCAGCAATCCAAGACCTATTCAAAGACGCCCGAGCTTTACGGCACCGGTCATATTGAAGGCTTGGTCGCGCCCGAGTCCGCCAATAACGGGGTGACCTCCGGTACGCTGGTGCCGCTGCTGGTGATCGGCATTCCCGGCGGCGCGACGGCGGCAATCATGCTGGTGGTGCTTCAGTTTCATGGGGTGACCGTCGGGCCTGATCTGTTCCTGACCGACCCTGAACTCGCTTTCGGGCCCTTCATGGCTATGCTGATCACCTATGTGCTGATGATCCTGACGGTTCTGCCGCTGGCCCGCTATATGTCGAATATTACGGTGGTTTCTACGACGTATATGGCGCCGATTATCATCTCGTTTACCCTCGTGGGCTCCTTCGTGCCCCGAGCGTATGTATTTGATATGAGCCTGGCGCTGGCGTTTGGCGTAATCGGCTATGTGGCGCGGAAGACGGGATACCACGTCGCAGCGATCCTGATCGGTGTGATCCTGGGACCGTTGTTGGAGACATTCTTCCTCCGCGCCATGAAAATGTCCCAAGGCGACATCTTCGTTATCTTCTCCTCGACATTAGGCAATATCCTGTGGGTATGCCTGGTTTTGTCCCTGGTCGTACCGATGTTCGTTGAGAGGCGGCGGTCAAAAGCCGCGGCCGATGCCGAGGAGCAGACGAGCGAGTAGGTTTAATTGCGTAGTCATGCCTGCCTTCGCCGAAGTGAAGCGAGCATTAGGTCTCCACTCTCAGGTCGTCATCCCCGACCCGCGAAGCGGTTGTCGGGGATCTCATGTGATCTAGATACCCGAGAATTGGTCCCAATTATCATTGGTCCCAACTCGGGCATGACGGGAAGGGGGAGGGGCGACGTGGTTTAGAAATGGATGCGGACCTAAGCCACGCCTACACTGCGGAACAGCGCCAATCCCTCCTCAGAGCTCATGAACGCCGCGAGAGACCGGCCGTCGTCATTGTCGCCGTCGGTAAGCACGGCAACTTGGTATGACGTATAACGGTCGAGACTTTCCGGCAGCGGGCCCACCAGTTTCACCTTAACGCCCGCATCTATGAGACGGCGGATAGCGGTTTGCTGGCCGAAACCGATTTCATTTTCAAACGACGAATTCGCCAGGTGATCCATCAACTCTTCCGCCGAATTAGGACGGACGGTCTTATCCGCCACTTCCGCGGCGATGCCCAGTTTTTCCATCATGGTGGCAATGTACTGGCCACTAGACGCCGTGTTGTAGGCGAGGGAGTCGGCAGCCAGGATGGCCGCTTTCAAGGACTCCTCAGTGGAGATATCGGGCGCGTCTGAGCTCTCCTTAATCACCACGCCGGACCGAACCGATCCAATATCCGCAACAGTGCTGGTCACCACCAACCCTTGTGCCTGGAAATCCTCCATCGCGTTAGTAGGGGCGATTAGAACCTCGGCATTTCCTTCGTCGGCCGCCAGTCTTTCCCGGATTACTGGGGCGGTGGCGTAGTCCGCCTCTACCTTTGTGCCGGTCTTTGTCTCATAGGCTTCCGCGCAGAGCGGCACCCCGTTGGCCGGTGCACCGGCGCTTAAAACTCGAATAACCATGATGTGACAACTCCTATGGCTTTCCGCCTTGCCAATCCCTGTCTGACCGATAAAGTCTTATCCCGAAGCCGGAATAAGAGCATAAGAAAAGGGAGGAAACCATGCTGGATCAGCCGAAGGGCGAAATCGCGTCGAACGTCAAGCGATTGGGTCACCTAGATATCGCCGGCGGCGGTCAGGTCGTCGTACAAGGGGACTACGCCTATATCGGGCATATGAAGCCGCCCCACGGCACCTCCATCATTGATATTTCTAATCCCGCCGATCCCAAGGTCGTCGCCCATACCCAAACCGACAGCGAATTTTCGCACACCCACAAAGTGCGGGTGGCCGGCGATATCATGGTCACTAATGTGGAGATGAATAACCGGCACTTCCTGCGGGTCGGTGACCGCATCCCGGAAACCGTCGCACTTCTGGAAGCGGACGGCAAAGACCCGACAGACGCCAATGTGGCCGCAGCCTTAGGGGTGAAGGAAGAGGACATTCCCGTCCTCAATGAAGCGCGGGAGAGGGGCTATACGGATGGCGGGTTCAAGGTCTGGGATATTTCCGACAAGACCACCCCGAAGGAACTGGCCTACGTGAAGACCCACGGGTTCGGCACTCATCGTTTTGATATGGATGAAAACTATGCCTACATCTCGACGGAGATGGAAGGCTATATCGGCAACATCCTGGTGATCTATAGCTTGGCCGATCCCACCAATCCGACAGAAGTGTCCCGCTGGTGGATGCCGGGTCAGCATTTGGCCGGCGGGGAAAAACCAACTTGGTCTGGTTACCGCAACCGGCTGCATCATGCGCTCCGGGTGGGGGACGAGATGTGGGCCTCGGTCTGGCATGCGGGCTTCCGGATCGTCGATGTTTCCGACATCACCAAGCCAGTCACGGTGGCGGAGCACAATTATCACCCACCGGTTAGAGAGCCAACGCACACTGTCTTGCCGGTGCCCCATCTGATTGATGGCCGCCGGATTACGGTTGTGGTGGATGAGGAACACAAACGAGTGCCGGGTCCGGGCCAGGCGCCGGCCAACTTATGGACCTTCGACGTTACCGACTATGACAACATCCAGTGCCTGGCGTCGTTCCATGTGCCCGAATGGTGCAGCCCCTATTCGACGTTGCCGGGCGGACGGTTCGGCGCGCACCAGTTCCAGGATCATATGGATGACACGCTGGTCTATTGCACCTGGTTCTCCGGCGGGTTACGGATCATCGACGTGGCCGATCCCTTCGACCCGGTGGAAATCGGCCACTATATTCCGGAACCGGTTGCCGGCTTCGACAGCCCGCAGAGCAACGATGTGGAGGTCGCGCCCAACGGTCTGATCTACCTCTATGACAGGGATAACGGCTTTGACATTCTGGAGCTAAACCGATAAGTCCGCAGGCCATTTTGGACAACAAAAAACGCTGAATTTGCAGGAGTTTTGAATGAGTTTCGTGATTTCACCGGGTGAACAGCCCTCTGTCGCCATTGAGGGCTCCGACGAACGGTTTCCGGTACGACGGATTTATTGCGTCGGCCGCAACTATCGCGCCCACGCTATCGAAATGGGGGCTGATCCTGACCGGGAGCCGCCATTTTTCTTCATGAAGCCGGCGGATGCGCTTGTCGAGAACGGCGCAACCATTCCGTATCCTCCTCAAACCAGCAACGTTCACCACGAGATCGAACTGGTGGCGGCCATCGGCGAGGGCGGCAAAGACATTGCCGAATCGGAAGCGCTGGATCATGTCTGGGGCTACGGTGTCGGCATCGACCTGACCCGCCGTGATCTGCAAAACCAAGCCAAGGAAATGGGCCGGCCCTGGGATATGGGCAAGGGGTTTGATAATTCCGCGCCCTGTACGGCACTGCGCCCGGTCAGCGAGGTCGGGCATCCCGACACCACGAATGCCGCCATCTGGATCAAGGTGAACGGCGAGACCAAGCAGGAAAGTACCCTGGACATGCATATCTGGACCACGGCGGAGACGATTTCCTACCTCTCCGGCTTGGTGGAGTTGCAGGCGGGTGATTTGATTTACATGGGCACGCCGGAAGGCGTCGCCGCGGTGAAGGCCGGCGACACGATGGAAGGTCATATCGACGGTGTCGGCGATCTGACCATTCACATAGGATAGGGGAGGCAAAGATGCAGAAACGTAAACTAGGAACGAACGGCCCTGAAGTCCCGGCGATTGGCCTGGGCTGCATGGGCATGTCCATTCAGTACGGCCTGCTGGACGACGATCAATCCATTGCGACGATCCACCACGCCCTGGATATCGGCGTCAACCTGTTGAACACGTCCGACATGTACGGCAACGGCAAGAACGAAACCCTGATTGGCAAGGCCATCAAGGACCGGCGCAGCGAAGTGATTTTGAACTCCAAGTTCGGTCAGACTCGCAACCCCGACGGTAGCGGCGGCGTCAATGGCCGGCCGGAATACGTGCAGGAAGCCTGCGAGGCGAGCCTAAAGCGTCTCGGGGTTGATCACATCGAGATTTACGCCCAGCACCGGGTCGATGCGGAAGTGCCGATCGAGGAAACCGTCGGCGCCATGGCGCGGCTGATTGAACAGGGCAAGGTCAGCCATCTCGGTCTGTCCGAAGCGGCGCCGGAAACTATTCGCCGGGCGCATGCGGAACATCCGATGATCAGCGTGGAAACGGAATATTCCCTGTGGTCCCGCGACGTTGAAGAAGAAATCCTGCCGACCTGTCAGGAATTGGGCATCAGCCTGATGCCGTATGCGCCGCTTGGCCGCGGTTTCCTGAGCGGCACCATCCAAAAGGTCGATGACCTGGTGGAAGGCGACCGGCGGCGCGATCACCCGCGTTTCGCCGAGGAAAACATCGCGGAAAACATCAAAAAGGTGCAGGTGGTCGAAAAGATTGCCGAGGACACAGGCTTCAAACCCGCGCAGATCGCCATCGCGTGGGTGCTGGCCCGGGATCCGAACCTGGTCCCGATCCCCGGCACGAAGCACACGAATTACCTGGATGAGAATCTGCGGGCGGTGGATATCCAACTGACCGACGAGCAAATCCTGACATTGAGTGATGCGTTCCCTCTGGGTGCTACGGCGGGTCTCCGGTATCCGGAGCCGCAGATGAAGCGGCTCGGTCTCTAAGGCACGCCGAACAGTGGCAGGCCGCGTCGAAGGCAAGACAGCGCTGATTACCGGCGCCGGGTCCGGGTTGGGACGCGGCGCCGCGCTGCATCTGGCCAGGGAGGGGGCGAACATCGTCGCCACCGACTTGGACGAAAGCACGGCCGCTGAAACGGCGGAGATGATCAATGCCGAACGCCAGGGGGCGGCCATTTCCGCCCGTCATGACGCGACATCCGAAGACGATTGGATGGCCGCATTGGAGCTGTGCAAGAGCAAGTTCGGCTCTCTGCAAGTGTTGGTGAACAATGCCGGCATTTCTATCGGGGGCGATATCGAGTCCACGGATTTTGCGACGTGGAAAAAGCTTCAGGAAATCGATGTCGATAGCGTGTTTTGGGGCTGCAAGCTGGCGCTGCCTTATATGAAGGACACCGGCGGCTCGATTATCAATATCTCGTCCACCGTCGGTATTCTGGGCAATCCGCTGACGCTCGCCTATGGCACGGCCAAGGCCGCGGTGCGCTCCATGACCAAGTCCATCGCGCTGCATTGCGCCCGGCACAAATACAATGTGCGCTGTAACTCCGTACACCCGACCTTCATCAAGACCCCGTTGTTGCAGCGGTTTGCCGATGCGATGGGCGGCGACCAGGAGGCGGCCTACGAGACCTTGTCCGAGTTGGTGCCCCTCGGTGATATCCTCGAGACCGAGGACGTCACCCATGGCATTATCTATCTGGCGTCCGATGAATCCCGTATGATGACTGGCGCCGAATTGGTGATCGATGGCGGTCTGACCTGCGGGTACATGCCGCCGATTTAAAGGAAGCTTGGGAAGGACAAAATGCCCAAAGCCCTCAGCCAACAACAGATCGACGCGTATCACGACGACGGTTTCCTGTTTCCGTTTGATCTGTATTCGGAAGAGGAGGCGGGAGAACTGAGTCGGCGCTTTCAGGCGCTGGAAGAAGAGATCGGCCACGACCCGCAAGAACGCTTTCGCATCAAGGCGCAGTTACCGTTTCCCTGGCTCTGCGATGTGGTGAGAAACGAACGCCTCCTGGATGCTGTCGAGGATTTGATCGGCCCGGATATTCTCTGTTGGGGCGCCTCCTTCTTCGCCAAAAAGGCCCACGATCCGCGCTACGTTTCCTGGCACACGGATAGTTTTTTCTACGGGTTTGAGCCGGCGGATACGCTCACCGCCTGGCTGGCGTTTAACGAGTCCAGCATCGAAGCCGGCTGTGTGAACTATATCCCCGGCAGCCACAAAAGCGCGACGACCCATGAATTGAAGCCTCACCCGGATAACCTGATCCCTATGGGTCAGCATGCGCTTGGTGTGGATGAGGGCAAGTCCGTACCTGCCGTGCTGAAGGCCGGGCAGATCGTATTTCATCATGAGAGCGTGGTCCACGGATCCGGTCCCAACAATGCGGACCATCCCCGCGTCGGGTTGTCGATCCATTATGTGGCGCCCCATGTGCGGGAAACACGCTTCGAGGGCTCAACGGCCATGCTGTTGCGCGGTGAAGATACGTACGGCTACTGGGGGGCAGACCCGGAGCCCAATGAACATTTGGATCCGGTATGCATTCAGGCGATGGACGACACCCGTGCGCTGTACCTGAAGGCAACCGCCAACAAGATCGAGGCCGGGGGACGGGAATAGGTGACCGACTATTGGCTCAGTAAGATGTTCTATGACCTGCAATCGGCGGAGATGACACAGGCTTGGAGGGAAGACAGGGCGGCAGTGATGCAGGATTACTTGCTTAGCGACGAGATGCGCGAAGCCGTCCTGAATGACGATATTGCCGCGATTGCGCCGCACGTGAATGCCTACCTCCTACGGTTTTACTGCGCCATTTGCGGTATGACCGACGCCGAGTTCATCGACAGTCTCCAGCCCCTTGCCGAAACGGCGGTGGCGAGCGATGGCTGAGCTGATTGGGTCTTTCGCCGCAAGTCATGCGCCGCTGATTGCGCGGGAGTGGGCGACCCTGACCGACGAGACCCGGGGAATCGTCATCGCCTCCTATCGAGAATTGGGAAAGCGGCTGATGGAGGCCCAGCCCGATATCCTGGTCATGGTGACCACCGATCATTGGGTGAATTTCTTCCTCAATAATCTGCCTAGCTTCTGTGTCGGTGTCGGGCCGGAACACGACGGCCCGCCAGAGGCCTTCCTGAAACCGCATTTTCCCCATGACACCCTGCCTGGCCATGAGGGCTTCGGCAGGCACTTGGTGGACACCGCCTTTCATGAAGGCTTTGATCCCGCGATCAGTTACCGCGCCAAGCTGGACCACGGGGTGTGCATTCCGCTCTGGCAGATGGCTTTGAAGGACATTCCCGCAATCGTGCCGGTGTTTATTAACGAGCTGGAAGAGCCCATGCCGACCATTCGGCGTTGTTTCGATTGGGGCAAGCTGATCGCCAAGGCGATCGAGAGCTTTCCGGGCGGCCAACGGATCGGGGTGTTCGGCACCGGCGGCTTAAGCCATTCCATCGGCGAGCCGACGATGGGGCAGTTGGACGTGCCGTTTGATCAGCGTTGTCTGGAAATGTTCGGCGGTGCGGACGAGGACGAAATTACGGACACCCTGGAAGACTGGCTGCCGCGTACCGGAAACGGTGCGCACGAAGTTCGGAGTTGGGTCATCGCTCACGCGGCCATGGGCGGGCAGGGATTCGACCTGATCCACTACGCACCTTTATTTGAAGTCTATGCCGGCTGCGGCTTTGCACAATGGCGAGGAACAACCTAGCCGTCATCCCGCTCTTAGTCATACGCAGGCCGAATAAACTTAGTCATCCATGAGCAGGCGAAGCCGATACCCGTGGACCAATTTTTAATTCAAGATGGGTACGCGGATCACAGCCTAACGGCTGGGCCACGCATGACGGACTGTTATTGAAGTCCACATGTGGCTATCTGTTTATCAACCCCAGCATCATCTCCAGGGCAGCTTTGACAGTCTGCATCCGCACAGCATCCCGGTCGCCATCAAAATGAAAACGCCGATACTCGGTTTCTCTGCTTTCAAGGGCGGCGGCGATATCCACCGTTCCCACCGGCTTTTCCTCGGATCCACCACCAGGACCTGCAACTCCGGTGACCGCCACAGACAGGTGCGCACTGGAATGGGCGAGGGCGCCATCCGCCATTTGCCGGGCGACGGTCTCGCTGACCGCGCCGCTGGCGACGATATCGTCCATGTCGACGCCCAGCATCTCCGACTTCGACTCGTAAGAATAAGTGTTAAACCCTCGGTCAAAGATATCAGAAGAGCCGGAAACGGCGGTAATACTCGCCGCAATCAGGCCGCCAGTACAAGATTCTGCCGTCGCAACCATGAGTCCCTTCGCCTTGCAAGTATCAATGAGCGACTTTGATAGGTCGAGTATGTCGTCAGGAAACATGGCCATCATCCAATCCAATAGCGAACAGCAACCAGGACAATCGCGGCGTAAACCGCTGCCAGCACGTCGTCCAACATAATACCAAGACCGCCTTTGATCCGCCGGTCAGCCCAGGACACCGGCCACGGTTTGAAAACATCGAACACACGAAACAGAACAAAGCCGATGGCGTAATACAGCAGGTCCGGTGGAACGACCAACAGCGTCATCCATTGACCCACGACCTCATCGACCACAATTTCCGACGGGTCGTCGTCCGGCAGGTCCTTGGCGTGAATACTTGATGTCCAGGTGCCCAACAGGAACAGGAACAGCGTGGCAGCCATCAAGCCCGGTGCGCGCCATAGTTCGTAAATGATCCAAGCGAAGGGTAGCGCGGCGATTGAGCCCCAGGTGCCAGGCGCAAACGGGATCAATCCGCTCCCGAACCAGGTCGATATCACGCTCGCGAATCGCTTCTTCAAATGCACGCCCTCTGCTGATTACGCCCGGTTCGCTGAACCATTCACTTTGTGGGCGAAATTATCTGACAGGGAGGGGCCGTGGCAAAGGCAGTTGGATAAGCCCCTCTGTTCTTTTAAGAAAATCCAACTTATCCACTGACTATTCCCAAAAAATAAGAGAATCCGGGCCTTGCCCCTCTTGCATGAAATCCCGTCTGCGGATACCTTTCCGACTGCTTGTGAGGGAGAATCGACGCAAGCAAATTTGGGAACTAAATCTGCCTATACCCGTCCAAATCAAATATAAATCTGGGCGTCGAAGAGGGGGTCATGGGGCAAAAAAACCAAAGCAGTTTCAGGCATGCCTGGGCGCGCACAGTTTCCCGGTATTTTCCGGATCGGGAGCTTATGCTGCGCACGGATGGCAAGGTCTGGTTTGTCAAAATTTCGCACCGGCTGCAATTGTCGGTTCTTTTTAGTGTTTTGATCATGTCCGGGTGGGCGATTTTTACGTCGCTCACGTTTTTCATCAACGACAAGGTCATCGAAGCGAAAGACAACCAAATCCTCAATTCCAGGCTGATCTATCGCAGCTTGCTGTCCGAAGTATCGGACTATCAGAACAAATTTGCATCTCTCACCAACGAACTGGAGCGTAATCACACGCTCATGCTCAATTTGGTCGAGAAAAATGCGACCCTGCAACAAAACTTACGGGCGACGGAATCGGAACTGGCGACTTCACAGCAGCGGCAAGACGAAATTGTCGCGGCTAAGGACAATCTGAAAAACGAGTTAAGCAAAATCCAGCAAGGTATGCGCTCGCTCAACACCCGCAATTTCGAATTGAAGGGCAATTTGTCGTCAATCAGTAGCGATCTAGAAGGCGCCTTGTCCGAAAGAAATGCGTCCCGCGCTCTCGCGAACCGGCTCGCAAATCAGGTCGCGCGTCTTAAAAATGAATTGAACGATCTTCAGGAGTCGGAGAAGGACGTCATCGCCCGTCTGACCCGTCGTGCCTCTGAAAAAATTGATGAACTCGAGACATTTGTCGCACGGACGGGTCTAAAACCGTCGAAACTCGTTGCCGGTCTTGAAGGTCAAGACGGTACAGCTGCAGGTGGACCGTTTATCGCCTACAGCGGCGAGGCCGACGCCGGTGAACATCTGAAAGCCAGCATCACCAACCTGGATTCACGACTATCGCAGCTTGAAACGCTGGAAAAGCTTGTGAATGTGATGCCGCTATCTCCGCCGTTGGATCATTTCTCCGTTTCCAGCCATTACGGCAAACGCCGTGATCCCATCAATCGTCGCTGGGCCATGCACTATGGCTTGGATTTAAGCGGCGTCCGAGGTTCCACCATTTTTGCGACGGCGCCCGGCGTGGTGAAATTCGCCGGCCGGAAAGGCAAATATGGGCGTCTCGTCGTTATCGATCATGGCCACGGGTTCAAAACCCGGTACGGTCATTTGCACAAGATTCTTGTGAAACGCGGCCAAAAAGTAGACTATCGGTCCAAGATTGCTCTGCTTGGCAGTTCGGGGCGCAGCACCGGACCGCACCTCCACTATGAGGTTCTGTATAACGGCAGAGCCCATAACCCGTGGAAATTTATCAAGGCCGGTCGTTATGTTTACAAAGAATAGTAAAGAAGACAGCCAACCTGTCGTCCCCAAGGTTCCTGCGCCGCCGTCCCTATTAAGTACTGATTTGGTTGTCACCGGTGATCTCGTGACCGATGGGGAAATCCAAATTGACGGTCAAGTGATCGGGGATATTCAGGCCGATGTCCTGATTATTGGCGAAACTGCTGACGTAAATGGCGAAGTTTCCGCCGATACTGTCCGCGTGCACGGCCGGATCACTGGTCAGATCAAGGCGCGATCGGTCTCCCTGGCCAAATCGGCTCATGTCCTGGGCGATATTCTGCACGAAAATCTGGCGATTGAGCAGGGGGCTTTCCTGGAAGGTCACTGCCGGCGGATAGAAGGCGGTAAAAAAGACAGTGATGGCCCGATCAATTTATTGCTGAAGGGCGCCTCAAAATCCAAGGTCGATCCGCCCAAGAAACCGCAGACCGAAACCGCGTCCTCTTAAATTATTTGATCTAGGGTCCGGACCCTAGTTAATGGCCCGTCGAAAGACGGCGGGGTCGACGTTGCCGCCGGTGCAGATAACGCCGACGGTTTTGCCCGCACGTTCCACTTTGTTGGTCAGGATTGCGGCAAGTGACGTTGCAGCGCTGGGCTCCAATACGATTTTGAATTCCTGAAACGCCAGTTTGACCGCCGCCAAGGCCTCGTCATCAGTTACCACCAAACCGCCCGCTAAGCGGGCTTTCATGATCTCGAAGGTCAGTTCGCCCGGCGTTTCCAGCAACAGGGCGTCACACAAAGATGGTGTACCGGTCTGAATAGTCACCCGCTCACCGGCCTTAAGGGAGCGCGCGATGTCATCATAGTTGGCGGGTTCAACAGCAAAGAGCTGTGTTTCGGGCGACAATTCTGAAAAGGCGAGGGCGCAGCCGCTCATCATTCCACCGCCGCTGCTAGGACCGGTGAGGACATCAAGTTCTGCGTCAATTTCCCGGGCCTGTTCACATATCTCCAAACCAATTGTTCCCTGCCCACAGATGATGTCCGGGTCGTTATAGGGCGGGACCATGATCCCATCAGTCTTGGCGAGAATGTCCTCCGCCACCTGGACACGGTTGCCGTTCTTTCGGTCATACAGGACCACTTCCGCGCCATAACCGCGGGTGTTCTCAATTTTAATTTTTGGCGCGTCGGACGGCATGACGATAGACGCCGGCACGTTCAGCAGCTTCGATGCAAGCGCCACGCCTTGCGCATGATTGCCTGACGAAAAGGCGACAACACCCCGCTGCCTTTCCGCGTCGGTGAGTTGGCAAATTCGGTTGTAGGCGCCCCTAAACTTGAAAGAGCCGGTTCGTTGTAAATTTTCAGCCTTGATCAACAGCCGACAGCCAAGCAGTTCGTTGACCCTGTCTGATTCTAGAAGCGGTGTGCGTCGCGCCTCGTCGGCTAGACGCTCCTTTGCCGCCAACACATCCTGATAGGTAGGTAAGGTCATAGCGCTACCGGCTCAAAGCCCCCTCGGGTTTAAAGGAAATCTCCTTCTCCGCCATCAACTGCCGATAGACATGCAGGTTCTCAATTACTCGTTGTACATAGTTCCGAGTTTCCGAGATTGGAATCATCTCTACCCAGTCGATGGCATCGACCGTCTTGTCACGAGGATCGCCGTTGCGTTTGATCCAGCTCTTGGCCCGGTGGGGCCCCGCATTGTATGCCGCTAAAGTCAGCAGGTATGAGTCATTGAACTCTTTAAGCAGATCGCGCAGATACGCCTGACCCAGACCTAAGTTGTATTTCTCGTCTTCCGTCAGTTTTCGACGCGAATAGCGTTTTGAATTTTGCTTTGCCACTTGGCGGGCTGTTCCCGGCATGATCTGCATCAATCCCCTCGCGCCGGCATGACTGATGGCGAGGGGGTTGAAGGCGCTTTCCTGACGAATGATGGCGTGCACGAATGCAGGTTCAATCCCAGTTCCCAGTTTATGCTTGAGCACCGGATACCCTTCTTCGACCAGATCAATACCATCACGCAGGGCCGCCTTAGACACAAGGATGGCTAAATCATTTCGGCCTTCCGCTTTGGCGAGATTAGCGGTCAGCACTTGCCACTCCTCCCGTTCGTCCTTGCGGCTTAGTTGGCGGATGAACGGGCGCATGATCTCCCGCAATCCTGCTTTGCTGATTGTCTGGACGGCCGCTACAAGCTCGTCTTTTTCGAAGTTTTTTTTGATTTCCCCGTTCGCTTTGGGGCTGGCCGGCAGAACCAGTTTCCTCGCCTCAGGAATTTTTAGGGCGGCGAGCTGGCCGTAATAGGTGGTTTCGTGAAGGAAAGCTGTCCGGTACCAAAAGACGGCCTTCTTATTCTCTCCCATCTCTTCAGCGGCACGTCCGGCCCAATAGGCGCCACGGGCCTGACTAATCGGGTAGCTTGCCAAACCATATATCTTCGAGAAATGATCGTAGGCGACTTTGTTGTCCTTAAGAAAGCGGAGGGCGATCCAGCCGGACATCCATTCGGCCTCAATCATATTGCCAGCATCCTCGTCGCCGAGGCGATGATCCTTGGCGAGACGATAGGCATCGGAAATATGTCCTTTACGCAAGGCGCGCCTCGCCAGAATAACCCGTTCGGTCCACCAGCGACCCGGTTCGATCAGATCATCCGGCGGGTTTTGAAGCAGCTCGATAGCATCCTGGTCCCGGCCTTTGCGCCGGCGCCAGCGCAATCTCTCATACACCAGGCCGGGATGCTCTTTAAGCTCCGCCGGCACCCGCTCAATCGCCCGGTCCACCCCGCCACGCATCCGGCGGAGGGTTAGCCGGGCTTCAGCCAGAGCCCTATATTTAGGGTCCTTGAACCGGCGATACATGCGCCGAACCGGATAGTACTTTCCATCCCAAAGCAATCGATCGAGCCGGTTCAAGTGATCGTCCAAGGTCATGTATTGCCGGAATTGCCGATGGAAATGACGCTCCTGCTTGAAACCGAAATTCCCCGAAATCCAGACATCCTTCACCATGCGAATGGCGTCATCGCTTTGACCTGCCTGTAATTTTTCACCCGCCATCCAGGCAACCCCGTTGGGTGTAAGGGGAGGATGTTTCTTGAACCAGGCCAAAACCTCGTCGCGATCCGTGCTGGCCTTCATCGCTTGTTCCGCCCGGATCAACAAGCGACGCTGGCTTGGCCAATCGGGTTCAGCCTTAATAAACGTGCTGATTTCCTCGAAACTTGCGCCCGACGCGCGAGCCTGCAGCCGGTACCAATAGAGAACTTTTTTAAGAAGCGGATCTTTAATCGATTTGGCGCGCCTATCGAACTCTGGCCATTTCGATTTCTGGCCAAGTTTGTACGCGGCTTGGGCGGCGGTCCGGTCTTTTTTGGAAATGCCAGCGGCTATCGCCTCGTTCGCCGGTGCGATACCCATCAAGGTGACGAGCGAAATAAGGGAAACGGTGAGTAGCCTGCTCAGAACTGGCTTCATTATTTTCCTGTTACCGGCAACCGCCAGATTGTTCGGTCTCATGGCCGGGCAGTTTATGGATATTCGGATTCAGCTTCAATGGTGATATCCCTCAATTTTACGTGCAAACTCTTGCTGCCCCACGTGACTAAGTCTATGTTCGGGCAAATTTTCGGAGGATATGTCAATGTTTCAAGGGTCTTATGTCGCCCTGATCACCCCGTTCAAGGATGGCGCCGTCGATGAAGACGCGTTCCGCTCTTTCGTCGAGTGGCAGATTGAGCAGGGGGCAGATGGATTAGTGCCCTGTGGAACCACCGGGGAATCACCGACCTTGAGCCATGAAGAGCACATGCGGGTAACTGAAGTATGTATTGAGGTTGCCGCTGGCAGGGTGCCGGTCATCGCCGGCGCCGGCTCCAATTCCACAGCCGAGGCCATTGCGTTGGCAAAACATGCGAAAGAAGCCGGCGCTGATGCCGCGTTGGTCGTGACCCCGTATTACAACAAACCGACCCAAGCCGGCATGTATGATCACTACAAGGCAATCAATGACGAAGCGCAGATTCCGATCATCATATACAATATTCCGGCCCGTAGCATCGTCGATATGAGTGTTGAAACCATGGCCAAGCTGGCCGAGCTTGAGTACATCGTCGGCGTGAAGGACGCGACCAGCGATCTCAATCGGCCGATGCTCACGGCGCTCGCCATGGGCCCGGATTTCTGCCAGCTCTCGGGTGAAGACGGGACGGCGGTTCCGTTCCTGGCCGGCGGCGGGCATGGCTGTATTTCTGTGACCGGCAATATCCTGCCACGGCTCTGTTCAGATATGCAGAAGGCGTGGCGAGATGGCGACATTGCCAAGGCGATGGAATTGCAGAATGTCCTGATGCCAGTGCATATGGCGATGTTCTGCGAAACCAGCCCTGGCCCGGTGAAGTATGCAGCCCAGTTACTTGGTCTCTGCACAGCCGAAGCCCGGTTACCAATCACTGATATCGCCCAGTCCAGCAAAGACAGGGTCAAGCAAGCCCTGAAGGACGTCGGCGCGCTGTCCTAATCGGAATGGCGCCCCGTCCGTCTAAACGGATTTTCTGATGGCTAAAAAGCCCAAAACGCCCTCGAACGTCGCGGCGCGCAACCGTAAGGCGCGTCACAACTATTTTATTGAGGAGACGCTGGAAGCCGGAATCATGCTGACCGGCACAGAAGTCAAAAGCTTGCGGAGTGGACGCGCCAGCATCGAGGAATCCTACGCTGCGGATCAAGAAGGGGAGTTGTTCTTGGTCAACGCTTACATTCCTGAATACGAGGCGGGCACCCGCGGTCAGCATGAAGTTCGGCGCCCCCGGAAATTATTGTTGCATAAGCGGGAGCTGGCGAAACTTTCCGGCGCGATCAGCCGGGAGGGCATGACCGTCGTACCGCTCTCCATTTATTTCAATAAGCGGGGCTTGGCGAAAGTCGAGTTGGGAATAGCCAAGGGCAAACGGCAATACGACAAACGGGCGACCGCCAAAGACCGGGATTGGAAGCGGGATCAGGCGCGCATCATGCGGGGTAAAGGGTAGGGGCCATGGCGGACAACCGGCTGCCACCGGGCCAGGTGCGAACCCACAAATGGCCTGTGCTTGATCTCGGAGATCAGCCGGTGATTGATCGACGGGACTGGTCCTTAAGCGTCGGCGGCATGGTGCGCCGGCCGATTAAGTGGTCCTGGAAGGATTTCATGGCGCAGCCGCAGATTAGCTCGGTCTCCGATATTCATTGTGTCACCCAATGGTCCCGCTTCGACAATCGCTGGGAGGGTATCGGCGCCAAGACGTTGCTGGAGGCGGTGCAGCCCGACCCGGAAGCGTCGCACCTCATGCTCCGCAGTTATGATGGCTATTCCACCAACCTCCCTCTGGCCGACTTTGATGACGAGGACGTAATTCTGGCCCATAGTTGGGAAGGGGAGCCCCTGACCCGTGAACATGGCGGGCCGGTGCGGGTAATCGTGCCGAAGCTCTATTTTTGGAAAAGCGCCAAGTGGTTGCGCCATATCACATTTACCAATCAGGATATCCCCGGCACCTGGGAGGCCCAGGGCTACCACATGCGTGGCGATCCCTGGAAAGAGGAACGTTACGACGACTAGGGGTTAGTCGTTCTCTTTGGGTTTGAAGTCGATTATTTCCGTTACCGGGATGGCTGCGATGTCCTGTAGCTTGAGATTGCCCGGCTCATTAAGGTCGACCAGATTGGCAATCCAACCGTAGGTGGAGGCCACCACGATCTGGTTGCCGTCAGTGTCCCGGCGTTTGATGCCGAACTCCAGCTGATCCCGGTCACGGTGGGAGAGGGATGACAGCATGGACTTGGTTACCCAGACGGCGCCGTCTCGGGCAAAGTCGCTGAGCCGGGCAGCCTGATTAATGGTGTCGCCGAGGACCGTCAACTCAAGGTGGGTTGTGGTCTGATAAGCGCCAAACCATTCCTGCCCTTCATCCAGGCCGATATTGAGCTTGAGACTATTCGCCCAGTTCTTACGCGCCTGCCATTCCCGGTCGATCTCCTGCATGGCGATGGTCATTTCCCAGGCACATTCTATGGCGTTCAAAACGTAGCTGCAGTCGGGCTGAGGAAAAAAATAGTAGACGATGCCATCGCCCACATGCTTGCCGTGGGTTGCATAGTACTTGCGAAAGATTGGCTCCATCCTTCGCCAAATCTGATTGATGAGCTCGAAATATTCATCCGGCGGCAACTCTGCGCAGATTTTGACAGAATTCTGCAAGTCAGCCACAAGGACAGCTAAGGGCGTTACGTACGGCTTCCGGTTGCGCAGCAAATCGCGGATGACCAAATCCCGCCGGCTGAGTATCTGAAGCAGAGAGTCTTCTTCGGTCTCTGCCGGCGTATAGGCGAAGAACACGCCTTCCCGGAAAAAAGAGGCATAGAGCCGATAACGATTGTCGTTACCGAAGTGATTGCCCAGGTTGATAACCGTGTCACGCAGTTGCCGTGAGTTGACGGCCTCCACATTTGTATAAAGATCGGCAAGTTCCTCGATCTGCGCTTCATCCAGATTGGGATCCATAGTCAGGAGATTGGCCTTGGACATCCGGTTCTTGGCGATTTCCAGGTGGAAGGAAAACAGGGTGGCGCGGTCGACGCACTGTCGCCCCATCCCTCCAAAGAGAAGTGAGAATACATTTCGATCAGAAATGTCCTTGGGCATTCCATTCGGCTTGCCGAAAATCTCGGCCTCTGCGGCGGCGTTAGACCACTCGACCTCGAACTTGTTGTTCAGAAGGTAGGCGGGGTGTTCCAGGTTTTCGATGGTCAGGCGCAAACCCCGCGGTGTGATCTCGACCGAAGAAGCCGGAGAAGGGGCTTTGTTAGACTTTTCATCAGCTCTTCGTTCAGGATTGGGCGGCGGGTTGTCGTTGACGGTTTTAACCTGCCCCCCAAGTTTTAGGGCTATATCCTCCATTCGGACACCCTGTTTTTTAAGTGCTTTGATCCGTTCGAGTTTGTTCACTGTGTTGGACGGAAAATAGCCTATCCGGCGGGCCTTGGACTTGCCTGCATCTGGCTGCTTTACCACCGGTTTGGGGATCAGCCCCATGCCGATGTAGTTGTTGAGGGTTGCCCGCGAGACGCCGGTACGCTCCATCAGTTCCTTACTGCTCAGCATTTCTATGCCTCACTTACCGCATTCCGATTGAACCAACGGGAATTCTTCCCTGGTACAATTATACTGTCCAATTTTTTAAGTGTCTAGATGTGTATATCCGAAAGGTTAATTAGACAGTATAAATTGTTGCGGGCGGAATTACTCGCGCATAGCGAGTCCGACAAACCGAAATGAAAGATTGGTAACGAGCTAGAAGCGCGGGCTGGCGGATTTAAAATTTGCCGAGAGATCGTCGTAGGACGTGGTGTGGGGAAACTGGGGAAACTCTTCGATCACATTGTCTGGGGCGCGGAACAGAAAACCAGCATCGGCCTCCCCCAGCATGGTTGTGTCATTGTAGCTATCGCCGGCGGCGAACACCGTAAAATTCAAGGCCTTGAAAGACTTTACCGCTTCCCGCTTGTGATCGCGCATGCGCAGATGGTAATTGACGATCTTGCCTTCAATGTCCGTTTCGAGCCGATGGCAAAACAGCGTCGGCCAATTTAGCTTCTGCATAAACGGCCTGGCGAACTCATAAAACGTGTCGGAAAGAATTACCAACTGAAATTCGGACTGCAACCAAGCCAGGAAATCCTTCGCGCCCTCCAACGGGTCCAAACTGTCGATCACTTCTTGGATGACCGGCAGGCCCAGTCCGTTTTCGTCCATGATCCGCAGACGCTGCTGCATTAATTCGTCATAGTCGGGGATATCCCGGGTCGTCGCGCGCAGGGCCTCGATCCCTGTTTTCTCGGCCACGCCGATCCAGATTTCCGGGATCAACACACCTTCCAGATCAAGACAAACGACTTCCACGGTATCCTCCTGGTAAATTCCGAGGCAGGGGATAGCCTACCGAGCCCGGCCTGTAAACGCGCAAATTAGAGCCGGGACTGCACGTTTCGAAAGACATCGTGAAACATCTCTTCGGTCAGCCGGCCGGTATTGGTGTTGTAGCGGGAGCAATGATAGCTGTCGATCACCACCGGCCCGCCCGCAATCTCGTGGGACGCGTTGTGGCCGAACTTCCAGGCGCTGCGTTTCTCGCCCAACGCACCGATAGCGGCATTATGGGCAATGGTGCCGAGCGCCACGATGACCTTAAGATTGGTCATTGCCTTAAGCTCGCTGTCCAAAAACGGCGCGCAGGCCTTGATTTCGGCGCCCACGGGCTTGTTTTGCGGCGGCACGCACCGTACTGCATTGGCGATCCGGGTATTCATCATCTCGACCCCGTCATCCGGGCGGGAGTCATACACGCCTTTGGCAAACCCGAAGTGAAGGAGTGTGGGATACAGGAGGTCGCCGGCATAGTCTCCGGTAAACGGCCGTCCAGTCCGGTTCGCTCCTTTGAGACCAGGGGCGAGGCCCAGGATCAGAAGTTCCGCATCCAGCCGGCCAAAGGACGGCACAGGAGAATTGAACCAATCGGGGTAGGCCTCGCAGTTTTCCTGTCGAAACTGGGCGAGACGGGGACAAAGAGAGCAATTTGGGCCGGGAGCTTCCATGAGTGTCAACATTAACGCCGGCGGCAGAAAGTTCGCGCCGGATTACGCGGAACCGGCATAATCTCCGTCAAAGTCTTGATCATAATCATCGATCAGGTCGTCTTCCTCGTCGATATCCAACTGCGGATGGTGTCCCTGGCCGGGCTGACGCTCAATCTGCTCTTGTAGATCGGCGAGTTCAATGAAGACATCAGCTTGACGACGCAGTTCATCCGCGATCATCGGCGGCTTGGAGACAACCGTGCTGACGACCGACACCCGGGCGCCCTTGCGCTGCACGGACTCGACCAACCGGCGGAAATCACCATCGCCGGAGAAGATCACGATATGGTCCAGATGGGGCTGGATCTCCATCACGTCCACCGCCAGTTCGATATCCATGTTGCCTTTGATCTTTCTCCGGCCCGCGGTATCGGTGAATTCCTTGGTGGGCTTGGTCACCATGGTATAGCCGTTGTAATCCAGCCAATCGACCAACGGACGGATCGGGGAATATTCAGCCTCTTCCACCATGGCCGTGTAATAGAAGGCGCGAATCAGTGTGCCCTGTTCCTCAAAAACCTTCAGTAAGTTCTTGTAATCTATATCAAAACCGAGGGCGCGGGCGGCGGCATACAGATTAGAGCCGTCGATAAATAGACCAATACGTTCACCGGGATAGAAGTTCATCATGACATCCTCGAAATGAATTTTGGACAAATAAAGCCTGCCGCTGAATAATGGTGCGGCACAATTTTAATAAAGCAGATCAACACTCTACACTAGTAAACTTTCCGTGGGAACTATCCGATGATCCTTGTTGGCCTCGGCTCAAACCTGCCGTCCGCCGCCGGCGATACGCCTGTGGACAACTGCCGGAGGGCCCTGGAGTTAATGGAAAAATCCGGGTTTTATTTGGAAGCTGTCTCCAGGTTTTACAAAACTGCGCCAATTCCCGCCTCGGATCAGCCCTGGTATGTGAATGCTGTTGCCTCGGTCCAGACCGAATTACCGCCGGAGGCAGTTTTGGACCGGCTACTGGAGATCGAGTCCGCGATGGGTCGGCAGCGGGGAGAGCGCAACGCCGCCCGGATCGTGGATTTGGATCTGTTGGCCTATGACGACCTGGTTTTGGACAGTGATCGGTTGATATTGCCTCATCCAAGGTTGGCTGAGAGGGCATTCGTCTTGTTGCCGCTCAAGGACATTGCGCCGGATTGGATACATCCGGTGACAAATCGATCTATGACCACGCTGATCGACGCCCTGGATCCAACGCAAAAGGTCGAATTATTGGATTGAGCCCTTGCATTTTTCTGCAACCCGTTTATACATCTGCGCCCATTCCCCGATAACTCCGACTTCGGCAAGGAGAACGCCCGCATGGCCCGCGTGACCGTAGAAGATTGCATTGAAAAGGTTTCCAACCGGTTTGAATTGGTGATGCTCGCCGCCCAGCGCGCGCGCAGTCTGTCTTCCGGCGCCGAATTGACCGTGGAACGAGACAACGACAAAAACCCGGTCATTGCCCTGCGGGAGATCGCCGAGGAGAACTTGGACCTCGAAGAAATCGAACAAACCCTGGTTAAGGGGCTGCAGAAGCACATCGAATCCGACGAGCCGACGGAAGAAGAGTTGGAAGATATGGCCAGCAGCGGCGAGTTGGAAGAATTGAAGCAGAATATTACACTTCCGGTTTCTGAAGATGGACAGGAAAGTGACGTCCCGGTGCCGATCTTCGAAGATAATGTGTTGCCGGTGGAACAACCTCCGGCCGGTGAAGACGAGCAGCTCTAGCCCCGTCCGTTACACCTAAAGTCGTTCTGCGGTATCGGCGAAGAACCGATGTTCCGTTGTGCTGTTCATTTGCCAAATTTCCGGGCTATATAAGCTTATGGCTGTTTTTTGACGGCTAATAAAGTTGGCTCCGAGAAAGACACTGAATGATCCGGCAATACGAACTGGTTGAGAACGTCAAAGCCTACGACATTCGCGCGGACGAAGAGGCGCTGAACCGCGCCTATGTCTTCGCCATGAAGGCGCACGGCAATCAGACACGCGCGTCGGGCGATCCCTATTTTTCACATCCGTTGGAAGTGGCCGGCATCCTGACCAAGTATAAGCTGGACTCCACGTCGATCATCACCGCGCTCCTTCACGATACGATAGAGGATACTGAAACCACGTCTCAGGACATCACCGATGCATTCGGCGATGAAATCTGTCAACTGGTGGACGGGGTCACCAAGTTGACTCAACTGGAGATGCAGACCAATCAGTCTGACCAGGCGGAGAATTTCCGCAAGCTGGTTCTCGCCATGTCGGAGGACATCCGTGTCCTCTTGGTCAAGCTCGCGGACCGGCTGCACAATATGCGCACCATCGATTTCATTTCCAAGCCGGCCAAACGCCGGCGCATTGCCCTGGAAACTATGGAAATCTATGCCCCTTTGGCCGAGCGGGTAGGCATGCATGAAATGAAAAACGAGTTGGAGGATTTATCCTTCTCGGTTCTCAATCCGGAGGCCCGGAATTCCATTATCTCGCGACTGGAATTTCTCAAAGCCGAAGGCAAGGACAATATTGATGAAATCGTATTCGAGCTGACCAAAACCCTCGCTGAATCCCGGTTGCGGGGACACGTGGAAGGCCGTGAGAAGACGCCGTATTCGATTTGGCGGAAGATGCAAAAGAAGAATGTTTCCTTCGAGCAGATTTCAGATGTCATCGCCTTCCGGGTTTTGGTGGAAACCGTGGAAGATTGCTACCGGGCGATGGGGATCATCCACCAGGCCTATCGGGTGGTGCCGGGACGAATCAAGGATTACATAAGTACGCCGAAACCCAACGGTTACCGGGCGATTCATACAGGAATCATCGGCCCCGGACGGCTACGTATCGAAATTCAAATCCGCACCCGGGAGATGCACGAGATCGCCGAACATGGTGTCGCCGCCCATTGGCAGTACAAAGAAGGCACGGACGCCACCGACGGTCGGCAGTTCCGCTGGATGCGGGAACTTCTGGAGATCCTGGATCAAGCCGCCAACCCGGACGACTTCCTGGAGCATACCAAACTGGAGATGTATCCGGATCAAGTGTTCTGCTTCACGCCCAAGGGTGACGTAATTGTGTTGCCCGCAGGTTCGACACCAGTCGATTTTGCCTATGCGGTTCATTCAGAAGTCGGTGATCACTGCGTCGGCGCCAAGATCAATCGCCAGAGCATCCCATTGCGCACCGAACTCAGCAACGGGGACCAAGTAGAAATCATCACGTCCGAGGCGCAAACGCCGTCGCCGACCTGGGAAAACTTTGTCGCCACGGGCAAGGCGCGCGCTCATATTCGCCGGTTTATCCGCAGCCGTGAGCGCGATGAATATATGAGTTTGGGACAATCCATCCTGGAACGCGCATTCCACCAGGAAGACTATGAGCTCTCGGACAAGGGCCTTAACGAAGTGCTGGTGGTGTTCGATGCCGAAACCATCGACGATCTTTACGCAGAAGTTGGGGCAGGGCATGTCTCCGGCCTTGAGGTTGTGGAGGCCGTCTATCCCGAAACCAAGGAAAAGAAAAAACGTAGCCTGCTCTCGCTCCCTGGCGTTGCCGGCCAGTTTGGCCGTAAGAAAAAGGTTGAAGAGAAAAAGGTGCCTATCAAGGGGCTCACCCCTGGCATGGCGTTGCACTATGCCGGCTGCTGCCACGCGTTGCCGGGTGACCGCATCGTCGGCATTGTGACAAAAGGCCGTGGCATAACAATTCACACTATCGACTGCGATACGCTGGTCGACTTTTCCGACACGCCCGAGCGTTGGATCGATGTGGCTTGGGATCTGGAAGAAACCGAAGATCGTTACGTGGGCCGAATGTCGATGGTGGTCGAAAACACGCCAGGTAGTTTGGGCGAGCTGTCCATGGTGATAGGTAAAAACGACGGAAATATCAGTAATTTGAAATTCACGAACCGGAGCGAGGACTTTTTCGACATGCTTATCGATATTGAAGTCCGAGACCTAAAACACCTTAGTAATATCATCGCGGCGTTGCGCGCTTCAAAAGCGATTAAATCTGTTGAACGAACCAAAGGATAGTCGGAATATCCTGACGAAAATAATAACCTACGGCTCCTCGGCGACATGCCCTGCGGGCCGCGCCACAGGGTAAATGATCCCCCATGTTCCAGCGCCGGATACCCAGACCCCGATGGTCCCGCAGCCTCGATTTAATCTGGCCGCATCTCGGCTGGCGTAGATTTTTCAAGTTTTGGATTTTGCGGCTCAGCCGGCTACCCGGTTCGGCTTACGCGGTGTCGGCGGGCTTCGCGTTTGGCGCCGCCATCTCGTTCACCCCGTTCATGGGCTTTCATATCGTCATCTCAGCCGCCATGTCGTATTTCGCACGGGCCAGTATGTTAGCGGCCGTAATCGGCACCATTGTCGGCAACCCCTGGACGTTTCCGTTTATTTGGGTCGCGGTCTATCAGACCGGTGTTTGGATGGGCATCGGCGGTATGCCGGACGATATGGCAAAGCTGCATTACTCTGAACTGTTCGGCAATATGGTCCAAGCCATGCTGGAGTTTGATTGGGATTACCTGGTCAAGGTCGCCTGGCCAATATTTGCACCGATGCTGGTGGGCAGCATTCCTTATTTCATTGTATCCTGGCTTTTCTTTTACTTTAGCATCAGATGGCTTATAGACGCGTATGGACGGAAATCCCGGGCGCGTCTTGCCCATCGGATTTCCCATGAAGAGACGATTAAGGACGCATCATGAACACCTATTTACGGCTGGGCGTGAATATCGACCATGTGGCGACGATCCGGAATGCGCGGGGCGGCGCCCATCCCGATCCGGTGCGCGCCGCTGTAATCGCCGCCAAGGCAGGCGCCGACGGTATTACCGCGCATTTGCGCGAGGACCGGCGGCACATTTCCGACACCGATATCGCCCGGTTGCGTCGGGAAATTGACTTGCCGCTGAACCTGGAGATGGCCGCCACTGACGAAATGCTGGAGATCGCCCTGCAGCATGCGCCCCATGCCGTCTGTATCGTCCCTGAGAAGCGGGAAGAGCGCACGACCGAAGGTGGGCTGGACGCTGCGGGCACACAGGCTTATCTGGCGCCTTATGTCAGTGCGCTGGTGGAAAAGGGCATACGCGTTTCTCTGTTCATCGAGGCGGACCCACGCCAACTGGATGCTGCGAACGCCCTCGGCGCGCCGGTTGTCGAACTGCACACGGGCGCCTATTGCGAGTTGACAGGTGCGGCGCGAGAAACAGAACTTAACCGCATTCGACAAGCGGCAGCCTACGCGCAATCCCTGGGTTTGGAATGCCACGCCGGGCACGGGCTGGGGTTTGAGACCGTCGGGCCTATCGCCGAAATTCCGGAGCTCGTGGAACTCAACATCGGGCATTTCCTGATCGGTGAGGCCATTTTCGGCGGGCTGGATAGCACCATCAAGCGCATGCGCGCCCTGATGGACAACGCCCGGTCTCAAGCCTTGGGTGAAGCGTCGGCATGATCCTTGGGATCGGCAATGACCTGATTGATATCCGGCGGGTGGAGAAAACCCTCGACCGGTTCGGCGACCGCTTCACTAATCGGATTTTTACCGAACTGGAGCGCCAAAAGTCCGACAAACGCCGGCTCCGCGCTGCCAGCTACGCCAAGCGGTTTGCCTCGAAAGAAGCCTGCTCGAAGGCATTAGGCACCGGTTTTCGGAAAGGGGTTTTCTGGCGGGACATGGGGGTAATTAACCTGCCGTCAGGCAAGCCGACCATGAAGCTCTCCGGTGGCGCGCTCAAACGGTTGATTGAAATAACGCCCGATGGCATGTCGCCCCAGATTGATCTTACCATCACTGATGATTTTCCATTGGCTCAGGCCATCGTCATCATTTCCGCCGTGCCTGACATCGTTGAGGAATGACCGCACCTGACAGTATCGGCATCGGCTGGCGCCCCAGCAGTGTATCCGGCTGGGGAGTCTACGGTACAAATCTGATCCTTGAGCTTTTGGCGCTGGAACGGAACCCGGTGCTTGCCGCACCGCCCCATCGTCTTGACGTAGATCCGGATATCGCAGCCAAACTCGCGCCAGTTTTCCAACGTCAGGAACACTTGTCGGACCTGTTGGAAAAAACCGGTGTGCTGGAATTTGATTTCCCGGTGCTCCATGCACTGAGAAATGACTTTCAGCCAGCGTTGGCGGACCAGCCGCTCCAAGGCAGCCATAATATCGGCGTTATATTTTTTGAAGACACGGATATTTCGGAAGAGGGCCTGGCCAGGGCCCGAGACTACGACATGATTGTCACCGGCTCCACTTGGAACAAAGAAGTCCTGCAACGGCGGGGATTGGATCACGTGGTGAATGTCTTTCAAGGGATAGACGACTCGTTATTTGTCCGCGCGCCACGGCCCGACACATACGAAGACCGGTTCGTGATCTTTTCCGGTGGAAAACTGGAATACCGCAAAGCGCAGGACGTGGTTATTGCCGCGTTCAGAGAGTTCCGGGAGAATCATCCCGAAGCGCTGTTGATGTTCGCTTGGGCCAATCAATGGCCGGTGATCATGCCGACCATCGCCAATTCACCGTTTGTCGAAGGCCATCCGGAAGTGCTCGCCAACAATGAACTCGCCATTGCGCCGTGGTTGATCGCCAACGGGCTGCCGGAGGACAGTTTTATTGATCTGGGGATGCCAGCCAACAAAGACATGCCCAGATATTTGGCAGCCGCCGATGCCGCGATATTCCCGAACCGGTGCGAGCCCGGCACCAATCTTGTCGCAATGGAGGCCATGGCCGCCAGTGTGCCTTGCCTTATTGCGGCAAATACAGGCCAACTCGATTTGATCGATGAAGGGAATTGTTACCCGCTAAACAAACAAACTCCGGTTGCTCCCTATGAGCCCTATGCGGGTGTCGATGGTTGGCGCGAGCCGGATGTTTTTGAGGTTGTCGAATCCCTGGAATCCCTTTATTCCGACCGGGAAGAGGCGCGCCGCCGCGGCGACTCGGGTGCTGACTTTATCCGTCAGTTCTCTTGGAAGAACCAAATCGAAGCACTTGTCGGGCATATTGACGATTTATATCGGTCCTGATCGAGAATCCTAATCATATTACTATTTTAATTAATTCAAATACTTAGGCGCTTTAGCTGATGTCGAACAAGAAGGATGGCGGACTTTGGGACATGGTCAAAACGATCATCTATGCCGTGATGATCGCTGTCCTTGTCCGCACCTTCGCCTATGAACCGTTCAATATTCCGTCGGGTTCAATGGAGCCTACGCTGGAAATCGGGGACTACCTCTTCGTTTCGAAGTTCTCATACGGCTATTCAAAGCATTCTCTGCCCTTTAGCCTACCGCTCATTCCCGGTCGCATCTTATTTACCGAACCCGAACGTGGGGATGTCGCTGTCTTCAAACTGCCTTCCGACGGCCGAACGGATTACATCAAGCGCATCATCGGCTTGCCGGGCGATAAAATTCAGGTGATCAAGGGTCGGCTGCACATCAATGGTGTGGCTGCGGAGCGCAAACAGGACGGATTTTATATTGATCGAGATTTTCCAGGCGGCGTGCGTCAGATCAGGCAATACGCCGAGACCCTGCCTAATGGTGTCATCCATGCGATCATTGAAGAACTGGGCGACAACGCCCGGCTCGACAACACCGATGTCTATACGGTGCCGCCCGGGCATTATTTCGCCATGGGCGACAATCGGGACAATTCAGAGGACAGCCGCGTCCTGCCGTCGGTTGGTTTTATTCCCAGAGAAAACTTGGTGGGACGCGCCGAAATCCTATTTTTCTCCACCAACGGCGCCGCCGCCTGGTGGGAGGTTTGGAAATGGCCGATTTCCATTCGCTTTGATCGGTTCTTCAAGGATATCATCTAGGCCGAATTTTGAGCCAAGAGGCGGGTGCATGAGCAACAACACTTTGGCGGCACTAGCAGAGGCACTCGGTCATTCCTTCGAGAAACCGGCCTTGCTGGAGCGGGCGCTTACTCACGCAAGTCTCAGCGGCGCCGATGTGGATCGGCTGTCCTCATACGAACGCATGGAGTTTCTGGGCGACAGGGTCTTAGGCCTTGTAATCGCCGAAATGCTGTTGCGTCGGTTTCCCGAAGAACCTGAAGGCGACATCGCCAAACGCCACACGGCCTTGGTGCGGCAAGAATCTTTGGTGCGGGTGGCGGAAATGTTCGATCTCGGCAAGCACATCCTGATGTCGTCCGGTGAGGAGATCACAGGCGGCCGGCAGAACCCCAGCATTCTGGCCGACGTCTGCGAAGCCATTATCGCTGCTTTGTATGTGGATGGCGGTCTGGAGGTCGCACGGGATTTTATCGAAACCCATTGGCGGGAGATGCTGGAAGAAACGCCCGAACCGCCCAAGGATGCCAAAACAGCGCTTCAGGAATGGGCGCAGGGGATCGGGTTGCCGCTACCGGATTATACCGAAACTGGGCGGGACGGGCCGGATCATGAGCCAGAGTTCACGGTCTCCGTCACCCTGGAGGGCTATCCGCCCGTCGAAGCCAAAGGCAGTTCTAAACGCGCTGCCGAACAGGCGGCGGCCGATAAATTTCTGAGCCAATTGGAATTCGCCAATGCCGATGGCTAACGGCACACCAACCAAATGCGGATTTGTCGCCATCATCGGCGCACCCAATGTGGGTAAGTCTACACTGTTGAACCGGCTTGTCGGCGCCAAGGTTTCCATCGTCTCGCCCAAGGTGCAAACGACCCGGACACGGGTCCTGGGTCTCACCGTGAAAGGGCCTGTTCAGCTTATATTCATTGATACGCCAGGTATTTTCGCCCCCCGACGCCGGCTTGACCGGGCGATGGTGGCGGCGGCTTGGGATGGCGCGGGTGATGCCGACCATATTGCCTTCCTTGTCGATGCAGATCGCGGGATTAATCGAAACACCCAGGCCATCATTGATCGCCTTGTGGAGCGTCAGGCGACCGCCGACCTGATCATCAATAAAGTTGACCTGGTGAAAAAGCCCGATCTGTTGGCGCTGGCGGATAAGTTGAACCAAACAGGTCTGTTCCGGGAGACCTTCATGATTTCCGCTGAGACCGGCGATGGAGTCGATGGTCTGGCTGAACATTGGGCCTCCATCGTACCAGAAGGACCGTGGTTATTTCCCGAAGACCAGTTATCGGATATGCCCGAACGGCTGCTGGTGGCCGAGATCACCCGGGAAAAGCTCTATCATCAACTTCATCAAGAACTTCCCTACGCGGCAACGGTCGAGACCGAATCCTGGACCGACCAGGAAGACGGCAGCGTGCGCATCGAGCAGGTCATTTACGTACAGCGGGACAGCCAAAAGGCGATTGTCCTGGGTAAAAAGGGGGCACGGATTAAATCCATCGGCGCCGACTCGCGGGCCGAACTGGAAGACATGTTCGGCTGCCGCGTCCATTTGTTTCTTTTCGTTAAAGTTCGGGAAAAATGGGGAGACGACCCGGATCGCTATCGGGATTGGGGGCTTGACTACAACGCCTGATTAATCTTCCGCAAATATTTGACCGGGTATGACAGACGAATAAGGGGCGCTTCAAAAGGAGAGGGGACTATGGGGATTGTAACCGATGTAATTTTGCCGCTGGCATTGGCGTTTATTATGTTTTCGCTGGGTCTGGGACTGACCGTTCAGGATTTCACCCGCGTCGCCAAGCAGCCGAAGGACTTTGTCGTCGGGCTAATCTCACAGATGATCCTACTGCCGGTGGTCGGATTCTTTTTGATCAGTATCTGGCCGGTCTCTCCGGAGATTGCCCTCGGCGTGATGATCATCGCTGCCGCGCCGGGCGGTGTCACCTCCAACATCTTAACCGCTTTCGGTAAGGGCGATGTGGCGCTCTCTATCTCGCTCACCGCGATTGTCAGCCTGCTGTGTGTCGTCACCATTCCTCTTATTGTCGTGTATTCTTACACTCATCTTATGGGCGGCAACCTGGAAGGAGAGGTATCTGTCGGCAAAACCGCGGTCAGCGTTTTCCTGATAGTGACCGTTCCGGTGCTGATAGGTCTTGCGGTCCGGCGTTGGGCGGAAGGATTTGCCCTCAAATTTGATGGCCCGGCCCGGAAAACCTCTACCATCCTCTTCTTTATCGTTTTAGCCGGCGCCATCTATCAAGAGCGTGATAACATTGCGGCGTACTATGCGGATGCGGGACTGATCACCTTGGCCCTAAACCTGATCATGCTGGCCCTCGCGTGGTGGCTGGGGGCCATGTTTGGTTCCGGCGTACAGCAACGGATTGCAATTTCCATTGAATGTGGGCTGCAAAACGGCACCCTCGCCATCGCCGTCGGCACCTTGCTTTTCGGCGGCGGTGCAGCGGTCATTCCCGCCGCAACCTATAGCCTGACGATGTTTGGCACCGCGCTTATTTTCATTTGGTGGTTGCGCAAACGGGTCGCTGAGTAAATCCCCGACAATATTTTATTTGGCTCCGCGCCGGATTTATGGCCAAATTTAGCGCTGCCACAACAACAGGGAGGATGATCCATGAAGATATCAGCAATCCTGAAGGGCAAAGGCTCCGACGTCGTCACGGCGAGCCCTGACAGCACCGTACAAGACGTGGCCGATCTCTTGGCCGAAAAAAACATCGGTGCGGTGCTCATCGCTGACGGGGGCAATCGTCTAAAAGGCATTTTGTCGGAACGGGACATCGTGCGCGGCGTCTCTCGGCATGGGGCTAGCCTTTTAACGCTCCCGGCGTCCGATATCATGACCAAAGACGTGTTTTCCTGCTCGCCGGACGAAGAAATGAACCATCTCCGCCGTGAAATGACGGCGCGGCGTATCCGACATATTCCCATCGTGCAGAACGATCAGCTCGTCGGGATCGTCAGTATCGGCGACGTGGTGAAAAACCGCGTGGATGAGTTGGAGAACGAAGCTCAGCAAATGCGGGATTACATCGCAACCGGTTGAGTCGCTGCTTCAAAACGATCACAGTATGATCTGGTGAGCCGCCCAGTGGCGGGCGGCTCAGACATGTCATAATCAAACAGGGGGAATAGAATGAAATACGAGCCCGGAACATCCGATCATGGTTTGCCGTGGGATCCTTTTAAATCTTGCGTGGTGCCGAGACCCATCGGATGGATTTCCAGCCTGTCCGAAGACGGCGTTCCAAATCTTGCCCCCTATAGCCAGTTCCAGAATCTGGGCTTCAATCCGCCGTACGTCATGTATTCCGCGAATCCACGGCCCGATGGCCGCAAGCACAGTGTGACAAATGCGGAAAACACTCGCGAATTCGTCTGGAATTTAGCGACTTTCGACCTTCGCGACGCCGTCAACAAATCGGCTCAGGAAGTGGATGCGGATGTTGACGAGTTTGAGCTGGCCGGTGTCACCAAAGCGCCGTCCGACATCGTTGCGCCTTTTAGAGTCGCGGAGGCGCCGGTGAACTTTGAATGCGTCTTTCATACGTCCCTGCGGCTGCCCGGAAATGGCCCGGGGGGATTGGGGTCGGCGGATATCGTCATCGGTAGAGTCGTCATGATCCATATAAACGACGATTATATCGGCAAAGACGGCAAACTGGACATTCCCAAGTACAAACCACTGGCGCGAATGGGTTACTACGATTACACCGCTGTGGAGAATGTCTTTACCATCAATCACGCCGGCGGCAATCGTCCGGGCATGGAAGGCCGCACCGGCACCAAGAAACTGGAAGGGGACGGCACGTAATGACGACCTTTGTTCTGGTGCATGGGGCATGGCACGGCGGCTGGTGCTGGAAATTCGTGACGCAGCTGCTGCAAGCACAAGGACATCGGGTGTTTATACCAACGCTAACCGGGCTTGCCGATAAATCCCATTTGCTCACACCGGATATCAATCTGGAGACACACGTCACGGATGTGGTGAACCTGATCAAGTGGGAAGAGCTGGAGGAGGTGGCTTTGTGTGGTCACTCCTATGGCGGTATGGTCATCACCGGGGTGGCCAGTCAAATTCCGGATAAGTTGTCCGCGTTGATTTATCTCGACGCTTTCCTACCGGAACACGGTAAAAGCCTAAGAGACTACACACCGGCCGCCCAGTCAGATGCGACGGCTAAAGCAGCGGCCGAGACCTCCCTGAATACCGTGCCACCGATTCCGGCGGCAAAGTTCCGTATTCGGGATGAAAATCAGGCATGGGTGGACAGCCAATGCACCCCACAACCATTCGGCTGCATGGATCAGCCGGTCAAGCGGACCGTCGTCTTGGAGGACATCGCCAAGTGCACATATATTCGAGCGATGAAACATGACCCCAGCAATTTTATCCAGTTCCAAGAACTGACCGACGCCGACCCTCGCTGGCACTGCCGTACTGTTGACAGCGGTCATGACGTGATGGTCGATGATCCCGAGGAGCTCGCCGAGCTTCTTGTCGAAGCGGCGGCATGAACTGGACCGACGACGGCATTGTCCTCTCCGCCCGAAAACATGGCGAAACATCCCTCATCGTTACACTGCTGACGGCTGTACACGGCGCCCATTCGGGATTGGTCCGGGGCGGCGCCGGCAAGCGCGCCCGCGGTATTTACGAAGCGGGCAACTTCGTGACCGCAGATTGGCGGGCCCGGTTGGAAGACCATCTCGGCGCCTATATCTGCGAATTAACGTCACCGAACGCCGCACCGGTCCTGGGTGATGCGCTCAAACTTGCCGGGCTATCATCCGCCTGCGCGGTGACCGAACGCGCCTTGCCCGAACGTGAGCCCATGCCGGAGATATTCGCCTCCCTCCACGCCTTAATCGAAGCATTAGAAGATGATAACTGGATATCCCGCTACGTCGCCTGGGAGTTGGACCTGCTTACGCAACTCGGATTCGGTCTCGATCTGACGGCCTGTGCGGCGACAGGCACCAGTGACAATTTAGTGTACGTGTCGCCAAAGTCGGGACAAGCCGTCTCCGAAGACGCAGGGCGTCCGTATCATGACAGAATGTTACCACTGCCTAAGTTTCTGAAGTCCTTGGAATTACAGGAGGATGTACGGGCAGAGGAGTTGGTGAAGGGTCTGGAACTCACAGGTTATTTTCTGGACCGCCACGCCTTCATCCATCATAAAACCGGTGCTCCGTCGGCCCGGACGCGACTTGTTGACCGTGTGAAACAATTAGCTACTATATCTGGTAGCTGAAGACACCTTGTCCCTGAGGAAATTATGAACGAAATGACCTTGCCCGATGGTTCTGGGGGAGATATTCGCGACACGCGCCTGGCCGATGCGATCAGTGAACGCTACCTCTCGTACGCACTTTCCATCATTATGTCTCGCTCGCTACCCGATGTGCGGGACGGCCTCAAACCGGTGCACCGGCGGCTGTTATACGCCATGCGTCAACTCAAACTTGACCCTTCCGGCGGCTACAAGAAATGCGCTCGCGTGGTTGGTGACGTCATCGGTAAGTATCACCCGCATGGTGATCAGGCGGTCTATGACGCACTGGTGCGTCTGGCCCAGGATTTTGCTGTCCGGTATCCGCTGATCGACGGACAGGGGAACTTCGGCAATGTGGATGGCGATAACGCCGCCGCCATGCGGTATACCGAAGCACGTATGACCGAGGTCGCCAAGGCGTTGCTGGAAGGTATCGATGAAGACGCGGTCGATTTTCGGGAAACCTATGACGGGGAGGAGAAAGAACCCTTCGTCCTGCCTGCGGCGTTTCCAAACCTGCTGGCCAACGGTGCAGCCGGCATCGCCGTCGGTATGGCGACCAGCATTCCGCCGCACAATGTGGGGGAGATCTGCGATGCATTATCCCATCTGATCAAGTTCCCCAACGCCACCATCGGCAAACTGGTGGATTTTATTCCTGGTCCGGATTTCCCCACCGGCGGCATTTTGGTCGAAGACCGGGCCGCGGTGGTGGCTGCTTACAAAACGGGCAGGGGCGGCTTCCGCATTCGAGCCAGGTGGAAAAAGGAAAATTTGGGCCGTGGCCAGTACCAGATCGTCATCACGGAAATTCCATATCAGATCCAGAAATCCCGGCTGATCGAAAAAATCGCTGAGCTATTAAACGCCCGCAAATTGCCTATGCTCAACGACATCGTGGATGAATCAGCTGAAGACGTACGTATCGTGCTGGAGCCGAAAAACCGCACGATCGATCCGGACATGCTGATGGAGCAACTGTTCAAGCAGACCGATCTGGAGGCACGCTTCAGCCTCAATATGAACGTGATCGACGCGGACAACACGCCGAGAGTGATGGACCTTCGCGATGTGCTGCAGGCCTTCCTGGACCACCGGCTGGATGTGCTGGTCCGGCGTTCCAAGTTCCGATTGGGCAAGATCGAAACCCGCCTGGATATGTTGGAAGGTTACCTTAAAGCCTACCTCAACCTGGATGAAGTTATCCGTATCATTCGTGAAGAAGACGACGCGAAGGCCGGTCTGATCAAGGCGTTCAAGCTAACAGAAACCCAGGCCGACGCCATCCTCAACATGCGGTTACGCAGCTTACGACGGCTTGAAGAAATGGAGATCAAGACCGAACACGATGCGCTGACGAAGGAACGGGCCGCCCTCAATAAACTCCTCAAGGACAAGAAACTCCGATGGAAACGGATCGCCGACGAGGTCAAAGAGATCAAAAAGAACTTCGGCGGTAAGGACGAATTGGGCAAACGACGCACTGAAATTGGGGAAGCCCCGCCGGTCATCGACGTGCCGGTCGAGGCCTTCATCGAGAAAGAACCCATCACGGTCATCTGCTCAGATAAAGGCTGGATTAAAGCGGCCAAGGGGCATCTAGAGGATGTGTCCGAGGTTAAGTACAAGGACGGCGACCGGGGCAAGTTCGCCTTCCACGCGGAGACCACTGACAAGGTCCTGGTGTTCGCCACAAATGGCCGCTTCTACACGTTGTCCTGCGACAAGCTGCCGGGTGGCCGCGGCTTTGGGGAGCCGGTCAGGCTGATGATCGATCTCGGCAACGAGCACGACTTGGTCAATCTCTTCCTGTTCAAGCCTGAAGAGAAATTCCTGGTAGCATCGAGTGCCGGGCGCGGCTTTGTCGTGAAATCCGAAGACGTGATGGCGCAGACCAAAGGCGGCAAGCAAATCCTCAACGTCAAAGGCGACGATGAAGCGGCGGCTGTCTGCCGGGTAGAAGGCGATCACGTGGCAGTCATCGGTGAGAACCGCAAGCTGCTGCTGTTCCCCTTGGACGAAGTGCCGGAGATGACCCGGGGCAGGGGAGTGATCCTGCAACGCTACAAGGACGGCGGGCTGTCCGACGTTAAAACCTTTACCCTGGAAGAGGGGCTCACCTGGAAAACCGGCGACAGAAACCGCACCGAAACGGACTTGATGGCTTGGCAAGGTAAGCGGTCACAAGCCGGTCGTCTGCCGCCCAAGGGCTTTTCTAAAGTAAACAAGTTCTAAGCTTTCGGCCCATTTGACTTCGATCAGAGCCAAGGATAAAACCGGCGCTCAACGGATATCACGCTTTTAAGGAATGCGGATCATGAACACTGCCATCGGTACGACGCCGACGTTGCTTTCAACACTTTGGCCGGCCGCTGAAAAGAGCTGGCTCAAAATGATCCTGCTTGCCCTTGCTGGTTCCGTTCTGTTGACAATCTCGGCCAAGATCCAAATTCCGTTCTATCCTGTCCCGATGACCATGCAGACCTTCGCCGTCCTGGTGATCGGCATGGCGTTCGGCTGGAAATTGGGCGCGGCAACGGTGCTGCTCTATTTAGTGGAAGGCGCCTTGTGGCTTCCGGTGTTTGCTGGCACCCCGGCAAAGGGCATTGGACTAGCCTATATGTCCGGTCCTACCGGTGGCTATCTGATTGGTTTCCTGATCAGCGCCGGGTTCCTGGGCTATCTCGGCGAGAAAGGCTTTGACCGCGGTATCGCCTCAACCCTTGTGGCGATGATTGCCGGCACCGCAATCATATTTGTTTTTGGATTTGCCTGGTTAGCGCACTTAATCGGCGCGGAAAAAGCCTACACGTTTGGTGTAGCGCCATTCTTCTGGGCGGCCGCCTTCAAGATTTTACTCGCAGCCTTGGTGTTGCCTGGTTGCTGGCGCTATCTAGGCCGGCGCAGCGAACGCACAATTTCGGAATAGGATTTTACCTGGCGTAGCTGAACGGCAGCAGGCGGGAGTTCCAATACGCCTGGTCCGACACTTTCGACCAGGTAATCGATTTCGTCCGGAAATCTAGGAAGCTTTTGAAGACTCGACCGGTCAGTTCATCCGCCGACGCGACCTCTTGCACAACTTCACCAGAGGCCGATCCGATGGCGTTCATCAGCTCATCTGAAAACCGGCGAAGATTTAGATTATGCTTCCGGCGCAACGTATCAAGCGACTCAATATTTTTGGCGTTGAATTCTGATAAAACCTCGCCGGTTTCGGCCGACGCGGCGGTCTTGATGATCTCCTGATGTTCGTTGGAGAGCGATTCCCAAAGCTTCAGATTGATGGCGGACGAGAGCGTCGTGCCGGGCTCATGGAAGCCCGGGTAGTAATAAAACCGGGCGATCTTGTGTAGGCCGAAATTCATATCGAGCCACGGGCCAAACCATTCCGCCGCGTCCAACTCGCCTGACCTCATGGCAGGAAATATTTTGTTGATCGGCAGCGAAACCCGCGTGGCGCCGATCTTTTCTAAAACCAGGCCGCCAAAGCCCGGCAGCCGGATTTTCAACCCCTGCATATCAGCCAATGTATCGACCTGCTTATTGAACCAGCCTCCCATTTGCATGCCCGTGTTACCGACCATGAAAGGTTTGACGCCAAATGACCGGCCCAGTTCATCCCACAGTTTCTGGCCACCACCAAAATTGATCCAGGCCTGTTGTTCGCTGGCTGTTAAACCGAAGGGAACTGACGCGAAAAAATTGAATGCCCGGGAATGCTGCTGCCAGTAATAATCGATGCCGTGATACATGTCGGCCTTGCCGTCGGACACGGCCTTCAACAAATCCGGCGAAGAGACAAACTTGCCGCGGCCGTGAACATTGACCTTCAGCGCCCCGCCGCTCATGCGGGTGATCCGCTCCCCCAGACGCGCCGCAGCGGTGCCCAAGCCCGGAAAATTCTCCGGCCAGGCTGTGACCATGTTGATTTCTTTGATCCCCTGAGACAGGGCAGGGGTGGCCAACGCCATTGTGCCAACCGCACCCGTGGCGCCCACCGTCTTTATGAAATCACGACGTTTCATCGCTCTATGAACGTTGATGTTCCCTCGCGTCCGGTTTACCGGACAAATTTTTACCGACTTGCGTCCGCTATTCCGCCGCGATGTCCGGCGAGTAATTTTCGATCAAGGACCAGCTGTTGCCGTCATAATATTCGAGCGGCTGGAACTTGTCCTTGTAAGCCATTTTTTGACTGCCGCTGATCCAATAGCCCAGATAGACATAGGGCAGGCCTTGGAGGGCCGCCTGATCAATTAAATTCAAAATAATGTAGGTGCCCAAACTGCGTTTGCGGAGCGCCGGATCAAAGAAGCTATAAACTGCCGACAAGCCATCTCCCATAACGTCCACCAGGCATGCGCCGACCAACCGATTATCTTCCGGCAGCCGGTATTCCAACACGATCGTCTCGACCGGTGTTTCCTCGATCAAAGATTGGAAATCATAAAAGTCCATGGTCGCCATATCACCGCCGGTATGCCGGAAGTCCTGATAGTCCGAAAACAGTTCATACTGTTCGGACGTCGCACGGCTCGGTCGCACTTCGACCAGTAGATCGGCATTGGCTTTTAACACCCGGCGTTGTGAATTACTGGGCCGGAACTCATCGACCGTCGTACGCACGGCAAGGCAGGCGTTACATCCATGGCAGATTGGCGCATAGACCAGTCCGTGGCTACGCCGAAATCCGACCCGCGACAGTGTGTCATGTAGGGACAGTGCATCCCGGCCAGATAGCTCTGTCACCATGCGGCGCTCCACTTGACCTTCGAGATAAGGGCAAGGCATGGGCGCGGTCACGAAAAAAGATGTGGGACGATGGGTAAGACTATGTTTCATGAATTCATCATTTACTCAGGTGCGCTGGGATTCTCCCGTATCGTAATGCCAGTAGCAGCTGGTGAAGGCTTCCTTGATAACTCTTCTCCGCCACCGCCCAGAACGTTAACGACTACCGTACCCGAAAAATAATCGTGGAGACAACGCCTCGAATTGGAAAAAAACGCAACGAGGACAATCAACCATGCCGTGAGCGCGATGGAGGCATAAAACAACAAGGTCAGGATCAGAGCGTGGGGGAGTTCCGGATAATCACCGGAGCTCCATATTCGGACTTCCAATTTCATTGTCCGCATGCCCAAGGTGGCATGCCGGGGGCCACCGATGAGGATGGCGTGGTAAGCGAAGGGGATAAATAGCAATAGCAACCCCGTAACACCGAAGGACAGACCGAAAGTCATTATCCCCAAAATGAACGAAGCGACGGCGACAATCCCTACCAGACAGGCAACGATCACGATATCGATCAAATAGGCGGCAACTCGGCGAAAGATCAGCCCCTCGTAAAGTTCCGGATGGCGCAGCGGATCAAGTTCGGGCGTCGGGCGGGAGAGTTGATTATTCGTGTCGCTCAAAACGGTCCTTTCGACGGTGCAAACGACTTCAAGTCAAAAAGGTACGGCAAGATTGTGGCGTTTGTGCCTCTGGTCAACGCGGCGGTTCTTGGCCTTCTTCAGCATCAGGGCTCACAGCCGAACCACGGAGGAGCACAATGCTCAATCGGCGATTGCGTGGACTGGCGGGGTCTTCAACTTCCGCAAAACTGGGCCGCACGTCGGAGCCGAGAACTTTGCGCGCAAATTCGACGGATACCTGCGGGGCGTATCCCTGCATATGGGCGACGATGCCGACTTTGATGCATTCCATATACTTCGCATCAGCTGCATACGTCGCTTCCAGCGCCTTGGCCATCGGACCGACCATACCGTAAGCCATCAGGATACCAAAGAAGGTACCCACCAAAGCGCCACCGATCAGATGCCCCAGAACTTCTGGCGGCTCGGTAATCGAACCCATGGTGTGAATAACGCCCAACACCGCGGCCACAATACCCAGGGCCGGGAATGCTTCACCCATATTGGTCCAGGCGGCGGCGATTTCATGCTGTTCGTTGTGGTGGGTGTCCAACTCCTGATCTATGACCGCTTCCACTTCATGGGACGTGCTCGCGCCTAGGGTTAGTAGCCGCAAATAGTCGCACAGGAATTCCACCGCGTGGTGATCACCGGAAAACGTCGGGAACTTGCTAAAGATCGTACTATCTTCGGGTTTCTCAACATGGCTTTCTAGGGCCAAATCGCCCTTGCTCTTTGCCAGCCGAAAAACGGAATAGAGAACCGCAAGAAGTTCCAGATAGGAATCCTTCTTATACTTGGAGCCTTTGATGATGGTGCCGAAGGAACCAAAAAAACCGCCGAGGACACGTTTGGGGCTGGCGATGACAAATTGACCGATGGCAGCGCCACCGATAATGACAAACTCAAAGGGTTGCCAAAGAACGTCCAGGTGGCCGCCGTGGGCGAGATACCCTCCACCCACGCTGCCAAACACCACGATTAGACCAATGATGAAAAACATCGAACGGCCTCTGTTCCCTTTACGCTATCATCGACCCGTGATCGATGTTCTAGTTCATTGAATTTATTTTCAAAATTCAACTACAATTTTGGCGAACATCCTGCCAAACGGCATTTCGTTCGCCGAAACAACATACCCAAAGAAAGTATTCTATCAAGAGTCCCGATACAAAAATGATCACAATTTTTGTGAATTACACCCCAGAAATCTTAATAATTCAAAAAATCGGTCCTGCAACTCCGATAAACACCCTAGATAAAGCACTCTCCGGCTTCTACTGAAAGCACCTTAACGGCCTTGGTATGAAGAGTGTATTAGGGAGCCGCGCTAAAGGCATAGGTAATGCCCGTAGGGGACTTGATTCGCCCGATGGTCACATACTTGCCATCATGCCACAGTGGAAAGAAATCTCCATAGTTCGGGGACAACAAATTGCCTGACTGTCCTGTACCTATGACAAAACGTGAATTCCTTAAGTTCGACAGATCGTAAATCCCTCGAAATCCGCCTCCGTGAACTTCCGTGTAAGGCGAGCGCGAGGACGGCCGGGTGGCGGCGCGCTTGACCGTGTAATCACCACCCGAATCCGGGGCTGAAAAATCCGCCAGCCCTGCGAGACTCGGGATGTTGTGAAACAGCGGGTGCGCCATTTCGACCCGGTGCACCTGCCCCCAAATCCGACCGTTAGCTTCAACAATGGCAGTGCCCAGGGATCTGTCCAGCAGATCACCACAGGTCTCTTGCGTGTCCGCCGTTGAGATATCATCGCACCAAAGGTGATTGATCTGCAAAACGCTCTTCACGAACGTGGGCCTGTAGCCCCAGTAGGCATGGAGTTCATTTGCCAGATCGTCCTTGTAAAGCAGCCGGTTGAACTCCCGAAGCCAGGCATAGAACAGCATTGGCGCATGCTGCTCCTTATCGGCAGAATAGTCCCACGCCTTCAAAGTTTCCAAGGCTGTCTGAGTTTCGGCTGTCGGCGACACGCCCTTCAACATTAGGGGCAACAGATCGGCGGCCATGGCGGAGACCACATCCAACTGAATGGCCGCGCTGGTGTCCAGATCATGCTTGGCGGTTCTGGCCAGCAGCTCCTCAATCCGTTGCGCCCGATAAGGTGGCGACCAATGCCTGCCCAAGGGGTAGGGATAGCCCGGACCTATGACCCGGTTATTCGCTGTCACGATCTTCCCGCTGGCTGGATTTTCGCTTTTGGGCAAATCCACCACTGGGACATATCCGGTCCAGCCATAGTCTCCGGACCACGCACGGCTGGCAAAAAAGCCATCGCCCTTTTTTCGGATTGGTATCTTACCGGCAGCGATATAGCCGATATCTCCGTCGATTGTGGCATAGGAAATATTCTGCTGTGGACTGGTGAGAAGAGACGCCGCTTCGACAAACTGTCCGGCATTTCGGGCGAGATTGATCCGGTACAAGGCCTCGGGAGAGGTGTCACCGTCTTCCAGGAAGACAGCTTTCAATGCGAAACTATGCCGGAATTCCGGGCTGGGACTATTCTGCAGGCCCGGCGTATTGACGTCGCTCAGCATCGGTCCGTTCCGGCTCCTTGCGACGGGGATATCAACGGCGCCTTGGCCCTTGATGTAGAGTCGTTCGGTGCTGAGTTCAAATGGCGCATAGCCACCGTCGGCCTCGTAGGTCCGGCGGGCGCCATCGGGTGAACGTTCAACAAAAACATCCGCCTGATCCGACTGGGTTGCCGTAAATCCCCAAGCCACGTATCCATTGTGGCCCAAAACGACATAGGGAACCCCTGGCGCGGTCACGCCGACGATCTCCCGGTCTGGAAGTTCGATCCGCACCAAATACCACAAGATCGGCGCCCGGTAGCGCAGATGGGGATCATTCGCCAGGAGGGGTGCGCCCGACTTAGTGCGCGCACCCGACAGCACCCAGGAATTAGACATGCCGCGTGGATCGCCTATTTCATCAGACACTTCAGCAAACACTTGATCGCTAACTGCCGGGACGGCTTCGGCCCGTCTGCGGTCATCGGGGACAATAAGCGGTCCGTCTTCCGGATAGCCGGGCCAGAGCTGTTCAATTTGTGTAGGTGTCAGTTTCCGGGAAAGGCGCAGGCGCAAAAACTCATCCACATAGGTGCGAGAGAACCGATAGGCCATCAACTTTCCCCACAAAAGCGTATCGGTTATTTGCCAAGCTTCCGGACGATAGCCGAGCAGGACAAACTCCAAGGGTATAGCGTCCCGATTTTGCTTCAGCCATAAATTTACGCCTTTTGCGTAAGCGTCGAGATGCCGTTTGACGTCCGGCGCAAGCGTTTCCGCCATCCGGCTGACATTGCGCATTAGCCCTAACTTTCGCATTCGCCGGTCAATGTGTTGTGCCCTGCTTCCAACGATTTCCGACAACCGGCCGGCGCCGGATCGCCGCATAGCGTCCATTTGCCATATGCGGTCGCGAGCGTGGATAAATCCCAAGGCAAACCCGGCATCTTCTATTGTGCGGGCCTTGATGTGGGAAATGCCGCGCCCATCCATGTGAATGCGAATATCGCTACTGATCCCCCGGACGGTGAAAGTCTGACTCCCATGAGGTAGAGACGACAACATCGACCCCGCGCTGCCTGCGGCCAAAATGCTGCCGATTCCAAGGCAGAGAGCCAAAAAATACCTAATCTTTTTCATTTTCCGATACTGCCATGATTCCACGGTGAAACAAACAAAGCGGATGAAATCCCATGAACTCGCTAGAAAATTTCGCCAACCTCTTGTTTTTTGACGGACTAGTCCCGATATCTGGCTGAGGAATAGGGTTTTCGACCGTATTCCGTCGAATTTACGAATAGGCCTCAGGTCCGGAGAAACACTATGAACTAATTGGCTGTCATTGACGAAAGCAGGGAACTGCACACACATTCGGAGACGGAACAGGACGAGTTTGTCACGTTCAAGATCGACGGGCAGTTGTTCGGTGTCCAAGTGCTCAATGTTCAGGACATTTTAAAGCCCCAGGACATCGCTTTTGTTCCTTTGGCGCCACCTGAAGTGAAAGGCTCGATCAACCTTCGAGGACGGATTGTCACCGTCATTGATGTCCGTGTCCGGCTAGGTCTGCCGCCGCTAGAAGATGATACCACCAGCATGGGTGTGACCGTCGAGTTGAACCACGAACTCTACACGCTCATGGTGGATCAGATTGGTGAAGTGCTCCGCCTGCCGGTGGATGACAGAGAAAACGTGCCCAGCACATTGAACGCCCAGTGGAAGACTTTCGCGGACGGCATTTTCAAGCTCGACGACCACCTGATGGTGGTGCTGGATATCGAGAGGCTTCTCAGTAAAGCCAGTTAATCCCTAACCGGATTTCAGCAGACGGCAAGCCTCCACCGCCATATAGGTGAGAATGCCGTCGGCTCCGGCGCGCTTGAACGCAATCAGGCTCTCCAAGACGACTTTGTCGTTGTCCAGCCATCCGTTGTTGGCGGCGCCTTTCAGCGATGCATATTCCCCACTGACCTGATAGGCGAAGGTGGGCACGCCGAATTCGTGTTTGATCCGATAGACTATGTCCAGATAGGGGAGGCCGGGTTTGACCATGACCATATCCGCCCCTTCATCGATATCCTGCGCCACCTCACGGAGAGCTTCGTCGGAATTTGCCGGATCCATTTGATAGGTCTTCTTGTCTCCCTTCAACGCGCCGCTGGAGCCAATGGCATCCCGGAACGGGCCATAAAATGCAGAGGCGTATTTGGCGGCATAGGACATGATCCGAACATTCTGGTGTCCCGCATCGTCCAGCGCCTTACGGATGGCGCCAACCCTGCCGTCCATCATGTCGGAAGGTGCGATAACATGGCAGCCAGCGTCGGCCTGTACCACAGACTGCTTGCAGAGCAGTTCAACGGATTCGTCATTGAGGATGTGCCCATCCACCACCAGACCGTCATGCCCATCGCTGTTAAACGGATCTAGAGCGGCATCGCAGACAATGCCCACCTCGGGGCAGGCGCGGCGGATTTCCCGGATCGACCGGCACACGAGGTTCTCGGGGTTATAGGCTTCGCGCGCGTCTGGGGTTTTCGCTGTCGGATCGACTTCCGGAAATATGGCGAATGCCGGCACGCCAAGTTCCGCCGCTTCGCCCACAACCTCGCCAAGTAAATCCACTGAAATCCTGTTTACTCCGGGCATGGATGGCACAGGGTCGCGTCGTCCTTCGCCTTCGCCGACGAAAATAGGCAAGATAAAATCATCGGGCGTCAGAACGTTTTCTGCGACCATACGACGTTGCCAATCCTCACGCCGATTGCGCCTTAATCTGGTTGTTGGGTACCGGCCCAGTGCCATGGCAAACCTCTAACTCTAAACATAGTAAAAGAGAGACTAAATCGCGGCTAACTTAGTGGAACCAACCCTTAAACCTCAAGCTGGATATGACGCGCAATCAAACTTTGTTGAAATATTTTTAACTGAATAAGCTTATGCTGCTATTAGAAGAGAGTTGCCAATCGCCCGGGAATCAAGAAATAGTTCGGCCATGGCGTACGACCATATTCATTTACCGGAAGTCCTGTTCGAGTTCGTCAAACAGGGACGATACGTCAAAGTCATGGCGGTGGATCCCAAGACCGGCACCGAAGTTGCAATAGTCGGCGATGCCAGCGCGACAAAGAAAAGACTTCAAAATCTCGCCATCCAAAAACTTAAATACGTACTTGCCAAAAAACAGACTGAGTCTTCAGGTCGGAATGAAATCGTTGCTTAATACGTTTTTTCAATGCGTTATTGAAAATTTTTAATCTAAATTATCAGTGAATATATTGGACTAACGGCCGCGACCGGATCCTTTACCCAGCCCAATCGACTTTGCAAATTCGGAACGCTTCTTAGCGTAATTGGGTGCGACCATCGGGTAGTCCGGCGGGAGATTCCATTTCTCCCGGTACTCCCCGGGGGTCATGTTGTAATTCGTGCGAAGATATCGCTTCAACATTTTGAGCTGTTGTCCGTCCTCGAGGCAAATAAGGTAATCCGGCGTAATAGATCGGAGAACGGGAACAGCAGGCTTTTGATCAGTTCGATCGGACGCATGAATTCCCCCATCGCCGAGGGACTTCAACGCACCAAACACGGTATTTATCACATCCGACAGTTGATTTGACTGTAGCTCATTGTTTCCAACGTAAGCAGCGACAATCTCGGTGGATAGGCGAAGTAATTCCTCCGTCTGAACCGGTTGTTCGTTATCTTTTGGCATTAAATTCCCCCTGCGCGAGACGACGATACCGCCTCTAAAATTATTAGATCAGATAAATACAATCCCTAGGAACAATTCAAGCAATATTGTAAAAAGGCAAATATTCTATCTTATGTTTACCCAATACAGACTATAGGATTCTATAGCTGTACAATATTCTCCGATCTATAAGCCTTAACAGTATAGATTGTAATTGCTATCTCGCTTTCAGAAAATTTCATCAATCACCCCAACATTTTGAATTACGCCGATTTGTAGTGTCGTATTGGCATTTGTCGGCGAGATATGGTATGGAGAGGCCGAAAATCACCGTTGCCGCTATCGTACCGAGGGGGAAATCTTGAGCGAAGCCATCGCAATCGCCTGCGATCACGCCGGTTTTGACTTAAAACAACGGTTGAGCGGTTACCTCACCGCACAAGGATATCACCTAATTGACCTGGGAACGGATGGACCAGAGTCGGTCGATTACCCGGATTTCGCCCATGCTTTAGCGGCCACAATTCGCGACGGACGGGCCGATCGGGGTATTCTTGTGTGTGGCAGCGGCATCGGCATCAGTATCGCCGCCAACCGGCATCCGGAAATTCGCGCCGCACTGATCCATGATTCTCTGGGAGCGCGCATGTGCCGGCTGCACAACGATGCAAATGTCATTGTGTTTGGTGGCCGGATGATCGGCGCCGACGTGGCGGAAGATTGTCTGAACGAATTTTTGACCACCGAATTCGAAGGCGGACGGCACCAGCGAAGGGTCGACAAGCTCTCCAATCCGGCCAGCAACTAGAAAAAAGATTAGAAAGGAAAAATAAGAATGTCCCTGGCAGACCAGCAATCGGCGGAGACCGCGGATCGCTTTTTTAATGAGGCTCTTGAGAGCGCGGACAAGGAAGTGTTCGACGCGATCAAGCGAGAGCTCGGCCGTCAACAGGATCAGATCGAATTGATCGCCTCGGAAAACATCGTCTCTAAGGCCGTGCTGGAGGCGCAGGGGTCGGTGCTGACCAACAAATACGCCGAGGGATACCCGGGCCGCCGCTATTATGGCGGCTGTGAATTCGTCGATGTCGCCGAAGAACTTGCGCGGGAACGCGCTAAACAACTATTCGGCTGCGAGTATGCAAACGTACAGCCGCATTCGGGCTCTCAGGCCAACCAGGGCGTGATGATGGCTCTTTTAAAACCCGGCGATACGATCATGGGGATGTCTCTAGCGGCCGGCGGACACCTGACCCACGGTGCGCCGCCCAATCAATCAGGTAAGTGGTTCAATGCCGTGCAATATGGTGTGCGCAAACAAGACGCGCTTATCGACTTTGATGAGGTTGCGGCGCTGGCCCGAGAACACAAACCAAAGCTAATCGTGGCGGGTGGCTCCGCCTATCCCCGGATCATCGACTTTCCCAAGTTTCGTGAAATCGCGGATAAGGTCGGCGCGATCTTCATGGTCGACATGGCCCACTTCGCCGGACTGGTGGCCTCTGGTCATCATCCGAGCCCGTTTCCACATGCCGATGTGGCCACCACGACCACCCATAAAACTCTGCGCGGTCCCAGAGGCGGGATGATCCTCACCAACGATGAAGAGATATCTAAAAAGGTCAATTCGGCAATCTTCCCTGGCCTGCAGGGTGGACCGCTGATGCACGTAATCGCGGCCAAGGCCGTGGCTTTCGGCGAAGCGCTTCGGCCCGAATTCAAGTCTTATTCCCAAAACGTCATCGACAATGCAAAGACCCTAGCCGCGAAATTAGGCGAGCGGGGCTGCGACATTGTCTCTGGCGGTACGGACACGCATTTGATGCTTGTTGATCTCCGGCCCAAGGGGCTTACCGGCAAGGTGGCCGAGGCCAGCATGGAAAACGCCGGGATCACCTGCAACAAGAACGGCATTCCGTTTGATCCGGAAAAGCCGGCGATAACGTCTGGTGTGCGGCTCGGAACCCCGGCCGGCACCACCCGCGGATTTGGACTGTCAGAGTTTTCTCAGATCGGCGATCTCATTGCAGATGTGCTTGATGGCCTCGCGGCTAATCCCGACGACAATAGCTCTACCGAACAAGAGGTGCGGGCGCGGGTCTTAGACCTGTGCCAGCGGTTCCCGGTGTATCCGGACGCCTGATAGAAGTTAGGCGACACGAACAGAAGTTCTATGAAAGGATAAACACAATGCGCTGTCCATTCTGCGGTCATCCCGACACCCAAGTGAAAGACTCACGTCCGACGGAGGACAACGCCGCCATCCGCCGGAGACGATCCTGCACGGAATGTGGCGCAAGATGGACTACGTTTGAGCGTGTCCAATTGCGCGAGCTGACCATCTCCAAAAAGGAGGGGAAGAAAGAGTCTTTTGAGCGGGAAAAACTTACCCGGTCCTTAAAGATCGCACTGCAAAAACGCCCCGTGGATGAAGAGCAGATCGAACGCATTTGCAACAGCATCCAACGCCGGCTGGAAAGCCTGGGAGAGAACGAAGTTCCGTCCAAGGTCATCGGTGAAATGGTGATGGATGTGTTGGCTGATCTTGATACGGTCGCCTATGTGCGGTTCGCCTCGGTGTATCGGAACTTCCGGGAGGCGAAAGATTTCGAAGCCTTTGTAGGAACCTTGAGTGACGAACCCGTCGAAGACTGATCCGGCGGACCCGCGACACAGAGATCACATGATAACGGCCTTGTCTCTGGCGAGACGAGGCGTCGGCAACACCTGGCCCAATCCATCGGTCGGGTGCGTTTTGGTCAGGGAGGGACGAATTGTTGGCCGCGGCTGGACACAACCGGGCGGACGCCCTCACGCCGAAGTGCTGGCGCTTGCGCACGCAAGAGAGGCCGCGCGTGGCGCCACAGTGTACGTAACGTTGGAGCCCTGCAACCATCAAGGCGAGTCCCCCCCGTGCACAGAAGCCTTAATTAATGCCGGCGTCGCAAAGGTCTATGCCGCGATCACCGACCCTGATAAACGGGTGTCCGGCACTGGCATTCAGCGGTTGCGAGACGCCGGCATTTGGACGGAGGTTGGTTTCGAAGAAGTTGCCGCCCGGCAGATTAACGAGGGCTTCTTCCGTCGCATTCATGAAGGCCGGCCTTACATTACTCTGAAAACAGCGACGACCCTGGACGGCAAAATTGCCACCCGGACCGGTGAAAGTCAGTGGATTACCGGCCCGGGTGCGCGATCAGCAGGGCACTTTCTGCGTGCCGAGAACGACGCCATCCTGGTCGGCAGCGGCACGGTGGCTGCTGATGATCCAACGCTCACCTGCCGCTTGCCCGGCATCGATAATGGCAGACGACCCCGGATTGTTCTCGACAGCCGGTTGCGGCTGCCGATCGAGTCGAACCTTGTAAAATCGATCGCGGAAGCCCCGCTCTGGCTCGTCACAAAGTCTGATCACTCGGATGACGCTATTTCGGCCTACGAAAATCAGGGGGCCACAGTTATCCGGGTCGGCACGGATGAGGCTGATTTGCTGGATCTGAACCAAGTGATGGCTGAATTGGCTGGCCGGGGACTGACGAGGATTCTGGTCGAAGGCGGTGGAATTTTGACCGCATCTCTGTTCAAGTTGGATTTGATTGACCAAATAGCCTGGTTCCGGGCGCCTACACTGTTAGGAGATGATGGCAAGGCCGCCGTTGAAGCGCTGGATATCTCACAGCTGGTCGACATGCGCCGGTTTGAGCGTATCTATTATGCCGAGTTTGATGGAGATGGCTTGGAAATCCTGGCGAGAAGGCGTTAACTACCACACATGTTTACCGGCATTGTCACCGATCTGGGCGAGGTGAAGGAAATCACGGAAGGCGGGATTGCCCGTTTCGTGATTCAGACCTCTTATGACATGGAGAGCGTCGACATGGGAGCCTCCATCGCCTGCTCCGGCGCCTGTTTGACCGTCGTCGATAAAGGGGCCGGTTGGTTTGCCGCAGACGTCTCGGAGGAGACCCTGGACAAGACCACCATGGGCAGTTGGACCGCCGGCACCAAAATCAATTTGGAGCGAGCGCTGAGAGTCGGCGACGAGCTGGGAGGTCATATCGTTTCCGGTCATGTAGACGGAGTCGGCCAGATCGTCTCTATCACAGAAGAAGGGGACTCTCTTCGGTATGTCTTTTCCGCGCCGGAAAGCCTGGCCAAGTACATTGCCTCCAAAGGGTCGATCACCATTGACGGGGTTTCGCTTACAGTGAATGAGGTCGACGGCTGTGAATTCGGCGTCAACATCATTCCTCATACCCAGAGCGTCACGACGTTCGGGTCACTCATAGCCGGGGATCGGGTAAATCTGGAAATTGACATGCTTGCGAGGTATGTTGCGCGGCTTTTTGACAAGGACTGAACAGATGGATGGCCCGGAACAAACCTTCAATGACTATCTCGCCTCGATCGATGAGATCATGGACGATGTTCGTAACGGCAGGATGATTATTCTGGTCGATGACGAGGATCGAGAAAATGAGGGCGATTTGGTAATACCGGCGCAGATGGCGACGCCCGACGTGATCAACTTCATGGCCACCCACGGCCGTGGCCTGATTTGCCTTGCTCTGACCCGCGAGCGGGTTCAGGAATTGGGTTTGCCGCCGATGGCGCAAACCAATACCAGCCGGCACGAAACAGCGTTTACGATTTCCATCGAAGCCAAAGAGGGAATCTCAACGGGCATCTCTGCGCCCGACCGTGCCCGCACCGTGGCAGTCGCCATTGATCCGACCAAGGGACAGGACGATATCAGCACGCCGGGACACGTGTTCCCGCTAGCCGCCCGTGATGGCGGCGTTTTGGTCCGCACCGGGCATACCGAGGCCGCCGTGGATATTGCTCGTCTGGCGGGGCTCTACCCGGCGGGCGTGATCTGCGAGATCATGAAGGATGACGGTACCATGGCGCGTATGCCCGATCTGGTCGCCTTCGCGCAGAAACATAATCTCAAAATCGGCCGCATCGCCGATTTAATTGAGTACCGTTTACGGCATGACCGAATTGTCGTGCCCGGTGAAGAAACAGTCCTCGACACGATTGGTGGTGGAAAATTCCGAACGGTCGTCTATCGAAACACCGCCGAACCCGGAGAGCACGTCGCTCTTATCAAAGGCGATCTCAGCGGCCCCGATCCGGTGATGGTGCGGATGCATTCGTTTAATGTTTTCGACGATATCTTCAGTGCGGAGAAATCATTAGAGCTCCACCGGGCCATGGAAATGATTGCGGACGAGGGTAGAGGCGTGATCGTCATGATCCGCAATCCGAATACAACGGTGTTCTCTGATCGCATCCGCGCGATGAAAGACGAGACGGAGTTGCCCAAGCCCCAGCTTCGGGAGTTCGGCGTCGGCGCGCAGATATTGGGAGATCTCGGTATCAGAGAAATGATCCTCCTGACCAACACGCCGAAATCCATGATTGGCCTCGAAGGGTATCATCTTAGCATAGTGGAAAATCGGCCAATCAAGTTTGACCGGGATCATAAACTACCGGTGAGGGACAAGTTTTATGACAGCTGATGGAAAAACTATTCTGGTCGTCGAAGCCCGTTTCTACGAGGACATAGCCGACTCCCTCTATGCCGGCGTGGAAAAAGTTCTTTCCGGAGCCGGCTATGAGGCGGTGCGGGTTGATGTGCCGGGTGTCTTCGAAATTCCGGCCGCCATCAACTTCACCTGGAACAGCGCCAAATACGACGGCTGCATTACACTGGGTTGCGTGATCCGGGGCGAGACCGATCACTACGATCATATCTGCCGCGAGGTCAGCCGCTCGCTGATGGATATGTCTCTGGACAACATGGCCCACGGATTTGGCATCCTGACCTGTGAAGACCGCGCCCAAGCGGAAGCCCGCGCCGACATCAACGGTCGTGATGTCGGGGGCCGCGCCGCCCAGGCCTGCTTGCGCATGATCGAAATCCAAAACCGATACAAGAGCTGACACCCGAGCTGAAGAATACCGGTCTCAGCCATCTAAATTGAAAGTAAACGCCCCGTGACAACAAAAACAAAAACGCCGGCAACCAGCAGCAGCACCGCTCGTCTAGCTGCGGTGCAGGGCCTGTATGAAATTGATATCACCGGCGCTTCGTTGGATTCGGTTCTGATGGACTTCCTCGATCAACGTTGGACCGGCTTGCCTGATGAGCCTGAAATGGCCCCACCGGACCGCAAGGTATTTGCCTCGATTATTCGGGGCGTCCTAAATGAGAAATCCAGACTGGACGAGTTCATTCTGGTCGCTGTTGACAATAAGGAGCGGTTCGAACGACAGGATAAACTTCTGAAAACGATCCTGCGGGCCGGTGTATTTGAACTCTACCAATCCCCAAATGTACCGATCGCCGTGGTCATTGACGAATATGTAGAAATGACCCATGCCTTTTATGCCGAGAAGGAACCGGCTTTCGTGAATGGGGTGCTGGACAAGCTCGGTAAAATTCTGCGCTCCTGAATTGAGTTTTCGCCCCGAAACACCGGAGGCACTGTGGACGAATTTGATCTCATTGCCACGTATTTCGCACCTCTGGCGGAAGGCTATCCGGGCGCTCATGGTCTTGCCGACGATACCGCCCTCATTACCCCACCGAACGGCCGCACTGTTATCGTTTCGGCGGATACTTTGGTGGCCGGAGTACATTTTTTCGACGGCGCCGCCCCGGAACAAATCGCGCAAAAAGCGCTTCGGGTAAACCTTTCGGACATGGCAGCTGCCGGCGCTACTCCGTTTGCCTATACACTGGCGTTGTCCTTGGGCAAGGCAAATCGAGACGAGGACTGGATCGCGTCGTTTGCCCGCGGACTTAAGGCGGATCAGAAAGAGTTCGGAATTCATCTCATTGGCGGAGATACCACCTCAACCCCAGGTCCGCTCTCCATCAGTCTGACAATCTTTGGTGAAGCGGGTGAAAACGGTGTGTTGGGAAGGAGAGGGGGCCAAGCAGGGGATGCAATCTGGGTCTCGGGCACGATCGGGGATGCGACCCTGGCACTGCTGACGGCAGGCGGCAAAGTGGACGCGGACGAGCAAGACCAAGATTATCTGAACGGCCGGCTCATTAATCCAACCCCACGCGTGCAGTTCGGAAAAGACCTGCCGGGTGTCGCCACCGCCGCCATCGATATTTCAGACGGATTGGCGGCGGACCTGGGACATATCTGCCGGCAATCCGGTCTCGGGGCAGAAGTGATGCTAGACCGAATACCGCTTTCACCCTCTGCAGCCAAACTCACAGATCAATATCCGGAGGTGCTGGAGACCATCGTGACAGGTGGTGACGACTACGAGTTGCTCTTTACCGCTCCGGTCGAAAAAGAAACAGTTGTTATGACAGCTGGAAAAAGCACGGCGACCGCTGTCACAAAGATCGGGGTCATGGTAGGAAGCGGCCCGCCAAAATTCCTGGACGCACATGGTGAACTGGTTAAGTTTGAACAGACAGGATTTCGTCATTTGTGATTTTCTGAACGCTGGAAATCTCATTTGATCTTTATTAGGCTGCGCTCATGCCACGCACACTCGTCATCATATTTACAGCCATTATTATGATTGCCGGCGGCGCGATCACTCTCATGCAGCAGCTTGAGATCGGTCCGTTCGCGCCAGCAGAGCCGGAGCAAACCGAAGAACAAAAAAAACAAGCAGCCATTTTGAAGCCAAAGGAACCGTCGCTTCCGCGTTTCGTTGATATGGAACCGATCGTTTTGACTGTGATCCTGGGCGACCGGGCGGCGTTGACGCTGCAACTCAGTCTGCAGATTGAAACCACAGAAGAGAAAGAGGCGGTCCTTCACAAGTCACTGACGAAACTGAAGGACGCTTATATTCGCGACATGCACTCCTTCGTCCCGCGGCTCTATCGTAAAAGTCCGACATTGGATACAGAGGCCCTGAAAAGGCGGCTTAAAGTCATCGGCGCGCGAACGATTGGCAAGGGAATCATCGAGGCCGTCCTGATCCAAAACAAACTCGAGCGCCGCCTGCCGAGATAGCGGCAATCCCTTGATTCCAAGGCATTCCGGCCAGAGGTTGCGTTACCGGGGCGGTTCTGGCATTTTCCCGGCGATTTTCAGGCTGGCCTACACCAACTTTCAGGCTAGTCATTCTTCCCATATCCGTTTGTCTTGAATTGAAAAGGATTCATTGGAATGTCTAACGTTTCTATGCTGATCGTTGGGTGCGGCGTTGTGGCGCTTCTCTACGGCATCTATGCGATCAAGTCCGTTCTAGCGGCTCCCGCCGGAACTGACCGAATGCAGGAAATCGCCGCCGCCGTTCAAGAAGGGGCGAAAGCATATCTCAACCGTCAATATACGGCGATTGCCGTTGCAGGGATCGTCATTGGTGTGATTCTTGGCCTGCTGTTGGGTTGGACCGTAGCTGCCGGTTTCTTCATCGGCGCGATCCTCTCGGGTGCGGCCGGTTATATCGGAATGAACGTTTCGGTGCGCGCCAATGTGCGCACGGCTGAAGCGGCCCGCTCTCAGGGACTGGCCGAAGGGCTGAGCGTGGCCTTCAAGTCCGGGGCGATCACCGGCATGCTGGTGGCCGGCCTCGCACTGTTGGGCGTGGTCATCTATTGGCTCGTGCTGCAGGACATACTCGACATCTCCACTAAGACCGGAATGCGTCACGCACTTGAGGCCCTGGTGGCCCTGGGCTTCGGCGCCTCGCTGATCTCCATATTTGCCCGGCTGGGCGGCGGCATCTTTACCAAAGGCGCCGACGTTGGCTCCGACTTGGTGGGCAAGATCGAAGCCGGTATCCCGGAAGATGATCCCCGCAACGCGGGCGTTATCGCTGACAACGTGGGCGACAATGTTGGCGACTGTGCCGGCATGGCCGCCGACTTGTTTGAAACCTATGCGGTGACCGTGGTTGCGACCATGCTGCTTGGTGCAGCCTTTTTCTCTGGTGAAGGTCAGGCTGTCATGATGAACCTGCCGCTGCTGATCGGCGCGGTGTGCATCATTGGCTCGGTTGTCGCTACCTTTTTCGTGAAGCTTGGCGCCAGCCAGTCCATCATGGGCGCGCTGTACAAGGGCTTTTTCGCCAGCGCAATTATCTCGGCCATTCTTATTGTCGGGGCGATCAACTGGTACACCGGACTGGACACCAGCTTCAAGTCTTCGACCGGTCTGGATATCACCGGTTGGGATTTGGTGATCTGCGCCTTTGTCGGCCTTGTGGTTACGGCGCTGATCGTCTGGATCACGGAATACTACACCGGTACAGAATACCGTCCGGTGAAAAGCGTTGCGAAAGCGTCCGAAACCGGTCATGCCACCAACATCATCCAGGGACTCGCCGTTTCCATGGAAGCGACGGCCCTGCCGGTGATCGTGATCTGTGCCGGTATCATCGTCTCGTTCATTGTAGCCGGCCTGTATGGTCTAGCTATTGCCGCCACCGCGATGCTGGCTTTGGCCGGTATGGTTGTCGCGCTGGACGCATTTGGTCCAGTGACCGACAACGCCGGCGGTATTGCGGAAATGGCCGATCTGCCGGAAGAAGTCCGCAACACCACCGACGCGCTGGACGCCGTCGGCAACACGACCAAGGCTGTGACCAAAGGCTACGCCATCGGTTCAGCTGGTCTGGCCGCGTTGGTGCTGTTCGCTGCGTACACCCAGGATCTCAGCTTGCTGTTCCCGGATGTGAAAGTAAGCTTCTCTCTGTCTGATCCGTATGTGGTGGTCGGCCTGTTCATCGGTGGCCTTATTCCGTTCCTGTTCGGCTCTATGGGCATGATGGCCGTGGGCCGCGCCGGCGGATCAGTGGTCGAGGAGGTGCGTCGTCAGTTCCGGGAAATTCCGGGCATCATGGAAGGCACCGCGAAGCCGGAATATGGTAAGTGCGTTGACCTGCTGACCAAGGCCGCGATCAAGGAAATGATCGTGCCGTCGTTGCTGCCGATTGTAGCGCCGTTCATCATTTACTTCGTGATCAACGCCATTGCCGGCCAGGCGGCCGCCTTTGCCGCGTTGGGCGCCTCCCTGATGGGTGTCATTGTTACCGGCCTATTCGTCGCTCTGTCGATGACGTCGGGCGGTGGCGCTTGGGACAACGCCAAGAAGTATATTGAAGACGGCAACCACGGTGGTAAGGGCTCCGAAGCCCACCACGCGGCAGTTACCGGCGATACGGTCGGCGATCCTTACAAGGATACAGCCGGTCCGGCGGTTAACCCGCTGATCAAGATCATGAACATCGTGGCGATCCTGCTGCTGGCAATCGTCGCCGCGTAAGTTCGATACCTATGCAGACAAAAAACCCCGGCTCTTCGGAGCCGGGGTTTTTTAGTGCGTAAACCTATCTTTACGCCATGAGCTGTTTGAGAGAATCCTGCTCTCCGGCCAGATAGGCCAAATAAGATTGCGCGATGCCAGTGCTGCATTTTTCGTCATAAAGACTGAGCAGGTGATGACAGAAATCCAGCGACGCATATAAATCGTGCAACAAGATCGCCGTCTTCAACAACTTCTCAGGCGTCGCTGACCGAAGATGTGTCTCATCCTTCACGTAGACTGCGTCCGACCAAAGAAGCTGGTTCAAACCTCGATTTATATTGTTCTCGATGATCAGTGGTTTGTAGCACCGGCTTCCACGGTTGGTGAATGTGTGAAACTGAAATCCTTGAGACCGTAAAAAACGATCTACATCCGCAAACAACGGCTGGTTTTTGTAGAGCTCCACAAACTCAACTTCGGTCTGAATGAGGAAAACATCAGACAACAGGTTCACCGCGTTTTCGAATACCTGTAGTTCGGAACCCTGAACGTCTATTTTTATGAAATCTATGTCGGCCAAGAACGCCAGATCATCCAGCCGGACCGTCTCCACCTGAATGGTCTCTTCCAAAAGGGTCAGTTCATTGAGATTTTGAAAAAGTTGAAGCAGCTCAGCATTCGGCTCGAACAAAGACCCAGTCATGGTTCGATTGGTTTTATAGTAGTTGGCCGGTTTACCGTTCCCGATAAAGTAGGGGTGATACTCATGCACACCATTGGATGCGTTATTTAATTTTCGGCACTCACCCTCATCGGGTTCAAACCCAATGACGCGAATTTTTCCGCTATTATAAAGCGTCTCGTATGAGTCGTTTTCGGCGCCAATACTCATGGCGCCCACGTCGATAATCTTGATTTGCTCTTCGTTTTTAAGAAGACCACTAACTGTGAATTTTGAAAGATTGCTCATGAACGGATTGATTGGGCCTGCCGCATACAGACAAATAGCGGCTTCTAGTTCTTCGCGCCTTCTTCCGTATTGAAGCGACCGAGGTTGCCGAATAGCTGCTTTAAAACCGTCAACTCAGTGCCGGCTGTCGGTGTCGTGCGCTCCACCAAAGCGATCTTACGAGCGTCTTCAAGGCCTAGCGTCTCTACTGCGCGAGCCACGCCCTGCCTATCAAATCGGATAATCAGAACCTTACGCTCCAATACCTCCGGTTCGAAAAAGGCGACGGTTTCAGTACGCTCACTCACATAATACCAGGTGTCGCTGGAGAACGGCGATATGCTGGAGGGAGAGCCGATAAGGTCGGCAACTTGCTGTTTATTGATATGCCCAACCTCGATATCCGCCAGCAGGTCTGGATCCGGCAAATTGCCCCGAACATCGACGCGTGGCGAACAGGCCGCCAGCAAAATAGCGGTTGCTCCAAATACGATAGTGTTCCGCAGTTTCATCTACGCTTTGTCCTGGTTATCCGATTTGGTATTGCCTCAACCGCGATGACGGTTATATCTCTCGCCGACTTAGTATCACAGATCGTACTTGTTTCGCCATCAGGAATATCCGTAGCGACCCGCTGGAAAATTCATGAGACTACTTGAACGTTTAGGACTAAAACGCCGGGCGCCCGATGTGTCGGACTTGTACGCCGCAATAGTGGCGCAGTCGCGCAGGGCGGACTTCTATGAAGCCCTTGGCATGCCCGACACGCCCAACGGCCGTTTCGAGATGATTGCGCTCCATGCCTATTTTGTGATGCGCCGGCTCAAGGAAATCGGTGAAGAGGGCACGGATTTATCTCAAGCTCTATTTGATCATTTTTTCACCGATATGGACCGAAATCTGCGGGAAATGGGCGTAGGCGATTTGAGCGTGGGAAAGAAGATCAAATCCATGGCGATCTCTGTCTATGGCCGTATCAAGGCCTATGACGAGGGCCTGGCAGGTGACGAGAGTGAATTAGCCGCGGCCCTTAAACGCAATCTATACGCAGACGTCTCTCCAGAGGACGCGCACGTAAGCCGCATGGAGGCCTACGTCCGGGCAAATATCGAGGTGTCAGCCGGCTGGGACTTGTCGGCAATTCAAGCAGGAACAATCAAATTTGCCGTCTTGGACACCAAATTAGGCCGTGAACACGCACGATGACGGAGTCCGAATTTTCACGCCTGATAGATGTGGAGAATCTCGCCGGCGACGACGCAGAACTGGAGATCGAAGCGACCGAAAAGGAGCGGTCGGCGTTGGCCAAGCGATTTTCGCTGGTTTCTCTTGATTCGCTGAAAGCCCGGCTGCACCTGCATAAACCCAAAAGCGGCGGCCCGGTGGAATTAGAAGCTCGGATCACGGCAAAACTGGCGCAAACCTGCGTCGTCACACTGGAACCGGTGACAAACAGCATCGATACCTCCTTTACCTGCACCTTCGCGGGCGAGGGTGATCATGAGAATGAGATCGAACTGGATATCGATCCGGACGCCGCTGATCCGCCTGAACCCCTTATTGACGGCCAATTTGACGCTGGCGAACTGGTATCCGAATACTTCGGGTTGGAAATTGACCCTTTTCCAAGGGCGCCGGAAGCCGATTTTGGGCAAGAAGCAGACGGGCAAAATATCAACAAACCCGAGGACGCCAGCCCTTTTGCAGCATTACGGAAGATATCACCTGAGAAAAAATAAGTTCCTCGAACGGGCCGCAGGCGATAATATTCAAACCACTTGTTTCGCAGGGGATTATGATTTAGAAACCGGCCCTTCTTGCCAAAAACTCCAATAGAAACGGTTTCAAATCGAAGGGAAATAGCTATGGCTGTTCCAAAGAAAAAAGTTTCAAAGTCAAAACGTAATCAAAGGCGTGCGCACGATGCGCTGCAATCGAACGCCCGTGGCGAATGTCCGAATTGCGGAGAATTGAAGCGCCCGCATCACGTCTGCGGGGCTTGCGGATATTACGACGGGAGAGAAGTAGTCGAGATCGATTCCGTCGCCTAACAGGTGCCTTTGAAAGGGGCCTCTTGTGACTGATCAGATCACCGTTTCTATTGACGGTATGGGGGGAGACAATGCACCCGACATGATTGTCGGGGGATTGGACCTTGCCGTCAAAAAAATCGGAAATGTCCGCTTTTTGCTGTTTGGCGATGAAGCCAAGCTTAGCCCGTTGCTGGCGCAGTATCCTGCCGTCGCTGCCGTTTGCGAAATCCGTCATACCACGGACATTGTTACCAACGACGACAAACCGACTGCCGCGCTCCGAAGCGGCAAAAATTCCAGCATGCGTCTTGCCATCGATGCCGTGAAAGACGGCGAAGCCTCTGCCGTCATATCCGCCGGCAATACCGGCGCGCTCATGGCCATGGCCACAATTGTTCTGAGAATGATCCCCGGCATCAGCCGGCCAGCCATCGCCGCCAGCTTCCCCTCCCAAACTGGCGAGTGCCTGATGTTAGACTTGGGCGCAAATATCGAGTGCGATGCGGAGAACTTGGTGCAATTCGCGGTCATGGGCGAGGTGTACGCCCGAAATGTTCTGGGCATGAGCGAGCCGTCAATCGGCATCCTTAATGTGGGTGTCGAGGTGTTGAAGGGCAATGAATCAGTCAAAAAAGCGGCACAAATTCTGCAAAATTCAAACCTGCCGGTGAAGTTCTACGGCTTTGTTGAGGGCGATGACATCGGCAAAGGCACCGTCGATGTTATCGTGACGGACGGCTTTACCGGCAACATCGCCCTGAAGACAGCCGAGGGCACTGCCCGCATGTTTGCCTATTACCTTCGGGATGCGCTCACCAGCAGCATTTTCTCCAAGCTTGGCGCCATTATCGCGAAAGGCGCCATCGATCGCTTCCGCAATCACTTTGACCCGCGGCGCTACAACGGCGCCATGCTCTTGGGCGCGAATGGCGTCTGCGTGAAAAGTCACGGCGGCACCGACGCCATCGGATTTGCCAACGCCGTCGAAGTCGGGGTCAATCTGGTCCGGCGCAACGTCACCGAGCTGATCAAAGAGGACCTTGCCCACCTGATGGCCGACGACCTCGAACAGCCCTCAAAAACCGCCGCCGAATAACAATACAGAACAACAAAATATGCCAATCATAAGTCAAATTCTCGGGTGCGGGTCCTACCTACCAGAAAACTTCCTGACCAATGAACAACTCGCCGAAAAGGTAGACACCTCGGACGAATGGATCACTGCGCGCACCGGGATCAAGCGTAGACATGTCACCCGGGAAGACGAATACACCTCCGATCTGGCCTTCGAGGCCTCGTTACGCGCTCTCGACGCCGCCGGTGTGAAAGCGGATGAGTTGGACCTGATCGTTGTCGGGACCACGACACCTGACCGGACCTTCCCAGCGACCGCCGTGATGCTTCAAAGCCGGCTCGGTATGACCGGCGGGGCAGGGTTTGACGTACAGGCCGTCTGCTCCGGCTTTGTTTATGCGCTGTCGGTAGTCGATGGGATGATCAGGGCGGGCACGGCCAAGACCGCCCTTGTCGTCGGCGCTGACACGATGTCGAAAATCCTCAATTGGGATGACCGCTCCACCTGTGTGCTGTTCGGAGACGGCGCTGGCGCCGTGGTCGTACGCGGGGCAGAGGTCAATGGCGAGGCCGAGCCCCAAGGCATTCTCTCCACCCACATCCATTCCGACGGCAATCTGCAGGATTTGCTCTATTGCGATGGTGGACCGGGCGTTAATCAACAAAGCGGCTTCCTGCGCATGGAAGGCCAGGAAGTCTTCAAGCACGCCGTCACCAAACTGGCCGGCGTGGTCGTGGAAGCCCTGGAAGCCAACAACCTCCAGCCCGAAGATATAGACTGGCTGGTGCCCCATCAGGCCAACAAGCGGATCATCGATTCCACCGCGAAAAAGCTCAAGATGCCGGCAGAAAAGGTGGTGCTGACGGTGGAAACCCACGCCAATACTTCGGCTGCATCGATCCCGTTGGCCCTCGATGCCGCCGTCTTGGACGGGCGGATCAAGCGGGGTGATTTGTTACTGATGGAGGCGATGGGCGGCGGATTAACTTGGGGCGCGGCGCTGGTTCGCTGGTAAGCCTCCCACAGGCTAGAATTATTCAACAATTTTTTACCCGCTGGATGTGCGCCATCCCATTGAAATAGATGAATTTCTCGCGTATGATACGCGCCAATCAAAACATGATACCAAGGGATGGAAGGACATGGCGGGACAGACGATCACCCGATCGCAACTCAGCGAAGCCGTTTATCAGGAGGTCGGACTGTCCAGAAACGAATCCGCCGACCTTCTTGAATCCGTTCTCAATAAAATTTCAGACACGTTAGCCACAGGCGATTCCGTCAAGATTTCGTCCTTCGGCAGCTTCTCTGTGCGCAGCAAGGGGCAACGCATTGGCCGCAACCCCAAGACCGGGGAAGAGGTGCCGATCTTGCCGCGCAAGGTGCTGGTGTTCCGGCCGTCTCAGGTTCTGAAAAGCCGCATCGGTGACGCTACGGTGTCCGCCTCATCCGCGCCGGGCCCCACATCTGAATTCGACGACTAACCATGACCCCGCCCGCTGACACATCCGGCGGGGGCGCTACCCGCAAATCCGCATCCGCTTTCCGTACGATCTCCGAGGTCTCGAAAGAACTCGGCCTGCCGCAGCACGTGCTGCGCTTTTGGGAAAGCAAATTTTCACAGATTAAGCCCATGAAGCGGGGCGGGGGCCGGCGCTATTACCGCCCGGAAGACCTGGACCTGCTGCGCCGCATCCGCGACCTATTGTACGAAGAAGGCTACACGATCAAAGGCGTGCAGAAGCTGCTGAAGGAAAGCGGCGGCAAGCTGGCCAATTCCGACCCCGCCGAACAAGCAGCTGTGGGAGAGGGCGGTTTGGACAGTTCAAAAATCGAGGCGCTGAAGGGCGTGCTCTCTGAGCTCGAAGACATCCGCCGGCTCCTTTAGGCGGCGACTGGATGAGTTGACCGCTATATTTGCTCGGTATGTCGGGGGTGTGTCTATCTATATAACATCAGGGCAGGTCTTCGGGGGTAGGGTTCTCACTCGGGTATTCTGTCACAATTTGGGCGTAATTGAGCATAAGGACAGAATGATTTTGATCTTCTCGACGAAATGCGTTATCTGAAGCAACATTGGTTAAGTGGCTGAATCAGAGCCTCTTTTAGCGGACATTAAATTGACGGAGCGTGGCGCAGTCTGGTAGCGCACTACACTGGGGGTGTAGGGGTCGTAGGTTCAAATCCTATCGCTCCGACCAATAAAAGCCCAATGATCTCAACAATATAGTTGATGTCGTTGGGCTTTCTTTTTTGCGCTGGACGAATTCCGGCAAACGCGGCAATCTCTCCCATTAGTCGTAGATTTTGTTTATCTGACAAGTTTTGAGGCGAGGTACAATTTGAAGAAAGTTATTATCGGTGTCATCGCGGCACTTTTCATTTCAAGTCCTGTTCACGCGTTCAGCGGTTGGAAGGATATCGCCAAAGCGGATTCAAACTTTAAGTATACCGGAAATGAACCGTCCCGCTCCGTCTACAAATATGCTTACAACAGTTTCGGCGTTATCAATCAAATTCACCTGTATGGAAAAGTTCGCGCGTCCATGCGTCACTTCGACTATGGCGCGTTGGTCAGATGGGCAGATTACGACGATAAGTTAAACAGCGTCAAAGCGCTCAATCGAAAGCAAGACAGGTTAAAGATCTCCAACCGAGGGCCTGAGGAATTTGTCCGGATACGCTATTTCGACGCGGTTAATTACGTCACCTTTGACGGAGAATGGGTCAAAGAAAACCGCAAGGCGAAATGTTTCGGCTTTGACACCGTCTACAACGATGACATTGATCGTGTTGCCGGATTGTTTTGTCGGGACGGTGAGGAAGGTTGAGTGCAAGTCCTACCTGGATAGCCCCGGCGTCAACATCAATGACCTGACGCCCGGCGGCAAGTATTCCCGTAGATACAAACTTTTCAATGAACCCGACCTGAGGCAGGTCGTCTTTGGTCGGCTGAAAAAGCAACTGACGGAGGCGGGGATGTGTGCACCAAATCCGAAAGTCCGGTTGGCGTTGGCCGCCGGTAACATAGCCAAGGGAGAGACCGACATTCCGGCGCTGTTCAAAAAGAAGGGATTTGTCTGGTTCGGGCCGGACTGGATCATGAACCGGTTGAAGGAGATTTCCCAAACCGGCTATGACAACCAAGTTGCCAGCGTGGTGTCAAAACTCTGGGTGCGGGGAGGGAAGTGATGAGACGGATAGTTATGATCTTAGCTGCAGCACTAGTATTAG
>Ga0181593_10000061_pt1 | contig 74915 bp, 59 predicted proteins | sample 071ome_19_FD_133756 | JGI IMG/M metagenome (GOLD analysis project Ga0181593, IMG submission 133756) | Coastal salt marsh microbial communities from the Groves Creek Marsh, Skidaway Island, Georgia - 071413AT metaG (megahit assembly) | ecosystem: Environmental > Aquatic > Marine > Intertidal... | reverse complement strand
GCGACGACACTACCGGCAACGGTAATGGCAACGGCAACTCCGGAAACGGTAATGGCGGTGGCAACGGCAATTCCGGTAACGACACCTCAGGCGATGATACTTCCGGCGACGACACCACTGGCGATGACACAGGCGACGACACTACCGGCAACGGCAACTCCGGAAACGGTAATGGCGGTGGCAACGGCAATTCCGGTAACGACACCACTGGCGATGACACCACTGGCGATGACACAGACGACGACACTACCGGCAACGGTAATGGCAACGGCAACTCCGGAAATGGTAATGGTGGCGGCAATGGCAACTCCGGTGACGAAACCTCGGGCGATGATACTTCCAGCGATGACACTTCAAGCGACGATACTTCCGGGGATGACACTACCGGCAATGGAAACGGCAACTCCGGAAACGGTAACGGCGGTGGCTCGAACAACGATGTTGGACTAACTGACGAAGAGAAAAAGGAGCATGATGACAAGCTCAAAGGAAAAAGCATAAACAATGGTGGTGGAGGTGGCGGAATATCTTCGTCCGCTCTACTCAAACCAGAGCAGTTGGCAGTTACCTGGGGCACCTGGGATAACCCAGTCGACTCCAACTTTGGTGTTGTCACGGTGGGCGACAAACACATGGTGCAGATACTTACCAGTCAGCACCGAGCTGAAGTCATCCCGACTGATATAGCATCTATGAGTGGTAACTATAGCTATGCAACTACTGCGGCCTCATCCTTTGTGGGTAGCGGCAGTGCTGGCGATGTCACACATGTCACTGCAGGTATGAGTGTTAATTTCGACACTGGTGTGATCAGCAATGGTTCACTGGCAGTACAAGTGGCAGATCAGGCCTGGGCAGTAGACTTTAATGGCGCCATAAACGGCGGTATGGTTGAACTAAATGCAAGCGGCGGTCTGCTGATGGATGACACTGGGTTAATCAGTGACAGCATCGATGCAAATCTTGGCGGCGCATTCACCGGTGCTGGAGCGGAAGCCTTTGTAGGTGGATTCGATCTGATTGACGAGCTCAATCCATTCAACGAAGTCGATGGACTGTTTACTATAGAGCGTTAAATAGCACGCAAGTAGCAACAAGATAAAAAACCGACTTACGGCACTAGTCAGAAGTCGGTTTTTTTATGGGTTGTTAATTAATTACTTTTACACATCCTGCTGTCACTCAGTTCCCTTCTTCTATGCCATCAGTTAATAGTCACTACGTATCAGTAGCGCTTGAGCTGTATGTAGTGTATCGGTATAACCAATCCGTACCAGCAAACAGGGATCAAATCAGCCATGAGTGACCAGACAGCGAAAATGCAACATCTTCAGTTTGATCGTCTGCCAGAGGACACTGCAATTCAAAACAGTGAGCGATTTGCAGAACACATGTCTTCTCGCCGCACCGTTAGGGACTTTAGCAACGAAGCTGTACCCAGGGCCATCATCGAGAACTGCCTGCTCGCAGCCGGCTCCGCTCCCAGCGGAGCGAATCGCCAACCATGGCATTTTGCAGTAGTCAGCAATCCTTCAATCAAACAAGAATTGAGAATGCGCGCTGAAGCCGAAGAAGAGGAGTTCTATAGCAATCGTGCACCGCAAGACTGGCTCGATGCCCTAGCCCCACTGGGCACAGATGCCACCAAACCTTTTCTCGAAACTGCGCCTTATTTGATTGTGGTATTTGCTCAGAAGTTAAGCTACGACCAGGACAACCACAAGCTGAAAAACTACTACGTCACTGAGTCTGTGGGGATTGCCACAGGCCTGCTGCTCGCAGCGCTGCATACCAGCGGGCTGGCAACACTGACGCACACCCCTAGCCCAATGAAGTTTCTAAACGAGATTCTGGGTAGACCAAAAACAGAAAAACCGTTAATGATCGTGGTTGCTGGCTACCCTGCCGACAATGCAGAAGTGCCCAGGATCACGCGTAAGAAGCCAGAGGAATTTATAAGCTGGCACGACTAAATTCGCACTCACAAAAAAGCCCGCAATTGCGGGCTTTTTTACAACCTACCGCTTATTGCGGTGGATTGCCTATCGGTGTACCAGGCTTGCGCCACTCACCATACAGATACTCTTCTGAAAACTCTGCACACTTGAATTCCAGTAGCTGCATGTTTTCATCAATATGGCGATACAGCGGAAAATTTACACTCCATGGCTGAGTGAAAGTGTTGGGGTCAGTAATGGTCGCTTCATAATTGATGTGATTTGGACCGGCTGGTGTCCAGCGTTCCTCAACAACCATTTCCCAGCTATGGTGATTGCCGGCACGGTCAAACCAGGTATCAGGCATCTGGCCTGTTACCCTCACAACCAGCGTGTCACCTTCCCAATGAGCATTGGAATGACCCATCCAGGCATCAACCTGCGATTCGAGCTCTGGTTGGTCAACATAGAGAATGCGGTTGGACTCGGCAAACTCATAAGCAATCAGGATAACTTCCTGGGATTGCACGATCTGAAATGGAAAAGGCAGGTAGTTCGCACGTGGCACACCTGGCATATAGCAGGCAGCCAATGGATCATTTTCCAGCGCTTCAGCCTTGTTGGCGTCGCGCTGACGCAAAGCTTGCTCAGTATATGGAATTCTGCCACCTTCAACGATACCAAGCCCGGCTGGTATGGCAGACAAGGCGCCAAAGAGCCTTGGATGTGGACCCACTGCCGCAGCATGTGGCTCGATATCATAATGGGCAGTGGTCATTGCCTGCCAAATTCCGCTCAAATCTGGCTTGCCATCCGGAGTCCGTGGAAACTCTTGCAACTGCGCACCGGCCTGTGACGCCATGCCGAGTACCAAAATTGCACCAAGCGCAGACATTAGATTTTTAACTGTAGTTTTCATTTACAACCCTTTACTTAGTTCAAACGTTAATACACAAATTTCATTTTGCTGACACAACAGCGGCCCGCTGACGGGCCGCTGCTGCAGATTTCTATATTTTTACTGACCGCCTTCTGCTGCTCTGGCCTCTTCCATGCGTTCACCGCGCAGAATGTTGACCATGCCGTAGTTGCCTTCGTGACAGGCATATTCATAGAGCTGCCCGTCAACCTTATGCATTGGCACGATTGCAGTGATCTTGTCGGTAAAGGTAGACGGATCATCAATCGTGAATTCGTAGTCAACAATGTCAAAGGCAACGCGCGTAAACCGCTCGGTCAACACCATGTCTTTATTGGAACCGGTGCTGGAAAACGTCTGGCGATATCCGTTGAAGTTCCTGGTTTCAACAACCAGCGTGTCACCTTCCCACCAGCCGCGTGAATCACCTGACCAGAGACGAATATCATCATCCAGCTCAGGCTTGTCACCGAGAGGAACAATGCGCGCGTCATGAATCATCTCGGTCATGATCACTGCAGTGTCCCGGCTTTGGAATATTTGCACGTTGTTATTGTAAAGGCTCGGCGTAAATGGCGGGCCAGAATTAAAACCTACGATGCAGCGCTCTGACAGACCTCGATCTTCAGGTCCATCCTTGGCTATACCGCCTACTACATAGCGTACTGGTCTTTCACCTGGAATATCAGGACCCAGACCACCGAATTGGCGCGGAGCACCTTCGACTGCCTCTGGAATGCGACCATCTTCCGGATAAACGATGTGCGAAGTTCGCACTACGTCTCCAAGGCCAGCAGATTCGATCCAGAAATCATTGTATCCACCCGGATTGTCTGTCTCAGGTGGTGCATCAGGATCCACCACGCGTTGCGCAGCAGCAGCGTCGGCAGCTTCCCGTGAACGTTCAATTCGAGCACGCTGTTCGGCAATTTCCTCCTGGGAGAGGAATTGCTGCGTACCAAAACGCTGCGGTCTTTGCATGGGAATATCGGAAGAGAAATTCCAGACACCCTGCAAGTCAGGCTGACCATACTCAGTACGTGGCACTTCATAGTCGCTATCCTGCTGCGCAACAGCCGCGCCTGAGATAGCTGTAAATGCTGATAATATAAGAACTTTTAATGTTTTCATTGGCACCAACCGTGGTGGGAAAATTCAGGTTTATTAAGGTAGTTCTTTAAGCAGCAGGAATCAATAGAAAGGCGTTGAATTCCCGGCTATGCGCGACATGTTAGCGGCGCGTAAAACGCGCCAAAAGGCTCGATGTATCCCACCGTCCACCGCCCATTTGCTGAACTTCCGCGTAAAATTCATCCACCATGTGCACCAACGGTAATTCAGCACCATTGGTGTTTGCCTCGTTGAAGGCAATCCCCAGGTCCTTGCGCATCCAGTCCACCGCAAAGCCGAATTCATATTCGTCCTGCAGCATGGTGCTGTGGCGGTTGTCCATTTGCCAGGACCCGGCCGCGCCTTTGGAGATGACTTCAACCAGCGCTTCTCCGTCCAGTCCCGCTCGTTGCGCGAAATTCAGCCCTTCGGCCAGCCCCTGCACCACCCCGGCTATACAGATCTGGTTGACCATCTTGGCCAATTGTCCCGACCCGGAAGGCCCTAACAGCTTGGCGAATTTTCCATATGCACCGAGTACAGGTTCGGCTTTGGCAAAAACATCTGGATCACCACCCAGCATGATGGTAAGCGCGCCATTCTCCGCGCCTGCCTGACCGCCGGAAACTGGTGCATCGAGAAAACCCACACCTCGCTCACCGGCCAGGGCATAGAGTTCGCGAGCCAGCTCCGCGGAAGCAGTCGTATGATCAATCAACAGAGTGTTCGATTGCATCGCAGCCAAAGCACCGTTGTCACCCAGCAACACCTGGCGCACATCATCGTCATTACCAACACAACACATCACCATGTCGCAGTCCGCGGCAGCCGCGGCTGGTGTTGCTGCGTGCTTGCCGCCAAATTCAGCAACCCAGTTCTCCGCCTTACTGGCAGTGCGATTGAAAACACACACCTCATGACCAGCTTTCTGTAGATGTCCTGCCATGGGATATCCCATGACACCCAAACCAATAAAACCCAATTTCATATAATTCTCCAATCCTGTACTTCAATCCTGGCGACGATACACAGAGAAACCGCGCGCGAATGTTTCTTCTACTGCTATGTCTTGCAAAGTTGTTGGATCAACCAGCAAGGGGTTGGCAGCCAGGATAACCAAATCAGCTTGCTTACCTGGTGTAATCGAGCCCTTGCGGTCTTCTTCGAAATACTGATAAGCGGCAAAACTGGTTAACCCGCGAAGCGCCTGCATCACCGATGCGCGTTGATCGGGCCCCAGCACAATGCCGCTGCGTGTAATTCGATTCACCGTAATAGAGAGTAAACGCATCATGTCCGGCGGCACGATAGGTGAATCATTATGCATTGTATAGGGAATCTCGAGTTCGGCCGCGGCAGCTACAGGAGAAATAAAGCTGGCTCGCTCATCGCCGAAACTGAGACGATGCCAGTCGCCCCAGAAAAATGGGTGAACCGAATAAAATGATGGGATGATCCCCAGCGTGCGGGCACGTTCCAGCTGATCCGGCCGAATTAACTGGGCATGGATAATGACTGACCGATGGTTTGTTGCACCTGCTGCAACACCTGCTGCAACGCCCTCAATCATCAGCTCAATGGCCGCATCTCCATTGGCATGCACAAGCACCGGAATACCTCGTTCCAACAAGCGCGGCATGCGCTGCATGTAGGCTCCAGGCGCATAGCTTGGATAAGCAACATAATCTGGTGATGCGTTGGGTGGTCCTGCCGTGTAAGGCTGAGACATCCAGGCCGTGCGGCCCTGGGGCGAACCATCCAGAGTGAATTTAACACCACCGACACGAAAGCCGTTCTGGTAAGACGTGGCGTGAGAAACCTGTGCGAGCTCTGAGTCCGCAAGTGGATTGGCCATGATGAAAGCCACAAAATCCTGTGGAAATGGATTGGCATCGGCGTCGCGCTGCAGTTCGGCGGCATAGTCAGACCCAATGTTGCTGTCCTGGATCGTAGTGATGCCATAACTTGCATAAAGCTCCATGGTTTGTCGACGTAGAGTTTCGTAGCGTTCCTGTGTCAGATCAGCACTGGAAGATGGGAACAGCCCCATGGCTGTCTCTTCCATCACACCATCAGGTTCCTGACTGCCATTACGGCGGCGGATTATGCCTCCCTGGGGATCGGGTGTATTAGACGTTACATTGGCTTGCTCCAATGCCACAGTATTGGCAACCAGTAAATGCCCCGACACGTGTCTAATGATGATGGGATGTTCGGTAGACGCCTGATCCAGATCATCTCGAGTCGGATGACGCTGCTCCGCCAGCAGTGAATCATCATAACCGAATGCGAATACACCGGAACCCGGTGGTAACTCTTCTTCGCTTATCCAATTTCTTATCGCGGCAATGATGTCTGCAATATCGTTGATCGTACCCACTGGCGGCGAAGACAAATCCAGCAACTCCTGATAGCGCGCCACCGCAGAAAAATGTCCGTGGGCATCTATAAATCCAGGCAGCAGCGCCCTGTCTCCCAGATTGATCACTCGCGTATCAGCCCCCTGCAATGGCGACAGCTCAGTGGTCGAACCCACGGCCATAATGTTGCTGCCACGCACGGCAACAGCCTCAGCCGTGCTGCCGTCCATCGTGATTATGTGCTCGCCAAAAAACAGGATATCTGCAGCTTGGGCTTGCTCCGCTGGTTGTGGTTGATCAGTACATCCTGCGATCAGGAGAAACAACAACAGAGAACACATTCTTGAAGTCGGCGATTTGCCTGCTGCTTGCTTTGTCATAATTAGCCCACCGGGATTCATTGGTACTGGTATGCCCGAGGGCGGCCCAGCGGTTAATCCTGCGCCCGCCAGTGCGAGCAAAACTCGCAACGGGATCATTGAAATTCGACAACCCAAAATAGTGCAAGCTTTTCCCTGTTGGTGCAAGAACGCCTTTATCCTTGTCCCAAGCCCGCAATTATTCGTTCATAAAGGATGTATCTGCGACTGGCACAGCTCTTGCGAACTCCATATTAGGCCGGAATAGTGTTGAGTGAAATTACACTGCTCATACTGGTAATAAAACCTGAACGTAACAAAATCGGGTTCCCAGTTCCTGCCCTGCTGGCTGGCGTCAGGCTGATAACAACAATATAGAGAGAATGCAGATGGAAATATTAATTCATTGTTATTATTTGCGAGGCCAGTCAAATGCACTCAATTTTAAGGATTCTGTCACTTAATACAGAACGCTTTGCATTCACTATTGCTATCGGGATAATTTCCGGCAAAGCAAATCAAGAAATTGCTGCAACTCATTGAAGAAGTACCATTCAGGCCTACCTTCGAGGACGCCCTGCCCGCACATAAACCTGTGATTGTGGAATTCAATTTCCGTGTGCCGGAGGTGGAAGACAAGGGTTGGCAATTGGGGCTGACTTCGGGCGGGTAAATCTACTTTCGAAAAGGCACCAGGTCTGAACGCCAGTCTGATTGCAGCAGACGTACCACATCTTCCATGTCGTCATAGCGATGCGCCGGGTTTTTTTGCAAGCATTTCATGGTGACATCTTCAAGCAGTTTGGGTACGGGGAGCCTGGTTAACTCGGAAGGTGGAGTGGGTATCTCTTCGAGCACACTGGTAATAACTTCGTGCATCTTTTCACCCTGCGCAGGTGTTTGGCCACATAACACTTCATACATAACCGCGCCGAGACTGAACTGATCTGTATGATGATCTATGGATGGGTCCAGGTTGACCTGTTCAGGTGACATGTAGTGCACCGTGCCCTGCGCCTTGCCAGCACCGGTCATACTCATATCCTTGATTCCCACATCCTTGCCACCAGGCTCGGGTATCGCAGAACCATCCGGGTTCCATACCTTGGCCAAACCCCAATCCAGTAACAACACTTCACTGTAAGGACCGACCAAAATATTTTCCGGTTTAATGTCCCTGTGCGCTACCCCGTGGGTGTGAGCATATTCCAGGGCATAGGCGATCTGCAGGATCACATCCATTAGCTGAGTCAGGTCATAACGCTCACGATAATCGAGGATTTCTCGTAAAGTGTAACCATGTACCAATTTCATCGTGAAATAGGGATTGCCACGTCCATCACGTCCGAGCTCATAGGTGGGCACAGTATTAGGGTGCTGCAGCATGGCAGTAACTCGCGCTTCACGAATCAGCCGTTTTTGCTCTACCTCGTCGTCTACGAATTCCGGTTTTAGAGTCTTGTAACAAATGAAGCGCGATAAATGCAGATCTTTACAGGATTTGATCAGCGATTTACCGCCTGTGGCTATAGTGCTGAAAAAAGCATAGCGCGTACGCGGATCGATTTTCTCGGGCAAGGGCTTGTCGGTTTCCTCGAGAAAAACCGAACTATAACTTTTGGGGGGTTCCGGAAAATCAAGCATACCGATGAGCCACTTCCTTGAATTACTGACTAGTAAATAATGCGTGAACCGTAGTACCAATGCACCACAGAGCGTGTTTTCAAACTATCAGAGCTTGAGAAAAACACAAGTGAATCGTTCACACTTTAGGTGCAACCCCCCAGGCCACGTTTAATATAGCTATAATTACTACATTTCATCCCTGGAGCCTGCTGCATGACACCCCCCAACGATCGATTCGTCTCTGAAACTGATTTCGCCGTGCGCTATGCCGAAACCGATGCTATGGGTGTTGTGCATCATGCCAGCTACCTCGTCTATTTCGAGGAAGGTCGCAGTCATTACATGCGCCATTTGGGTCGAGACTACTCCCTGATAGAAAAAAGTGGACTAAGATTACCGGTAACAGAGATCGGTGTGCGATTTGCTGGCAGTCTAACCTATGGCGAACGTGTGCGAATACATACCTGGGTCGCAGACAGTCGCAGTCGGGCCATAAAATTCGCCTATGAAGTCAGCAGCATGCAGTCAGAAGAAATTCTGGTTACTGGTTTCACGCAGCATATGTGGACCGACCTGAATGGCAAAGTATGTCGGGCACCTGATGAGTTACAGGATTTGCTTACCCAGCCTCCTGCCTGAGAAACCCCTCCAGCTTTAAATTATTCTGCAGGTGTAACCGTCAATTCGGTCACAGGGGTGTGCCGTCCCTCACCCATCGCCTGAACCTGGGCATAAAGAAAATCTGTAAGCTTCTGCCTGCTGTCATGGACTTGCAGCGCTTCCCAACCCAGCGGCGCGCCGATTTCCATTTGCAGTGTGTGACCAAACTTTTTCAAGGCTTCGTGTATCAATAAGCCCATGCGCAGTGGCTCAGCCAGATAAGAAGCCACATGAAACTTGCGACTGTTTTGTCCATGAAAATAAACCGGTATCACTGTTGCATGGGCTTCGCGAATTATCTTGGCGGCGAATGTTGTCCAGGGTGCATCTGTTACTTTGCCGAACCCGGCACGACCGGCGGTGGAAACCATACCCGATGGAAAAATTATCACTGGTATATCCGCGGCCAATGCTTTGAGTGCCAATTGCTTGCTACGTATATTGGTGCGCGTTGCCTGTGGGGATTTTTTGAAGTCTATCGGCAAAAAATAAGGGGCGAGCTCCGCATCCTGGCACAGCAGTGCGTGTAGCATGATACGAAAGTCACCACGCTGCTTGACCACCAGATCACATAGTGCGAGACCGTCGACCACACCAAATGGATGGTTGGCAACAAACATCAGTGGGCCCTGTGATGGAATTTGCTTGAGTGCCTGCTGATTGTAATTGAGGCTGATGCGCGCCTCGGTCAGGGCTGCCTCAAAGAACTGCGTAATCTCCAACGATCTGGATTTCAGTTCATGGTAAATCGCTTCTACTCGACGCCGTCCAAACAGCACTTCAACTGACTCGACCAATTGTCTGGACAACCAGGAATCATCCGGTTGTGAATAAGACAACCGGGGTGGCTCACGCAGATAGGAAACGAACTGGGGATCAACGGAGGTCGCATTCATAGCTGCAATCCAGTACCGATTTATGGCTACTCAATGACTGAAATTATCGTCCCGTGGTCACATAACTTTGCCTGTAGTTCGCGGCGCTCAAGGCAAGCGCTGCTCCAGACGGGATCGAACCCACGTGACAAGGCCGCACCCGGTGCTAAACTACCGTAAATCCAATAACAAAAATACCAGAATCAAGAGGAGGAACCGGTATGAAAAGCCTGTTAAGAATCGCCGGAGTCGGGCTCGCCACGTTAGCGATCACCGCAGTAATGGCGGCCGAGGACTATACGGTCCCACGCACGGCACATGGCGACCCGGATCTGCAGGGTATCTGGACCAATGCCTCTCAGACCCCACTTGAGCGCCCCCAGGAACTGGGTACCAAACGCGCCTTTACTCTGGAAGAAAGACAAGCCCAGGAACAGGAGTGGCGGGATTACATCGCCAATCGCAACTCTACCAGTGACCCGGACCGGCCACCCCCAACTGACGGAAATACGGATCTCGGTTACGACAATTTCTGGGTCGACCGTGGCACAGATGTGATTGCGATTGATGGCGAATACCGCACGTCAATCATCATAGACCCGGAAGACGGGCGCATTCCCTATGCCGAAGGTAGCCGAGAACGCATGATGGCCAATTTCCGCCGTATGAACTATGACGGCCCCGAATCACGACCGCTAGGTGAGCGCTGCCTGATGTCGTTCGGTTCGAGCAGTGGACCACCCATGCTGCCGGTGATGTACAACAACAATTACCAGATTGTGCAGAACGAAGACTACGTCATGATCCTGGTCGAAATGGTACATGATGCACGCATTATTCGCCTGGATGATGATGAACATGGCGCACACAACAAATGGCTGGGTGATTCAGTGGGTCGCTGGGAAGGTGACACGCTGGTAGTGGAAACCACCAACTTCCGCCCAGAACAATTGTTTCGTGGCGCCACGGAAGCACTCACGATCACCGAACGCTTTCGACGCGTATCTGACACCGAGATTGTCTACAGCTTCACCATGGACGACCCGGTTGGGTACAGCCGCCCCTGGACTGGCGAAGTGCTGATGCGTGCCCGCCCACCAGAAAGTGCACGCATGTACGAGTATGCCTGCCACGAAGGCAACTACGCCTTGTCGGGTATCCTCGCGGGCGCGCGCCAGCTGGAAGTGCAGCAAGAAGCCGAACAGTAGCAATACAATAAAAAACGGCCTGTGTGGTTTTCCACACAGGCCGTTTTTTGTGCCTGGGTTTTTCTGGACTATCTGATAGCGTTCAGTATGCGCGCAAAGTTTTCATTGGCGGGATAGCGACCTGCAGTCCAGCCCAACCGCACAATCACAAGATCGGCAGAAGGGATTATCATGACCCATTGTTGTCGGTTGCCCTGCGCCGCATAGGCATCCGTCGGCAAGTCGGGCCAGCGCAGGTTTTCGTCACCGCGATTCAACCACCAGAAATACCCATAGGCTTTAGTATTTTCCGAATTATTGGGAGACGTGGCACGTTCCACCCATTCCTCGGTAACGATCCGTGCGCCATTAAGCTGTCCGCCGTTTAACATCAATTGCCCTATTCGAGCCCAATCTCTGCCAGTGGCATAAAAATACGAACTACCCATGAATACACCTGTCGCATCGACTTCAAATACGGCACGGCGCATCGCCATGGGTTCAAAAAGGTGGGTCATGAAATCATTGTAGCTGGAGCGCAGCGTGGCGCCGGTATGGTCAAAATAAAGCTGACTGGCCAGGTTGGCCGTGCCGGAGCTGTAGTTAAAAAAGGTTCCGGGTTCATGCGCCAGCGGCTTGGCCAGCACAAAGGCCGCTGCAGCTGGCTCGGTGAACAACATCGCAGTGGCGTCATCACCAGGATTGTATTCCTCGGAAAATGCCAGACCATCGGTCATGTTCAGCAGGTGCGTAATACTTATATTACTGCGGTCATCGCCCTGCCAGGATTCGAAACCAACCGGATCCGACAGATCCAGTATGCCGCGATATTCAAGATTCCCAAGCATCATTGCTGTCAGGCTTTTCGCCATTGACCAGCCAAGTAGCGGTGTATCACGATCGGTTTCCTGGGCATAACTCTCTCCCAGAATTCTGCCCCTGTGTGCAATCAGAAGTGCACGCGTATTAAGCCCTGCCTCGTTATCTTCCGCCACCATTTCATCCAGCAGCGCCTGCGTGGCATTGGCCATCACACCCGGCATGACCTGATTGCCCGCGGGCCATGGCGCCGACGGACGCACAGCACTATGTGCCATGGGGGCTCGCTCAGTGTATCCGGCATAGTCGATCGTGCATCCGATACCTGGCATGTAGGACGCGGTAGTTTCGCTCAAACCAAACAGGGAAGTCGTGACAGTCTGGCTGGTTTCGTCATAGCTGATGCTCAGGTTTTCCAACAAGGGGGAATATTGCACAAGGTCGTCAAACGATTGCGCTTCAGAATATCCGCTGACATAGCGACTACTACATAACAACTTGGCGCCAATTCCAGCGCCAACGCCAGGCGCACTGGCGATATAGGCAGGTGTCATCCCGATAAAGCTCAATCCGAGTACAATAGCCACCAGACCAGCAACCAGACCAATCAGAACTTTCTTCATGCTTTTTCTCTCCAGAGGTTTCTGCAGTCTAGTTGAGGTAAATCGTCGCTTCAATTGTGCGATTTTGTACACTGGGTATTCTGTATAACCAAGCCTGCTAGCTATGCAAGACAAGTTAGCTGGAATCGCTCAAACTTGCAGCCCTGATTATGTGATTAACTTGTCAGGCCTGCCCTGATAATTTCTGCTCATGTCGCAACCTGGACTAACACGCAATCTTACCCTTCCGCTGGTCACCCTCTATGGCCTCGGCAATATCCTGGGCGCAGGAATCTACGTGCTGGTGGGCGAAGTCGCCCGCTCTGCCGGAGATTTCACGCCGCTGGCATTCCTGCTTGCTGCGGTAATTGCTTTACTGACCGCATTGTCATTCGCCGAGCTCGCTGCACGTTTTCCATACAGCGCTGGCGAAGCCAGATACATTTTCGAAGCATTCCACATGAAGCGATTGTCTACCCTGACGGGCATGCTAATCATATTCACTGGCATCATTTCGGCTGCCACCATGTCTCGAGGATTTCTTGCCTATCTTGGCGTATTTATCAATCTCCCGGATATCCTTGTGTTGATGTTGCTTACTGGCACCCTCGCACTGATCGCCGCCTGGGGTATCAAGCAATCCATCTATACCGCAGCCGTGCTGACTGTAATTGAAATAGGCGGACTACTTTTGATTATTGGAATTGGCATGACGGTTACCGAGCCGCAACCATCGCCGACATTCACCGACGCAGCGATTAGCAATGTATCCTGGCTCGGTGTGTTTGGTGGAGCCTTTTTGGCTTTCTATGCCTTCATAGGATTTGAAGACATGGTGAATGTCGCTGAGGAAATAAAACGGCCCGAGACCACCTTGCCGCTGGCGATATTTCTGGCGCTGGGAGGCGCCACAGTGCTCTATGTGATGGTTGCAGTGGCGGCATTGCAAGTGCTACCAGCAGGCGAACTGGGCGCTGCTTCTGCACCGCTGGCGGAAGTCTTTACTACCGCAACAGGCAGAAGTCCGATAGTAATAACGGCTATCTCACTCTTGGCAGTTATAAACGGCGCACTGGTGCAGATCATCATGGCTAGCCGGGTGCTTTATGGCATGGCTCAACAGGATCTGGTGTGGCGCAGATTCGGCCATATCGATCATCGATCTCACACACCGGTTTTGGCAACTGTAGTGGTAAGCAGCGTGATCTTGTTGGCGGCACTTTGGTTGCCTCTGGCAACACTCGCCACCATCACTGGCTACTTGCTGCTGTTGTTATTCTGTCTGATTAATCTGGCGCTGGTACGCATCAAACTCAACGCGACAACTGCACCAGCAGGATTTTGTGTCCCGCTCTTTGTACCTTTTATCGCCGGGCTGGCCTCGCTTGGTTTCGTTGCAATCCAGAGCTTTATTTTGCTGACGAAATAAATCAGCGTTTACTGCCTGGGGTGGTAGGTGAGGTAGCCGGTAAACATCTCTTCCCAACTATCGACGCCAAAGCGTATTTCCTGATTCGGATCGGGGTTATTCGGATTCGAAATCGAATTATCAAACGCACCCTCAATCCACACCCGTGTGCCGGCATCGATTTCAACCGGCTCACTCAGCAGATAGTGTGGCTGCCAGCCATAATTATAGGCCGGCACACTGAAAAAAGTTTCACGCTCACCTGCTGAGTTCTCGACCATAAAACGCATGCGTTTACCGCGATAACTCATGCGTGCCCGCACTCCTGTAATCACTGCCGCCTTTTCAAACAAATAGGATGCTTCCAACGCATGGTCAGGATCGTTGGGCGGCAACACAAAATCAGTAGTTAATGGTATGACCTCGCGCTCAACCAGATCATTGGTGGCAGTAAAATACAACCCTAACCTGGTTTGATCGACCGTAGATTGACCATTAGTAACATAGTGGAATTGCATGGACAGTTTGTGCCCCGCGGGTATGAGAACACCCGTGCCTTCCGGATAAACCACTGCCTGGGCAGCACCTGGTGCATAACCCTCGACGAAGCGCCGCGGTCCGCTGCTCTGCTGTCGCTCTGCTCCCCAGAAATCTTCATCGGGTGCGGTAACAAACGTCATAAGGTGGTGCAGAACCGATGCATCACCCGGCAGATATTGAGCCGCACGCAGCCACCGATCTTCCGCGAAGTTCAGCTCTACTTCGTCGTAGAGATAATCCATCACACCAGTTGCAGCAACGGCATTCTGTGGGCCGGTAACGATATAGTCTGGTTCGCCCAACAACCAATCGCCACTATCTTGCATCGGCAAATTGGCCAGTGGATCTTCCCCACTGCTACCCTGGGGCGCCCCGGCATCAATCCAGTAGATCAATGTTTGCAGTTCTGCTTTGTCCAGGTAGCTGGCGTTATGGGAATGTCCCATAGCGGGGTCAACCTGCATTGGCGGCATGCGTTTGTTCAACAGCACCTCACGAATCATCGGAGACCAGCCAAGTAGCATGATATAGCTGTCCAGCGCGAATGGCCCCACCCCACCCGGACGATGGCAACCGGCACAATTTTCGATCACCACAGGTGCAACCTCGGTCACATAATCAGGCGGTAATGCCAGTAATGCATCACGCGCCTCAAATTGCAGCGCACATCCTTCGACTGCATTGGTGATTGTGTCTGTCGGAAGTTCCGGTTGCGGCGCAACAATCTGATCCAGTGCCACGCGCATGGATTGATTGGCCGCACCGCGATAAAAAAGATTGAGCCGCTGCGGATTAAACACCTGCACTTCACCGCTGTGGCTGAATCCCAGTGATGCAGCGGCGAGTTGTCCTTCGTCAACCAACACCGGGAGTTGCGCAGCCAATTGTGCAAGCGAATCACGCGAGCGATCGGTGGCATCAAGCAGAATGAAATCGATTTCTGCATTGGCATAGTCGGCACTGATGGTTTCGAAACTGGAGATGTAGTCAGGAGTCGTTGCGCAATCAGGATCAATTGCCATAACTGCAAGCGCGCGACGATGTTGATAGCGACTCAGTTGGTGAAAAGTGCCCCCGGTATCCAACAATGCGAAATCGCGGACTCGATCCAGCGCCGCAGTTGCGGGCGCAGCCAGTGAAATTATTACGCCTGTTATCGCGCTGTAGAGCAAGGTTTTCATCATGCGCTGTAAATCACCGAAGACGATGATAGATCATCCGTCTCTTTTCAAATTTCCGGGCATTCAGAATGCGCGCCGCTGCCTGGCAAACCCTCCCTGATTCGGACCGGGCATAGCGCAAGAGCGGGAATCCTCGCATACTCAAGTCGTGCCTGACAATTGAGAAGGGCCCAAATCGGTAGTATAAAGGGTACACAGTAAAGCAATTGCGGCGACCGCAGCAGGAGTCTTGAACCGGCTGACTATGGGCGATTTGAAGTCACAATTCCTTACAATTGAAGGCCTTAAAACCCGTCCAACAGCTAGACTCCAGTGCCAATGGCTTTTATGCTTGCGTCCCTGTCGAGAAGGATGAAAATCCGAGTTAAATAGTTCGTCGCAAAGCCCTAAAACATCCACGCGACAACAAAATAATAATTTCAATTGAAGTTGAAAGTTGGAGACGAAATCGATGAGTACACTACGTAAAACAGCGGCAAGTGCAGTAATTACCCTGCTCGCGCTTATTGCTGTCACTGCACATGCACAGCAACCTCGGTTCCTGAGTCTTACCCCTCCGGAAGGCCTGCCAGTCATCCCTGTATTGGAAGGCTGGGTAGCTAATCCCGATGGCTCTCGCAGCTTTTCTTTCGGCATCATCAATCGCAATGAACATGCGATTGATCTCCCAATTGGTGACGCCAACTTCGTTGAGCCTGCACGCTACAACGGCATGCAACCTACCCATTTTCCACCCGGACGCAGCACCGGCGTTTTTTATGTCACAACCACCCCTGCCGATGCTGGCATCGATGTTTGGTGGAACCTGAAAACAGGCGACAGTGAAGTCCTTAAAGTTCCTGGCCGAGCTGGTGTAGGTGCTTATGAGCTGGACTTCGACAGACCACGTCCACAAGGCGCACTGCAGCCCTGGGCGAGCTTTGGTGATGACCTGTCACCTGGCCTGTTGGCAAACATCACCGATCATGACGAAACCGTTTCTGTCGGTGAACCAACCACTTTAACTATCTCTGCAAGCGACCCGGCAGAACGTGACCCTACGGATCCACGTTTTGGTGAGCCATTGGATATGGGAGTCACGTTTGTGAAGTATCAGGGTCCTGGTGATGTGACTTTTGAGCGCACCGCCGATGCACCAGAGCCAGAAAATCCCTTTAGTGAGGGTGATCCTCGCTTTGCCCGATGGTCTCCTCCGGAAGCCAATGAGACCGAGATTCCTGGTCCTTCAGGTACTGCCAGTGTTAACGCCATTTTTTCTGCACCAGGTGAGTACGTTATCCTCGGTAAAGTGGATATACACAGCGCCCCGGACAGCTCCAACGGTGACCAGTGCTGCTGGACCAACGTGCTAACGCGCGTTACAGTCACCCAGTAGTCATAAGTAATTGAAAAACCGGCTAATTTTTACGAATTAGCCGGTTTTTTTATGCCATCGACTTAGTCGGGTTCACAGTGACCCATCAGTTGCCCCTTTCTCCACAGAACCTACCCCCCTTTGTTTGCCGCAAGTCAGTGCTATCAATCCCAAAAACTGCCTCCAGATCATGGACATTGCGCCCTCACCGGCCTACTATTTTCATAGTTTTCATAAATAGCGCCAAAGACCCCCAACCCCAAGGAGAAGATCATGAAATTGACGCTGGGTTTAAGGAATAAAGTCTGCACAATCAGTAGCTTGGCTGGTTTTGCACTGATAGCACTGGGCCTGCAGTCTGCCCAGGCGCAAGACGATCAAATCACTTACAACGAGCATGTGGCCAACATCATCAATGAAAATTGTGTGGTTTGTCATCGCGAAGGCGGCATTGGCCCCATGCAATTCGAAAATTTTGAGCAGGTTCGCCCCTGGGCGCCGCTGATTCAGCTAAAAGTCGCAAATCGCGAAATGCCTCCCTATGCCTACGATCACGGCATTGGTATTCAGGATCTGAAAGGTGACTGGCGTCTGGCCCAGGATGAAATCGACACGATCGTGGCCTGGGTTAATCAGGGCGCACCACAGGGTGATCCGGACATCGTCCCGGTGGCACCAGACCTGCCAGACCCGGATGCCTGGAATTTTGAACCTCAATACGGCAAGCCCGACCTGATCGTGCCATCGGTAGCAATCGATATTCCTGCCAATGGTAACGACATGTGGCACAAGCACTTTGTTGACAGTGGCCTCACCGAAGACCGCTGCATCAAGGCTGTGCAGGTCAAGCCGCGCGGCGATGCCAAGGCAGTTGTACACCACGCCAACTCCTCTCTGGTGATTCCTGGCCAGGAAGACGACCTGGAACGCTTCGGTCAACTGACTGAATATGCGATGGGCAAGTGGGGCGAGTTAATGCCTGATGGCGTGTGCCGCAAAATGCCAGCCAATGCGCTGGTCTCCTGGGATATCCATATGTTCCCCGGCGGTGTAGGCGCAACTGCTCCCGGCACCATGATTGAAAACAACGTGGTTGAAATCGGCTTATGGTTTCATGAAGAAGGCTACGAAGAAGAAGCCTACAAGCAAGACCTGCGTCTGTACGGCATGCGCTCTGGCTATGAAAATGGCCACCTGATAGTGCCGCCACATGGCTATACCATGACGCAAGGCTTCCACAGCTTTGACCATCCGGTGCGCATCGACAGTTTCCAGCCACACGGCCACCTGCGCATGAACGCAGCGTCTCTGGAAATTTTCGATCCCAAAACCGGGCAGACCACACCGATCAGCCAGATCTCCAACTGGTCTGCTACCTGGCATCATAGCCATCTGTATGAGCCTGATGTTGCCCCACTATTGGCACCCGGTGAAATTCTGGTGATCAAACAGTGGTACGACAACACCGCCAACAACCCTAATAACCCTGATCCTGATCAGTGGGTTTATGGCGGCAGCCGCACAGGTGACGAGATGTCTCACGCCTGGATAGCTGTCACTCATCTGGACGATGAAGGTTACGAAAAATTGCTGGCAGAACGCCGCGAGCGCGAGCAGCGCACGGTAGCTGGTAACGACTAAATACTCGCTAAAAGCGTGTAATCCCACCAAAGGGCCGATTGGAGTGATCCAATCGGCCCTTTCTCCGCGTATTTACTGACTTTCAGGCTGTTACAAAAGATTGCGATTCTGTCTTAATTTGGGGTATTTCGGCCTTTAATTTAAGAGTAAACTCTGCCCCCAAGTTAGAAAACCAATGTTTTAAACCCACTGATATACGCATCCAAACAAGGTATAAGAGGAGCGCAGTATGAAGATTCGACATTTAGTCGCAGCGATGTCCGCAGTGCTGGCCTTTCAGGCTCAAGCACAGGATGAGCAAATCACTTATAACGAACATGTAGGCGCAATCATCAATGAAAATTGCGTGGTATGTCACCGTGAAGGCGGCATCGGCCCTATGCAGTTCGAGAATTTTGAGCAGGTTCGCCCCTGGGCCCCGCTGATTCAGCTCAAAGTAGCGAATCGCGAAATGCCTCCTTATGCCTACGACCACGGTATTGGTATCCAGGATCTGGAAGGTGACTGGCGTCTGGCTCAGGACGAAATCGACACCATCGTGGCCTGGGTTAACCAGGGTGCACCGCAAGGTGATCCGGACGTAGTTCCTCCAATGCCTGACCTGCCAAATCCGGATGACTGGAACTTTGCAGCACAGTTTGGTCAGCCAGACTTGATCATTCCTTCCTCTCCTTACGACATTCCAGCGAATGGTAATGACCTGTGGAGCAAGGAATTCGTTAACCCTGGCCTGACTGAAGACCGTTGCATCAAGGCGGTTCAGGTTAAGCCACGTGGCGATGCCAAAGCAGTTGTGCACCACGCCAACTCCGACGTTTATATCTATGACGAAAATGGTGAGCTGCAGCAAGATGGTCAGCTGACTGAATACGCCATGGGCAAGTGGGGCGAGTTAATGCCAGACGGCGTTTGCCGTACATTCCCAGCCAACTCACTGGTACGTTGGGACATCCACATGTTCCCTGGTGGTGTAGGTGCGACAGCTCCTGGCACTATCATCGAAGACAACGTGGTTGAGATCGGCGTATGGTTCCACGAAGAAGGCTTCGAAGATCAGGAAGGCATTTATGATCAGGACCTGCGTCTGTATCCACTGCGCGCTGGTTATGAAAATGGTCATTTGATTGTGCCTCCTCATGGTTACACCATGACCCAGGGCTTCCACAGCTTTGACCACCCGGTTCGCATCGACAGCTTCCAGCCTCACGGCCACCTGCGTATGAACGCGGCCTCACTGGAAATTTTCGATCCGAAGACAGGCCGTACTACGCCTGTTAGCCAGATCTCCAACTGGTCTGCTACCTGGCACCACAGCCACATCTATGATCCCGACGTTGCGCCTTTGTTGGCACCGGGTGAAGTACTGGTTGTGAAGCAGTGGTATGACAACACTGCCAATAACCCTAACAACCCTGATCCTGATCAGTGGGTATATGGCGGCAGCCGTACTGGTGATGAGATGTCTCACGCCTGGATTGCCATCACTCACCTGGATGAGGAAGGCTATGAGCAATTGCTGGCTGAGCGTCGCGAAGCCGAGCAGCGTTCACTGGCTGGTTCTGACTAAGTCTCAGACTGGCTAAACCGAACAAAAAGCCGGCTGGAGTAATCCAGCCGGCTTTTTTAATGTCTGTATAAAAATTCACCAACAGCGACGAAATACCGATAAAAAATATTCACGCGGAACGATCCTCTCGGTGATTCGTGCATGGCTAAAAAACCAGCAATACACCCAAAATTCCCGCCAAATTGCCAAATTTATGCCCTAATTCAGGACATTTTTCCTTCAAATCTGTGTTCATGGGAGTAGAATTTGGTGTACAGATCTATAAATTGCCCCTTTTCGAGGCACATATGAGCTATCCCGCGACACAGCGGCGAAGAAAAGTTGAAGAGATGAGGAGAGAGTTATGAGAACTGCTAAAAGCTTGCTGAGCATTGCTTCTCTGATTTTACTGGGCACACAAGTCCAGGCGCAGGAAGCAGACGAACTGGTCTACCACGGTGAAATCGGCCGTATCATCAACGAGAACTGTGTTGTTTGTCACCAGGAAGGTGGCATTGGCCCGATGCAGTTCGAAACCTACGAACAAATTCGCCCCTGGGCTCCGCTAATATCTTATCGCGTGGAAAATCGCGAAATGCCTCCATATGCCTATGACCATGGCATTGGTATTCAGGACCTGATCGGCGACTGGCGCCTGCAGCAGGAAGAAATCGATGCCATCGTGGCGTGGGTTGCAGCCGGAGCACCTGAAGGCGATCCTGAGAACGCCCTGCCCGCTCCCGACCTGCGCGACCCGGGCGAGTGGAACTTTGCGGCGCAACTGGGTCAGCCTGACCTGATCGTGCCTTCCAACTCTTACGATATCCCTGCCAATGGTAATGACCTGTGGAGCAATGAGTTTGTTGATCCGCACATGACAGCCGATCGCTGCATCAAGGCCGTGCAGGTAAAACCACGTGGCGATGCCGCTGCGGTTGTGCACCATGCCAATTCAAGCGTTTGGATGGAAAGTGAAGAAACCGGCGAACTGGAACGCTATGGCATGCTCACTGAATATGCCATGGGCAAATGGGGCGAGATGGTACCGGAAGGTGTCTGCCGTACCCTGCCTGCTGGTGCACAGATACAGTGGAGCATTCACATGTTCCCCGGTGGTGTAGGCGCCACTGCGCCCGGCACCATGATCGAAGACAACGTGGTTGAAATTGGTTTGTGGTTCCACGATGAAGACTACGAAGCAACCAACGATGTGTACAAGCAGGATCTTGCTTTGTATCGTATCGATGAACAGGATGACCTGATCATTCCGCCTCATGGCTATCAAATGACCCAGGGCTTCCACTCTTTTGACCACCCGGTACGAATCGACAGCTTCCAGCCTCATGGCCATTTGCGTATGAATGCAGCCTCGCTGGAAATCTTCTATCCGGAAACTGGCCGCACCGAGCAGATCAGCCAGATCTCCAACTGGTCAGCGACCTGGCATCACAGCCACATCTATGAGCCTGAAGTAGCACCTTTGGTGCCAGCAGGTGCAGTACTGGTGATGAAGCAGTGGTATGACAACACTGCGGAAAATCCTAACAATCCTGATCCGGATCAGTGGGTGTATGGTGGCAGCCGAACTGGTGATGAGATGACTCACGCCTGGTTGGCGATTACTCACCTGGATGAGGAAGGCTATGAGCAACTGGTAGCAGAGCGTCGCGACAGAGAGCAACGCACTCTGGCTGGTTCTGACTAAGCCTTAGCGACAAGCAAGAAAAACAAAAGCCCGGTAGTTAAAACTACCGGGCTTTTTTATGCACGTTAAGTGTACTGACAACGCATCTACTCCGGTAAAAGGATTATTCTCGCCACGCGCAGACCACAGCAGATGCCCTCCGGTATTGCTTTTAAACCTACCCAATAGGAGTAGACTCAGATGAGCGAGTTGGTGATGAAGTCTGCCGGATCGAGCAGGCACCCGGATTAACTGTAGTAAAAACGGGTACTTGGGCATTTCACCCCCTGATGCGAGTGTCACCTCATCTGCCGTGAAAGCGGCGGTTTTGAGGCGATTTACCTAGATTGAGGAGAGCGAAATGCTGAAGAAATCACTGATTGCTGCCGTGTCCCTGATGGGATTTAGCGGACTGGCTATTGCCCAGGACGACCAGGTTACCTACAACGAACATGTAGGCGCCATCATCAACGAGAATTGCGTGGTCTGTCACCGGGAAGGCGGCATCGGCCCTATGCAGTTTGAAAACTATGACCAGGTACGCCCCTGGGCGCCACTGATCTCGTACAAGGTGGCGCGCCGCGAAATGCCACCCTATGCCTACGACCATGGCATTGGCATCCAGGATCTGAAAGGCGACTGGCGCCTGAGCCAGGAAGATATCGACACAGTAGTGGCCTGGGTTAACCAGGGTGCACCGCTGGGTGATCCTGATGTAGTGCCTGCCATGCCCGATCTGCCCAATCCTGATGAGTGGAACTTCGCCGCAGATTTTGGTGCGCCGGATATGATTATCCCCTCTTCCCCTTACGACATTCCTGCCAACGGCAATGACCTGTGGAGCAAGGAATTTGTCGACCCGGGCCTGACAGAAGATCGCTGCATCAAGGCAGTACAGGTTAAACCACGCGGCGACGCCAAGGCTGTGGTACACCACGCCAACTCAGACATTTATTTGTATGACGAAAACGGCGAGCTGCAGCAGGAAGGCCAACTCACTGAATACGCCATGGGCAAATGGGGCGAGCTGATGCCGGAAGGCGTATGCCGTACCATGCCAGCCGGCGCACTGGTGCGTTGGGATATTCACATGTTCCCGGGTGGTGTGGGTGCAACAGCGCCAGGCACCATCATTGAAGACAATGTGGTTGAAATCGGCGTGTGGTTCCATGAAGAAGGCTTTGAAGATCAGGAAGGCATTTTCAACCAGGATCTGCGTGCTTACCAGTTGCGTCATGGCTACGAAGCTGGCGAGTTGATCGTGCCTCCGCACGGTTACACCATGACCCAGGGCTTCCACAGCTTTGACCACCCGGTGCGTATCGACAGCTACCAGCCCCATGGCCACCTGCGCATGAACGCGGCCGCACTGGAAATTTTCGACCCCAAGACCGGCCGCACCCAGGAAATCAGCCAGATCTCCAACTGGTCAGCCACCTGGCACCATAGCCATATCTATGACCCTGAAGTTGCACCTCTGTTAGCGCCCGGCGAAGTGCTGGTGATCAAGCAGTGGTATGACAATTCAGCCAGCAACCCTAACAACCCTGACCCCGATCAGTGGGTGTATGGCGGCAGCCGCACAGGGGATGAGATGTCACACGCGTGGATTGCAGTGACGCATCTGGATGATGCAGGGTATGAAAAGCTGGTGGCTGAGCGTAAAGCTGCAGAACAGCGCTCTGTGGCTGGTAATGATTAAAAACTAGTCGATTCAAGCGCAGAAAATAAAAGCCCGATGGTGAGAACCATCGGGCTTTTTAATACAGAATGCTTGATGCAGATGCCAATTGCTTCTTCAATTCAGCAATTTCTTTGTCTCTAAATTTATACAAACTCATCCCTTCCAGATTTTCAGCTTTCGCCAAATACTCACTTGATTGCTCTAAGTCATTTTTCTTCGCGTATAACAACGCATAATTTAAATAACATTCCCATTCACTGAAAGTAGCTCCAGTGTGGAGACTAAGCTCTAGGGATTCTGATAAGTCTTTCTCAGCTCGTGCCAATTCACCTAACTTTAAAAAATACAGCGAACGAGAGTGTAAACCAATCGGTAGATACAACCATTCTCCCGCATCGCGAAGGACCTTGACTTGCCTATCCAATAGCTCTTTAGATTTTTCAAATTCTTCAAGCTCTAGATATATTAGGCCCAACACAAGTAAATCACTTGCGTAAAGTGACGTTATATCGAATTTTGTCTGCCAACTATTACTTTCCCTCCATTTAAAGGTTTTCAGGGATCTAAGAAGCGCATTCTTTGTTCGGCCAGTGTCTAACAAGAATTTACAGTAATAGGAACTAATAGTAGGGAAGGTAACTTCATTAATTGGCATGCCCTTGGTCAATTGACATTCCGCCATCTCAAATTCAATTTCGGCCTGCTTCTTGTCACCTTGTAAATGATAAATGTAACCCTCAAATACGGCGCATGATGCTTCCAGAATTGGATTAGCAGCCTTCTCTACGACGTCTGTGGCTTCAACTATAAACTCCTCCGCACGAGAAATTTTACCTGAGGCAATTAGCATTGAAACAACAGGTGCTGCAATCACGGCAGCCTCGACCCATTTTCCTCTTGCGGTATATTCGCGATACCCTAAATCTGCAGGAGCCAAAGCCTCATCAATAGACCCTAGATAAATTAAATTAGCGCTCGCGCAGGAAACGAGATAAGCTTTTGCCTCCTCGGATAAGCTACAAATCGGCCTATCCCACTCTTTGTCAAAAAATAACTTCAAGCAATTATTGTCTGCAATATGTGACATCTCAGTCGGCAATGAAAATTGCTTCTGCTTGATCAAAGCATAGTAAACTTCGAAAGCTTTATTTAACTGCCGGGCCGCGATTCCGTGTCGAATAGCTCGATGCAAAAACTCAATCCTGGATCTTTTATTCGTGGCGTAATCAGCTTTTTCTTTCAAAAACTCGAAGTATTCGCTTTGTAGATCTATCCATCTTTTACTAAACTTAGATTGAGTATTGCTCTTAATACAATCCCGTACCAGAGGATGACAACCAACAATCGACTCCCCCTGCCTAGGGTATATTGAAATTAATTGCAATTTCTCCAATAAAACGAGTGTACTCCGCAAATCCATTAGCCCAATACTGCTACTGACATCTATATGTTTTATAATCCTAGACTTGTTGATCAACTCTAAAATCTGAGATATTGGGGTTGGGCAATCGAGGATTGATATCAGCTGAAGAGCTAGTAATTGAGCTTTGTTCTCTAACCAATCAATATACGCTTCAATAATATTAGAAGCGCGCTCGCTTGGCTCATTGCTAGTTATTATTGAGTCCCAAGAAGAGTCAATTTCAAGCTTCCTATCTGTTGCGACCGACAAGTAGCCTGCAAGAACTAACAAGCTCAGCGCGTGTCCTTCATATTCTTTAAAAGCTTTTCGAAATGCTAATCGATTTCCACTAACCCCAGCTCCTTTTAGTAGCTTTATACTTCCTTCCAAACTCAAATTCCTTAGATTAAGAGTTAAGATTTTATTGTTTCTATATGCATTAATATCAGTAACCTGAATTCTTGAAGACAAAACTACTAATCCACTATTTTCAAATGCTAGTTCTTTAATTAGGAATCTGATTCCTGGGTTTCCTATTCTCCCTATGTTTGCTCCAGTGGTGTTCTGGATAGCTTCTAGACCATCTAGAATTATTAGTGATCGTTGTTTTTTAATAATGCTTGCAAGCCTTATTGCCTTCGACCATGAAGAACCCTTGGCCGGATCCGGATCTTCAAACCACTCAAGGGCATTTTCAATAAAAAAGTCTCCAGCAGAAAAATCAACCTCTTGGGATCCGTTTCCTTGAAAGGACCAAGCATAGACCACTTCGGCATCGCCATAGTTTCCTCTGTCTAAACTTAATAACCATGTGCTAATTAGCGTTGTCTTACCAACGCCACCAAAAGCCGTTATTTCTACGCAACTAATATCATTAGACGCCCATGCTCTATTTAGTTGCTCAATTTCTGCATTTCGACCTACAGTTCTTTGATTAGTGTAAGACAATGCAGAGATCGATATCTTCTCAGGTCGCTCCAGATTTTTTTGTGCTTGAACCTTAACAATGCTCCTAACCTCTTTCTCAAATTCTGAATAATTTAATGTGAACAGGTATTCGCTCACACCAAATATGCTCGAAACATTGTCAATTTGTGTATTTGGGATTCTGTCGCCTCTTGTAGTTTGAGTGCCTATGCACCAACTACTGACAGCTTGCCTCGAAACCTTGAGATGTTTTGCAAGATCTGAATTTTTTCGAATTTTAGGATTTGCACCGAGCGTGTATAAAAGCTATAACTTTTTGCTCAGTTCAGGATGCCTAACCATGGTCATACCTCCTCGACATGGACGGGTAGTCACACTTAAAACTTAGATTCCGAATTGGAAGGATCAATCGGAGCTCTAATCGAGGCGCCTCAGAACTGGGCCCAAGAGCAGTCGTCTGCGTTAGCCAATTCAACCATAAGAATAGCCCACGAATTTCATTAATCAAGCTAATATAGGAATTAGTAAGTCAGGGCATCTTAAATCTTCATAAAAAGCAGTTATTTCAATGAGTTGAAGCTACTTTCCATCAAGTTGACGCTACAACCCACGTCAATTCCATACTTTCCAGCGATATGAAGAGCGAACCTCTTGATACGAATCCTGGCTGTTAGGTTATCTCGCGCCTGTTGGGGATAATTAAAAACAACGGATTACTGGTAATATACGGTCTCCAGTCGACTTTTGCTTTTCTAACAATATAACTGACATGCCCGAACCCAAACTAAAAAAAGTCCTTATTGCCAATCGCGGTGAAATCGCCCTGCGCATAGTGCGGGCCTGCGCCGAAATGGGCATTCGCTCCGTAGCGGTATATACCGAGCCGGATCGCTATGGGCTCTTTGTCAAAAGAGCAGACGAAGCCTATTCCCTGGGTGAAGATCCCCTGGCGGGCTACCTGAGCCCGGTGCAACTGGTAAATCTTGCGGTGCAGACCGGCTGTGATGCCATTCACCCGGGTTATGGCTTCCTGTCTGAAAATTCCGAATTCGCGCGGCTGTGTGAACTGAAAGACATTGCCTTTATTGGCCCTTCCTCGGAAGTGATTGCCAGGATGGGTGACAAGACCGAGGCACGCAAGAGCATGATCGCCGCCGGTGTGCCGGTGACGCCCGGTTCCGATGGCAATCTGGCCAGTCTGGATGAAGCCCTGACCCAGGCCGAGAAAGTGGGCTACCCGGTGATGCTGAAAGCCACTTCCGGTGGTGGTGGCCGCGGTATTCGCCGCTGTGATAACGAAGCCGAATTGCGCGCCCAACACCCGCGCGTGATCAGCGAGGCCACCAAGGCCTTTGGTTCGGCCGATGTGTTCCTGGAAAAATGCATTGTGAATCCGCGCCACATCGAGGTCCAGATTCTGGCCGATGGCGACGGCAATACCATTCATTTGTATGAGCGCGACTGTTCCATCCAGCGCCGTAATCAAAAACTCATCGAGATCGCCCCCAGCCCGCAACTGAATGACGAGCAGCGTCATTACATAGGCGACCTAGCTGTGAAAGCCGCCGAAGCAGTCGGCTACAAGAGTGCAGGCACCGTAGAATTCCTGTTAGACAATGGCGAGTTCTATTTCATGGAAATGAACACGCGCATTCAGGTGGAACACACCATCACCGAACAGATTACCGGCGTGGACATCGTGCGCGAACAGTTCCGCATCGCCGCCGGTTTGCCGCTGGGCTATAAACAGGAAGACATCAGCTATCGTGGCTTCTCCATGCAACTGCGGGTGAATGCCGAAGACCCGAAGAACGATTTTCTCCCCAGCTTTGGCCGGATTACCCACTACTATGCCCCCGGCGGGCCCGGTGTGAGAGTAGATACCGCCATTTATACCGGCTACGAAATACCCCCCTACTTCGACTCCATGTGTTTGAAGCTGGTGGTATGGGCCCTGACTTTTGAAGAGGTTATCGCCCGTGCCCAGCGCGCCCTGGATGACATGCGCCTGCACGGTATTCGAACCACCACCCACTACTACCAGAACATTCTGGCCAATGCCGAGTTCCAATCGGGCTCCTTTGACACGAGTTTCGTGGCTGAACACCCGGAACTGCTGGAGTATTCGGTAAAACGCCACCCCTCCGAGGTAGCCCTCGCCCTGGCGGCAGCCATAGCTGCCCACGCCGGCTGGTAACAGGTAAACTACGAATTCAATAACAAGAAGCACCGGTAGTATGAGTAAAGCCAAACCTATTGAAGTAACCGACGTCATCCTGCGCGATGCCCACCAGTCATTAATTGCCACGCGCATGCGCCTGGACGACATGTTGCCCATTTGTGAAAAACTGGACAAAGTGGGCTACTGGTCGCTGGAAGCCTGGGGCGGCGCGACATTCGATGCCTGTATCCGTTTCCTGAAAGGAGATCCCTGGGAACGCCTGCAAAAGTTGCGCGAGGCCCTGCCCAATACCCGCCTGCAGATGTTGCTGCGCGGCCAGAACCTGTTGGGTTATCGCCACTATGCCGACGACGTGGTGGAAGCATTCGTGCAAAAGTGTGCTGACAATGGCATGGATGTGTTCCGTGTATTCGATGCGCTGAATGATCTCAGAAACATCGAAGTGGCCATGAAGGCGGTGAAGAAAGCCGGTAAACATGCCCAGGGCACAATCTGTTTTACCACCAGCCCCGTGCATACCGCCGAGCTGTTTGTTAAGCAAGCCGAAGATATTCGTGACATGGGCGCCGACTCCATTGCCATTAAAGATATGGCGGGACTCCTGACCCCTTATGACACCGGCGACCTGGTGGCTGCCATCAAGAGCGCCGTAGACCTGCCACTGGTCATTCACAGCCATTCCACTTCTGGCCTGGCGCCGCTGTGCCAGTTAAAAGCCATTGAAGCCGGTGCCGATCGTATTGACACCGCCATCTCCTCGTTTGCCGGTGGCACCTCACACCCGGCCACCGAGACCCAGGTGGCTGCCCTGAAGAACACCCCTTACGACACCGGGCTGGACCTTGACCTGCTCACCGAGATCGCTGACTACTTTCGTGAAGTGCGCAAGAAGTATCACCAGTTCGAGAGCGAGTTCACCCGCGAGGACATTTCAGTACAGATTAACCAGGTGCCGGGCGGCATGATGTCCAACCTGGCCAACCAGTTAAAAGAACAGAACGCACTGGACAAGATACGTGAAGTTTTTGCCGAGATCCCCCGCGTGCGTGAAGACCTCGGCTACCCGCCGCTGGTCACACCCACTTCCCAGATCGTCGGCACCCAGGCGGTATACAACGTGCTCGCTGGTGAACGCTACAAATCCATTACCAACGAAGTGAAACGCTATCTGTTAGGTGGCTACGGCCAGCCGCCAGCCGCGGTCAATGAGCAGGTACGCAAGAAGGCGATTGGTAACGAACAACCCAACGAAGACCGTCCAGCCGATTCCCTGAAACCGGAAATGGCAAAACTGAAAGCCGACATCGGTGATCTGGCCAAAAGCGACGAAGACGTACTCACCTTTGCCATGTTCCCTGACCTCGGCCGTGAATACCTACAGCAACGCGCCGACGGCACACTGCAACCTGAACCCCTGCTGCCACCGGAAGCTGCTGGTGGTGGCAGTGGAGGCAGAGCCCCTGGCAGCATGGCAACCGAGTTCAAACTCGATGTGCATGGGGAATCCTACGACGTTGCCATTACCGGTGTGGGTGACTCTGGCGGCGGACGTCGCAAGCTGTACATCTCGCTGGATGGTATGCCGGAAGAAGTGACGTTCGAGCCCCTGAATGAATACGTGGCCGAAGGTAAAAGCAGCGGCCGCAAGAAGGCTACCGAGCCGGGCCATGTCACTGCAGCCATGCCGGGCAACGTGGTGGAAGTGCTGGTTGCCGAAGGCGACAGTGTGACTGCCGGTCAGGCAGTACTGGTAACGGAAGCCATGAAGATGGAGAACGAGGTGCACGCCAACATTGACGGCAAGGTTCTTGCAGTGAATGTGAGTAAGGGTGATCGCATCACACCGGGAGAAGTGCTGATCGAAATCGGCTAATTCCGATACCCCTCCCGGACCAATTCTTGACCTGCAGGACACGCGCAGTAATGGCAGACACCAGCCCGCATTCAACAGCGAAAAAGACTTCCCGCCGCGCTTTTCTCGACCGCGTTTGCAAGGGCATGGCGCTCAGCGTTGTGCCTTTTCTGCCTGCTGTGACAAGCTCCAGCCTGCATGCCCAGGGCAGCATTGAAGCGCGCCTGACAGCCATGGGCATAACACTGCCACCGGTACCAACGCCCGCGGCCAACTATGTGCCCTACCTGACCGAAAACGGCTTTGCCTATATTGCCGGGCAGCTGCCCTTTCTTGATGGCGAGATTGTTTATCCAGGCAAGGTGCCTGCAGATGTGAGCATCGAACAGGGGCAGGAAGCCGCAAAACAGTGCGCTATTAATATTATTGCTGCGTTAAAAGGTGCCTGCGAGGGTGACCTGAATCGCGTGCGTCGCTGTATGCGCCTGGAGGGCTTTGTGGCATCCAACAATGGCTTCAATGGTCAGTCAGCGGTAGTAAATGGGGCATCGAATTTCATTGCCGAAGTTTTCGGCGAAGCGGGCCGCCATACGCGCGTTGCAGTGGGCGTCAATGAACTACCACTAAACGCCTGCATCGAGGTCTCCGCAGTCTTCGCCATCGACTAGCGCGCCACCTGCCTGCCAGTTAGCCAAACAGCTTCTTGTAAGCTTGCACAAAGTAAGCAATCTCTTCCGGCTTTTGCATGCTCACGCGCGCCCAGTCGGTAAACGGAGGGAAGGCGCGGCCGATCATGATGCCCTCATTTAGCATCGCGGCGCTGACTTCTTCGATTGGCATGCCGGTATTGATGAAACTGAAGTTGGCGTTGGACTTCACATAGCGAATGCCCATCTCGTCACACATGCCTTCCACCATATCCAGCGACTCGCGATTCATCTTGCGTGAGTAGTCCTGAAAAGTCATGTCCTGGTAGCTGGCATAGGCGGCGTGCTGCCCGACAATATTGAGGCTGCCGGTTTTCTTCATGTCCATGCTGGCGATAATGTCCGGGTGGGCATAACCAAAGCCGATACGCAGCGCTGCCATGGCGTGAATCTTTGAAGCCGTGCGCGCCACAATAATATTGTTATGACCATCACGCACGAGATCCATCATGGTGGCGAACTCGGGATTGTCGACGAACTCGAAATAGGCTTCGTCCACAAACACCAGCCGGTCGCGGGACACCTCCAGTACGAAATCCCTGAGTGCGTTCTTCTCGATGACAGAAGGAATCGGATTATTGGGATTACACAAATACACCATGCGCGTGTCGGGCCGAATGGCGTTGTACATGCCTTCCAGATCGATATGCATGTCTTCCAGCACCGGCACACGGATGATCTCGCTACCCATATTGCCGGCATAACGCGGCAGCGCTTCGAAGATCGGGTATGGCGCCACAATGGAGCCAGGGTCGAGGCTGGCGATCATGGCGCTAACGTTGAGAATCTCACCCGAACCTGTGCCAGTTGTGATGTGGTCGGTGGGCACGTCCTCAAGACTGGATAACAAACTGATGAGCTGTGGCGTGATGCCGCCGTATTTATTGGCGTCTTTCATAGCCGCACTGATAGCTTGCAAGGCGACTCGTGACGGCCCGTAGGGGTTTTCATTGGAACTGCAGCGGATAATGTAATCCGGTTTTGCAATGTCACCAAAAGCGCTGCGCATTATATTTACTGGTGGTGAAAAAGGTGTACCAGGTATGCCCTGTACAAGGCCTGCGCCGGCAATAGCGGCTGAACCCAAAAGAAAATTTCGGCGACTCACTCGTGACTGCATAATTCTGGCTCCATACTCACCAATTAAGATGCTCATTGAATTGCAAGAACTACGCCATTGCGCACTCGACCAACAAAAAGGGGGCGCATTCGCTGAGAAGCCGCATAAAATTTGGCATGTTGCAGGCGCACTCAAAATGCGCACAGTGACTGCCACGTAAAAACTGCCGCATCATTGTGCCGCCTGCTATAACTTTGTGCGGGCAGGCAAGCACATTTATGGGGCCACTGTGCCGGGTGCCTATTGTCCTTATGCAGCGCAAGCCTATAATGATCTGCCCCGCATCAATTACAGGAATATCCCATGCTGCGAGCACTTGCTGGTTTCATTGCCATTTCGTTAAGTGCTGGTGTCTGTGCCCAGCTTCTGGAAGACCAGGCCAGCCCGGTGGTATACGGCCACCACCACATTAATACTATTGAGCCGGATGCTCACAAGCGCTTCTGGGTGGAAGGTCTGGGTGGTGAGGTTAAAACCATAGGTACTGCAGCGCGGGAGCTGATCGCTTTTCCCAACGTGCTGATCTTTATCACCGAAAGCGAACCAACCGGAGGCACGCGTGGCTCAGTAGTGAATCATGTGGGGTTTTTCACACGCGACATCCTCAGCGATGTCTCTCGCCTGCAGGCCATGGGTTATAACATGATTACGCGGGAAGAATTGCCAGACTCCTATACTGTAGAAAATGGTATTGGGCGACGTGATGGCGGCAATGTAATCGCCTACGTGCAGGGCCCGGATGACACCAAGGTAGAGTTGATTGAGAACAAGACTATCGACCAGACTATTACCCTGCATCATATCCACTGGGCCAGCGATCACGGCGAGGCCATGCAACAATGGTATGCCGAACACTTTGGTGGCATTGTGGGTAGTCGCATTGGCCAACCTGCCATCGATTTGCCGGGGGTTAACCTGACGTTCGGCCCAACTACAGTGCCTGTCGCAGCTACTCGCGGGCGCTCACTCGATCACATTGGGTTTGAAGTAGATAACCTGGAAGCCTTGTGCCGCGAGTTGGAAGCCAGTGGCATCACTCTGGACAGAGGCTACACAGAAGTGCCTTCGCTGGGAATTGCCGTGGCTTTTCTCACCGACCCCTGGGGAACCTATATCGAGCTCACCGAAGGGCTGGATGCTGTACGTTAGCATTATTGTCCATATTTTCCTAACAATCGTTACCGGATAATCCATGCTCGACTTTATAGCGGACAACGAGACACTGATCGCGTTTATCGCAGTGTTCTCGTTGTTCACTTTTTTCGCCACATTGTTAATCGTGCCCTGGATTATTCCACGCTTGCCTGAGGATTATTTTAATCACCCCAATCGTGAGCAATGGCTTGACTCGCAGTCACCGGTAATCCGCTTGACGATGTTGATTCTGAAGAATTTACTCGGAGCGATAATCCTCATCCTGGGCATATTCATGTTGATACTGCCAGGCCAGGGATTGCTCACCATTGTGATTGGTCTGATCTTGTTGAATTTTCCAGGCAAATACCGCTTGCAGTGCTGGCTGATACAGCGCGGGCCGGTATTGAGATCCGCAAACTGGTTACGGCGACGCGGGGGCAAGCCGCCACTGGTATTTCAATACAGTGACGACCAGCAGATTGAGGATTAACGCGGTTGTGGCTAGTCTTTCAGAACCAACCAAACTGCATGGATACTCCCCGGCAGGTAAAAGAAGAGACACAGCACAATATTGATCAGTAGATCAGTGCCTACTTTCTTCTTCAGGTATACGGCGATTGGTGGAAGCAATACGGCCAGGATTATCATAACTATTTTATTGTCCATTATTATCTCCAGTTAGGTGAGTCCAGATGGATTCAGTTGCGGCATGCGTCCAGTCTCGCTGTATAAAATTAATTAATTATTTGTAACCAGCTATTCTTCGTCTTCCTCGTCAATACCCTTACGGGCCATACCATCAGCCCGGGCTGCTGCTGCCACCGCCGCTGCCACCTTAGGCACGACGCTGGCGTCAAAGACGCTGGGAATTACATAATCAGGCAAAAGCAGGGAATCATCAATGGTTGTGGCGATAGCCTCTGCTGCTGCCATCTTCATGTTCTCGGTGATATCCGAAGCCAGCACATCCAGCGCACCGCGAAAAATCCCCGGAAAGCACAGCACATTGTTGATTTGGTTTGGAAAGTCACTACGGCCGGTAGCCATTACACCAACATGTGGCAGAGCCAGCTCTGGCATGATTTCGGGAATGGGATTGGCCATGGCAAACACAATCGGATCGCGCGCCATTTGCTTCAGGTCAGCCACTGTTAAAACCCCCGGCGCAGAGACACCCACAAACAGGTCAGCACCTTTGATGACATCACTGAGCTCGCCCTGCTCTTTATCCTGGTTGGTATGTTCTGCAAACCATTGCTTGGCATCATTGAGGCCTTCTCTGCCGGCGTAAATTGCACCGCGGCGGTCACAGCCAATAATATTTTCCACACCCAGCAGCATCATCATCTTGGAGCAGGCCGTGCCTGCAGCACCTGCCCCCATTACAACAACTTTCAAATCTTGCGGTTTTTTATTAACGATTTTGAGCGAGTTGATGAGCGCAGCCGTACTGACAACTGCGGTGCCATGCTGATCATCATGAAATACGGGTATATCGAGTTCTTTGCGCAAACGTGCTTCGATTTCGAAGCAGCGCGGGGCCGAGATATCTTCCAGATTGATGCCACCAAAAGTCGGTGAGATGGCTTTGACGATATTGACGATTTCATCAACATCCTTGGTATTAAGACAAATAGGGAACGCATCGACCGCGCCAAAATGTTTGAACAACATGGCCTTGCCTTCCATTACAGGCATGGCAGCTTCGGGTCCGATATCACCCAAACCCAGCACAGCAGTTCCATCACTAACCACTGCTACGGTATTTTTCTTGATCGTTAGATTGAACGCCGATTGCGGGTCTTTGTGTATGGCTGTGCAGACCCGTGCAACACCTGGCGTATAGGCCATGGACAAATCGTCCCGCGTTTTTAACGGTGCCTTATTGGTAATCTCGATTTTGCCGCCCAAATGCATAAGAAAGGTACGGTCGGAATAATGCACATATTCGGCAGACTCCAGCGTCCGGGTTGAATCCAGCACCTGCTGAGTTACTTCGGCATTAGGCGTAGTTACCGAAAAATCACGTACATTTGCATCCTTGGTAGACCTCACCAGGTCGATAGCACCCAGATCGCCGCCCGCATCGGCTATCGCCCGGGTAACATTGGCCAACGAACCAATTTCATTCCTTAATTTGAGTCTAACGACGAAATTTGTGCCCAAACTGTCTTGAGCGGGGGATGACATATTACTCACAGATTACTCCTCATTGCCTGAGCAGGCATTATATCGGCTTCCGGCTTCAAGTTTTACGTTACCGGAGGAATTTTTGAAACACATTTCGAATACTCTCTAAAGTCTTTGCATTAGTGCGTCATCTTGCCGCATGCATGAAGCACCATTGTGGGGTAAGATTAAGCGAATATTTGGGCGGTATCTCTGCGATGACAAGAAACAGCAAGATTGCAGTCGACAGCACTCAGCTTACTTATTTGCCCCTCATTACAGGCTTTCTGACCACCTTGATGACAGTATTTCTGGTACGGGATATTGCTATTCTGGGAAGCGGCTATACATTCTTGTTGGGGTTATACGAAGACACCCTGCTGATACTGATTTTAACCTCAGCCGTGCTGAGCTTATTAAATAAAATACCGGCCGACCGTGCCAATCTGATGGCATTTGTCTGTCTGGTTGCAATCACCTCCAAATCTGCCAATTCTGTTCTCATCATTGGCAACACTGTGCCACTGTTTAATGTGTCCCTATTGGTTCTGGTTGGCTCCCTGTGCATGCTTTCATTGCGATATTACATAGTCTGGATAGTTGTCATTTTTTTGACATGGGGCTTTACAGCTATACCACGCTTCGAAACATTTCAATTGTTACTCACCGGTGCCAGCATTCTGATCGCAACAGGGTTTGGCGCATTTGTAATGCGCAAACGCATTAATGACATTATTCGCGTCGCCTTGCTGGAAGAAACTTTGAGCACAGTGCTGCCCATGTGCAGCAATTGCAAGAACATCAAGATCGACCAGGAAAACTGGGGCAATGTGGCTGACTATCTGGAAACCAAGGTAGAAGGCACGCATGTCACGCGGGAAATTTGCCCCACCTGCAGGCACTTGCTATATGGCGAGTTCATTACTGCTCAAAAGTAGAGTTCTTGTAAAAAGAAGTTTCTTCCTCCGAGCACTGCTGCGATCCTGAATCTAATTCCTGGCAGGAGCAAATAACTTCGATGCAAGCTATTAAATTCCTCATTTCAGCAGTCATGGTAGCCGCGTGCACAGCCGTGCTGGCCCAATCAAACGCCAACAATCCTTACCAGGTAATTTATCACTGGGGCGAACTGCCCGATGGTCGCCCAATGGGGATTGTTACCGGCATACAACCCGACCCCGATGGCATGCACTTGTGGATAGTGGAAAGATGTGGCGCCAATCAATGCGCCGGTTCGTCTTATCATCCAATTCACAAAATGGATCTGGCAGGCAATGTCGTCAAGAGTATCGGTGCAGGAATCTTCGCCTGGCCTCACGGATTTGACATGGATGCAGAGGGCAACCTATGGGTTACTGAAGGGGCACCTGCTGGTGATGCCCGCGGCGAACCTGGCATGGCACTGGGCATTGGTCACCAGGTTATCAAGATCAATCAGGATGGCGAAGTGCTGATGCGTCTGGGGGTCGCCGGCGAACCGGGTGACGATGCCTCGCATTTCAATGGGCCCGCCGCAGTTCTGGTAGCGCCCGGCGGAGAGATTTGGGTAGCAGATGGACACCGGGGCGGTAATAACCGCTTGCTCAAGTTTTCACAAAGCGGCGAACTTTTGCTCGAACTTGGTGGTGGCATAGACGCGCTAAGCCGAGAATCCAGTCGATTTAACGACCCTCACGATCTCAAGATGGACTCACAGGGCCGACTCTTCGTAGCGGACCGGGGCAATAACCGGATCCAGATCTTCGACCAATCTGGCGAACTGCTGGATATCTGGACCCAGTTTGGACGGCCCAGTGGCATATGGATAGATGCAAATGATCGCATTCTTGTGGCTGATGGCATGTCAGGTGAACAATGGAATCGAGGCTGGGAGCGCGGCATTCGTATTGGTGATGCTGCGACTGGTTGGGTAACAGAATTTATCCCGGATTATGAAGTACCTACGGGCAGTGGCATCGAATTCCTGGCCACCGATGCCGAGGGCAATATCTACGCCGGACAAGTAGGTCGCCAGCGCTTCGAAAAGTACATTCGGGTGCGTCCCTGAGCGTGTCAGCGCAAATGCTCGTGCTATGCGTTAAAACACAATTAATTACCTGTTTTAATTGGATTTTGAGGCGTGATTAATATTATCCTTAGCGACCTGCGAATCTAAGAACAACCCGGTTCGCATTTAGAACCAATGGAGAGTAATAATGAATAAAATCAAGCTGTTAACAGGAGCGACTCTTGTAGTTGCATTGGTTGTTCTGGGGGTGGGGCAATCAAAACTTCAAGAAACTACTCATGCACAGAGTAGCGGAGTCATGGCTCCTCATTTCGAAGTAGATCCATTCTGGCCACGTCCTCTGCCCAATATGTGGGCTATGGGTAACACCATCGGCGTAGATGTTGATGCTCGTGACCATGTTTACGTTGTTCACAGAAACGATGCTTCCCAATTCGGCGGCAACACCGAGATCGGCTTGGCCGGTGGTGTTTCAGAATGCTGTCAGCCAGCACCACCAATTATCGAATTCGATGCCGCGGGCAATGTAGTCAACGCCTGGGGTGGACCTGTAGAAGGAGCCGATTACATCTGGCCTGCTTCCAACCACGGTATTGCCATTGCACCTAATGGCGATGTGTGGATCGGCGGCAACGGTGGCGGCGACTCCCACGTACTGGTTTTCACCCGCAATGGTGATTACATTCGCACAATCGGTTTGCCAGGTGAAGATCGCAACAGTAACAGCGAAGAGCATTTCGGCCGCGTTGCCGAAATTGCGATTGACGCAGAAGCTGGCGAAGCCTATTTCGCAGATGGCTATCGCAACCGTCGTGTAGCTGTTGTCGACCTGGCAACTGGCGCATTCAAGCGTTACTGGGGTGCCTATGGCAATACTCCAGATGACGACGCTGATGTCACCTACACTCCTGGCGTACCAGGCCCACAGCAATTCCGTGGCCCTGTTCACTGCGCCGAGCCTTCCAACGATGGCCTGGTTTATGTCTGTGACCGCGGTGCTGACCGTGTGCAGGTATTCCGCGAAGATGGTACCTATGTACGTGAAGTGGTTTACAACCCGGCAACCCTGAACCAGGGTTCTACCTGGGATATCGCTTTCTCACAGGATCCCGATCAGGAATTTATTTATCTGGCAGATGGTCAGAACTTCAAGATCTCTGTGATCGACCGCGAGTCCATGGAAGTACTCTACACTTTCGGTCAGGGCGGTCGTCAGCCTGGTACATTCTATGCCCCGCATAGCATCGTGACTGACTCTGCAGGCAACATCTTCACTACTGAAACCTATGAAGGTTCACGTGTGCAAAAGTTTGTCTACAAAGGTATTCGTCCAGTTACTGTTCGTGAGCGCGCCCCAACCTGGCCTGCTTCAGAACTGTAATCCTGACAATACAGCATGCAAAAAGCCGCATCGAGCAATCGATGCGGCTTTTTTATTGCGCGGTGTTCTATCAGGTTGCTTGCGGCGAAGGCCGTGCAGGTTTGCGCATTGTGCGGCAAATCTGACGATTCATTTTCCAGGCAGCTTTCCAGGCCATACCAGTCATATAGTTGATCTCATCTACCCGCAGTCGACAGGCTTCCTGAATAGTCTCGACATTAAGCAACTTGCCCAGATTATCGTAGTCATTGTTGCTACCAGCATACAACGTCACCCAAAGGTTCTTGTAGAGAGCAGACATGGACACACCCTGTTTCTCGCCATCCACGTAGATGATCAATGTACGCAACAAACCCATTTCCTGGAGTTCGGCTACTACCCTGCGTACTTCTGCCTTGCCGCCTTCGGTATTGTGATCTGAATCCGCACCGAAATTTTTGATGGTCATACGAAACAAAAACTCTGACTCGTCTGTGTTGGTCCACTCCAGCCTGTGGTCTTTCTCGCGGATTTTGCGCAAATCACGCATAAACCCACGGCGCTTGTCATTGGAAAAGCCGTTAATATGATTATTAAAATCATAATCGAACTGCGAAGGAACCAGATAAAACTGGTCGTCCTTCTCCACGAAATTTGGCTCATATTCGGGAAAACGTGCAAGGAGCCGGTCTACCCATTCACCCCGAAGATCAAAGAACACGGTATTTTCAGGTAATGCCGTATAACACTCGGGGAATTGTTCATAATCGATCCACAATACACGGCTGTCGGGATAACACCCACCAAACAATTCATAACTGTTGTCAGTTGTATCCAGCACCAACGGAATAAGCCCATCAGGTTGGCCAGCAGTTTCATGCACCAGAAAATTCAATTTGTAAGTTGCCTGGTCGTGAAACGCATACATCAAATCCCAATCATCCCAGGCACGTTCCTGCGGTGAAAACTGGTTCCAAAGTGATTCGCAAGCAGCAGCATCTGTCTCAAATCTGATCATAGTTCGCGAAAATATCCCCAGCTATGTAATTTGTCACTGTCTTCAAACCAGCGATCGCCAATATCTACGCGGTAATACATATGCGGAATGATCAGGTTCTTAATTCGCCCATAAGCCTGACGTTGCGCCTGCTTCATGGTCGGACCTGTACCAACGACCACCAGTATCACGCCAGAGTTTCCTGTGATAACCCATTCGTCGTTGACCAGCTTGACGTCTTCGAAGTGCACACCTTCTCTACCCTTGCGAAAGTGAATAATGGTGTCTTTGGATTTAACATTAAAGGTTTCAGGGTCCGTGAAAGGAAACGGCGGCACTACGATACGCACACCAACCTGAAAGCCGGCACGCGTCTTGAACGTTTTCAGTGTACCTGCGGCAAGGCCCGCCATGAATTCACCCATGGGAGTCACAATGCCTTCTTTCTGAATAAAAATTGTGGGATAGCCAAAACGTGCAGTGAACTCCAATGGATAGATACTGGCCCCAGAGACAATACAGTTCAGGTCGATATAACCAACGTATTTTTCTTCAGCGAGTCGTTTTTCTATCTTCTTCAGTGTCTGATTGAAGATACGGTTCGGGCCAGACCAGAACATCGCCGTGCCCATCTCGCCGGTTGACGGTCCAAGGTCACCCGGAAACAACTTCTTGTGCTCGAAGTTGATATTAATGGGCATGGCAAATTCATTGCCGTTGAAAAATGCGCCAACGGCAACTTCGACACCTACTACTCTTTTCTGCAATTGGAATGATGGGATCTTGTCCGACCAGGCCTGGTTGTAATCTTCCAGCACCTGGATCACATCAGATCCATCTTCTTCCTCACCGACGAATAATAAGCCTTTCATATTCTGGGCTTCGCCGGACGGTTTGATGACATAGCGGCCCGGGTTTTCGCGCACAAACGTGACAGCCTCTTCAAAATTCGTGAAGTGCTTATAAGGGATAATGGAAATACCGTGCTTCTTTAATTCTTCCTGACCAAAAGAACGGTCATCTTCCAGTTGGTCGGTGTAGGGCGTGCCACCCACGACAAGCTTGCCTGCATCGCGCAGTTCCTTTGCATCCTTGCCCATTCCCAATACGTCGTCAAAGATAATGACATCAGCCCACTCCACCTCACTGCGCCAGCCATCAACCATAGGCACGAATCCAGAACCTACCTCACGGTCATCCGGATTGGAGATACTGTATTTGACGCTATGCCCTTCCTGGATGATGCACCAGGCAAGATCACCGATCAGTCCATCGTAGGAGACAAACAGATAATTACGTTTTTTGCTCGGTTCAGACGCGATGGATTTTTCCAAGGCATTCCCCTGATTAAGGTGGTGAAAATCGCGCGGATTCTACGATCAGTGGAGGTCATTGCAAAGCATTAATTTGCAGAACTCTATCCGCACTGGATTGAGTCCAAACGCATGATAGTGCTATGCGTGACAATAGCAGATCGACTGAAATAAGCGACCACACAATCGGCTGCTACTTATCGGTTGTAGCGGTAAATTCCCCGCTTTCAGGACGTGTGGCGATGGACAACTGTGCCAAGACCTTTTACGCTTCCATGTTCGCGAATTTTTATCGTTTCGCGTTCCGGTTCGGCGTTGAATACACGTATAAACAATTGAATTTTATAGGCTTAATGGGAGGAGCGGCTAAGGTCCGACCCTATCGGTAAGCGACGCAGTAGTTTCTAGGAATTTTGGAGAGGTTCATGCAAATTTTAATGAAAACCCTCGTGACCCGCGCAGCAGTGCCATTTTTGGCATTACTGATGGTGCCCAGCCTGGCATCGGCTCAGGACACGATTGAATGGCGCACACTGGGTAATGACTACGCTCATACCCGATACACACCTGCAGACCAGATCAATGAAGATAATTTTTCAGAGTTGGACGTCGCCTGGGAATGGGATGGTGCCAGCTTTGGCGCAGTTAGCGGTCGCTCTACGCCTTCTTACGTAGATGGCAAACTGTTTACGGTTGCGGGCTATAACCGTCATGTTATCGCTATCGACCCCGCCACCGGCGAAACTATCTGGTCCTATCGCGAACCCAAAACCCCCCGCGCTGAATATTCCATGCGCGCCGATTATGGCAAGGGTGTGACTTACGCTGAGATCGACGGCCAGGGTGTAATCATCATGGTCTCTCCTGGTTTCTTCATGACCGCCCTGGATGCCGACACCGGCATTCCTCTCGATGGCTGGGGCACTCCAGTACCAATCGATGGCTTTCCTGAATCTGGCGTTGTGGATCTGCTGAAAGACCTGGGTCATCCATATGACCCGTATGAAGGCATTCCACTGGAAGTGGGTTATATCACTTCATCCTCCCCACCTATTGTTGTGAACGACACCATCGTTGTCGGTAACTCCGCCGAGCAGGGTTATCATCAGGCACGTATCGAGAACGTGCCAGGTGACATTCTTGGTTATGACCTGGATACCGGTGCATTCAAATGGAAGTTCAATGTCATTCCACAACCCGGCGAATACGGCCATGAAACCTGGGAAAACGACGCCTGGCAGTGGACTGGTGATGTGTCTTCATGGGCACCGCTGTCGGCTGACCCGGAAAACGATCTGGTTTTCATTCCAACCAACAGCGCCACAATCGACTACTACGGCGGCTTTCGCCCAGGTGATAACCTCTACGGCGCTAGCTTAATTGCACTCAATGCCAGCACCGGTGAACGAGCCTGGCATTTTCAGATGGTCAAGCACGAAATCTGGAACTTCGATAACCCCACTGCGCCAGTTGCTCTGGATTTGACTGTTGATGGGCGCGAGATACCGGCTGTCATTCAGGCAACGAAGCAAGCCTGGCTCTATGCCTTTAACCGTGTCACCGGCGAGCCAATCTGGCCCATCGTTGATCGACCTGTACCGCCGTCTATCGTGCCTGGTGAGGTGCTGTCACCTACGCAGCCACACGTCACCTGGCCGGAACCGTATGACCTGCAGGGTATCAGCGAGGATGACCTGGTTGATTTTACTCCTGAGCTAAAAGCCCAGGCACTTGAAGCCATGGAAGACTTCGTTATGGGCGGCCTGTTCAACCCACCTATCCATGCTGATAATGAGCTCGGCAAGTATGCCGCTATGAATTGTCCTGGTGGTGCCGGAGGTGCGAATATCAACTCACCTGCGGTAGCTGACCCCACGACTGGCTATTTTTATGTGTCATCACATACTGCCTGTTTTGCACTGCGCCTGATACCAGGTGAAGAAGCTGACCTGTTGTTCCCTAATTCAACTGGTGTCACAACTGCGCAATATGCCAATGCCGTGCGTGGTGCAACTGCACGCACTCCGCGTCATCCGGCTGGTATTCCAGTATGGAAGCCACCCTATAGCACCATCACAGCCTACGATATGAATACTGGAGAAAAGGCTTTCACTATCCCAACTGGTGAGACACCACAGCGCTATATCAATGCCTTCGAAAACGCGGGTGTTGATATGAGTGAGGTTGGCAATACTGGTACCGGCGCGCTGGTACCCATGGTCGCAACTGCGAACATGCTGATTTACTCAGACCAGGCCAGCGACGGCACTCCCATGTTATGGGCGCTGGACAAGCAAACTGGGGAAATCATAGGCGAGATCGAAGCGCCTGCCCGCTCCGGCTATGGTATGAGTTCCTGGGTCCATGAAGGCCGCCAGTACCTCATGTTGCAAACTGGCTCTACACTGACAGCCATGGCGCTGCCGGAAGATTGAGCAGGTAATCACTGACTGGCCGATTTTTAACTGGTCAGTAGCACTTCACACAGGCCGGGTAAGCAGCGCTTATCCGGCCTGTTTGCTTTGCGAGGCAAGGATTCGTGTAAGCCTTGCCAAGATCACTCAAGTAGTTGACACTTAAGACAGTCAAACAGACGGAGAGAACAATGATTACAAGCCTCCTGAAGCACCCGTCGATTATGCAATTCCAGTTGCGTTCTGTTGTAGCCCTACTGGCAGTACTCGCTACCCCGGCGCTTGCGCAATTCGACCCAAACTACGAAACACCCAGAACTATCAATGGCCATCCTGATCTTCAGGGTGTGTGGGAAAACAACACAATCACACCTGTCGAACGACCTGCAGTGTTCGGGGACAAGGTATTCCTGACAGACGAAGACGTGGTATTCCTCGAACAGCGACTCAATGAAATTTACGCCGCCGGCGATGATGCCTTGTTTGGTGAAGGCGTGCTGCAAGCCGCATTCAGTGGTGAAATAAATTCCTATGATCCATCTACTGGAAACTATGACTCCCAATGGATGGCGCGCCGCACGATTCACCGGCGCACATCTCAAATTGTCGACCCACCCAATGGGCAGTTTCCACCGCGCACTGAAGAGGCCATAGCTGCGGCGCGGGAATTACGAGAACACCGGGAAGCCCATCCAGCTGACACCTGGACCGATCGTCCTCTGGGCGAACGCTGCCTGTCGTTCGGTGCACCGCGTCTGGGATCAGGCTATAACAGCTACTGGCAGATCGTACAGTCCGAGGAAACCGTCGTGATTTATCAGGAAATGGCGCACGACGCGCGCATCATCCCCATCGTGCCAATGCCTCATGCTGACGCCAATATTAAACTTTGGCACGGTGATTCCCGTGGCTGGTGGGAAGGCAACACACTGGTAATCGAAACCACAAACTATTCCGAGCCCAGTAGCACGACTCCGCGTACCGTGGAAAAGCGCAATGTAGAGCGCCTGACTCGGGTAAGTGACAGCGCCTTGCAATATCAACTCACATCTTATGATCCGGGACAATTTACTGCACCCTATACTCGCGAAATTATTTTCGATTACACCGAAGATGACATTTACGAATATGCCTGCCACGAAGGCAACTACGGCATGTATAACATTCTGTCTGGGCATCGTGCTGAAGAGCGTCTTGCTGCGGAACAGGAGGATTAGTGACAATTCTGGAATAGACCGATCAGTAATTTGCAGATCGGCCTGTTCCAGCGATTCCATTTTGTTCACTCTCCTGCTCAGACTTATTTAATCCCCTAATTCAGTCACTTTCGGTTATAATTCTGCGCGCCGATTCAGTACCTCACTGAATTTACCAACTCTGAATTGCTATTTAGTTCCCTCCGACAAGGAAGCTCGATCTCATGAAAGATCTTACCCAGGGGTCCGTTGTCAAAACGATCCTTGCTATGGCCATTCCTGTGGCCGCCAGCATGCTGTTTCAAACTCTCTACCTGTTAATAGACTTGTATTTTGTCGCAGCGCTGGGCGAAGACGCTGTGGCCGGGGTTGGTACTGCCAGCACCCTGATGTTTATGATCATGGCCCTCACCCAGGTTCTCGGAGTCTCGGCAGTTGCCCTGATATCGCAAGCTGTTGGACGCAAAGACCAAACCACTGCGAATCTGGTATTCAACCAATCATTGGTACTCGCCGCCATGTGCGCCAGCGCAACGATAACCCTCGGATACGGGTTTGGCAGCAACTTCATGTCTGGCATTACTGCCAGTGTGGGCACTCAGGAAGCGGGCATTACTTTTCTGTACTGGTTCCTTCCGGGTATGGCGCTGCAATTTCCGATCATCACCATGGCGTCATCGCTGCGAGCTACCGGCATCGTCAAACCTGCCATGGTTATTCAGGTATTGACTGTCATTCTCAATATTATTCTCGCGCCTATGCTGATCGCTGGTTGGGGCCCCGCCCCTGCTTTGGGCGTAATGGGCGCCGCACTGGCAACGACGATTTCCGCGACGGTCGGTATGTTCTTGATGACGTACTATTTCTTTCGTTTTGAAAAATACGTTTCTTTTCGCACATCCCTGTGGAAACCACAGTTCAAACTCTGGTGGCGCATGCTGGATATTGGGCTACCCGCAGGCGGCGAGATGTTGCTGCTTTTCGTCTACTTTTTTGTGGTGTATTGGCTGATCCAGGATTTTGGTGCAACAGCGCAGGCTGGATTCAGCATAGGCGGCAGAGTTATGCAGTCCATTTTCATGCCTACTATGGCTATCGCTTTTGCGGTTGGCCCGATTGTTGGCCAGAATTTTGGTGCGGGTCGAACTGATCGCGTACGCGAGACCTTTTACAAAGGCATCCTGTTATCTGCCCTTGTTATGCTTTGTGTAACCATAATAATGCAGTGGCGGCCTGATCTGGTTGTGGGTGTATTCACTGATGATCCTGTCGTAATGCAGGGCGCAGCATTGTTCTTGCAGATCGTGTCTTGGAATTTCATTACTCAAGGCATTGTATTTACAGCGAGCGGAGTATTTCAGGGATTAGGGAACACACGCCCGGCATTGCTAAGTTCGTTTGTACGTATCATGATTTTTGTGCCGCTTTGCTTCTACTTTCAGTCACGCGAAGACTTCATTATCGAGCACGTCTGGTATGCCTCAGTGGCATCAGTAGTAGTGCAAGCATGTTTCAGTATTTTTCTGGTTAAGCGTGAATTTCGGCTGAAATTGGATCGGGAAGCTACGATCATTTTAGACCAGAGTGAACAGCAAAGCGTATGAGCTGAATCGCAACAATAACGCCTGACTTTAGTAGTCTGAATACAATAAGAGTCCCTAATTTTGTCAGTTAGGCATTACTCCATAAACTGACTATAATCTGCGAATGCACACATTTAATGGCTTTCATGACAATACGGCTGTCAATCGCTATACCAATCAATGCATCGTATTAAAAGTTGAGCGAATTGACCGACCTCCTGTGCCCGGGGACAAAGCACTCGTGTGCGTTCAAAACTGGGATGGGTCAGAGGCAGAGCAAGTAGGAGAAACTGATGCCTGGAATTTTCCCCAGGGTTCCAGGCAGCATTGGGTATCTGAGCAGTCGATAGTCTATAACCGTTCAGATTCTGGGTCCTGGATTGGTGTAAAGCTGAATCTGAAAGATCGGTCTGAATTGATTCTGGAGAAGCCGGTCTATGCTGTCAATCTGGCATTAAATGCGGGGTACGGAATTAACTATGCACGACTCCACAGGTTAGGCGGATATGGTTATGTTGGAATCGAAGATCATACCGCCAGTAACTTTGCGCCTGAAAATGATGGAATATGGAATATTGACCTGACAACTGGCAAGGCGCAGTTAATGCTTTCATTGAAAGCAATCAGCGCTGCACAAGGCATCACGCCAGTCCCTCAACATACACATCATTACGTCACTCACCTGAGCTTCTCTCCTGATAGTAGCAGATTGGCATTTCTACACCGTTTCTGGCTTAGCGATGGTGGCATTCAGACCAGGCTCATGTATGCGGATCCTGATGGATCTAACTTGCAGTGCTTGTTGGAGGGATTCCTTTCACACTATGACTGGACAGACGAGAATCGTATTTTCATCTGGGCGCGGAAAAATTCTGTACTGCAACGCGGCCGCAGCCATTGGATATTTCACCTGCCCGGCATCAAACAATCTGTTCCTGTAATCAAACCGATTGTGAAAGCCATTCTGGGCAAGAAAATCAAAAGTGGCTCCACATTCAAAATAGTTTCTGTTGTCGACAAAGCATATGCTGACTTTGGCGAAGAACTTTTTGCAGGAGATGGCCACCCTTCATACCGTCCGACTGATCGACGCACCATACTTGTCGATAACTATCCGGATAAAGCTGGCTGGCGGCGACTCATGCTCTGCCCCGTTTCCAAACCAAAAATAATAGAATTGGGAAGGTATCAACAGCTCCAGGCAGAACCCGATAGCAGCCAATTGGCCAAGGCCACTCTGGGTGTAGATCCATTAGTACTTAAGGCTTTTACCGAAAAACATTTCGCCTACTCTCGCAGTGGTATTCATTGCGACCTGCATCCTCATTGGCGCTGGGATGGCAAGGAAGTGCGATTTGATTCGAATCATGAAGGGCATCGTGATGTCTACACGATCAACGTAGAGAACATTCTGGATAGAGACAATGGATAGTCAACCGCAATTGAGTATAGTTATGGTTTCCTTCAATCAGGCTCAATTTCTGGAAGAAGCTATTGTTTCAGTACTCAATCAGGATTACCCAAATATAGAATTTATCATGATGGATGGCGGATCCACTGATGGCAGCGTGGACATTGTCGAACGCTATCGGGATAAATTCAGCTACTGCAATATCGGTCCTGATGGTGGAGCACCCGCCGCGCTAAATGCAGGATTTGCACAGGCAACTTCAAATTACTTCGCTTACTTGAACTCAGATGATGTTTTACTTCCGCATGCTGTTAGCACGTGGATGGAAACTTTTGCCAAGAACGGAGCAGATATCGTTTACGGCGATATTGCAATAATCGATCACGAAGGCAATCCTTCGACACTACCGGAACGCAGAGTAACAGTTTTCAAGGCCACCCCGTTTAGTCTGCGCCGAATGGCTGCTGGAGGCTGTACTATTCCCCAGCAAGCTTCCGCATGGACGCGACACACTCATGAGGTTACCGGCGGTTTTGTCGAGATAAATGGGTCAAGTTGGGACGGGGAATATTACGTTGACGCGGCTATCGCCGGATTGCGCTTTCAGCACATACCTCAAGTACTGGCGCAATTCCGAGTACATAATGACTCCATAAGTGGCACGGGTAAGTTTGAAAATATTCGAAAAGTTGACCATGCCAGAATGCGTGCAAAATGGCGAGAGGCAGGCTTTGATCTCTCTCCAATCGAAAAATTTTTACTTGTTAAGACTGGCCAGTCAATCAGGGCCTGGCGATACCTGACTGGCAGTTGAGAAACATGCCCCTCGCACCTTCATCTGTAGTAATAATTCAGCCCGCTCTCATGCTCTACAGGCAACGCGTCTATGGTGCCTTGAATCAAATTCTGCCCACAAGAGTAATATGTACTGAAGGAAAAGTTCAATCAGCTGACATCGATTTCGAATATTTTGAATTACCTTGTCGGAACCTCGGGAGATTCCAATGGCAAACAGGTATCAGATCAATTATTAAAAAAGTTGATCCGGCTGTGGTATGGATCGCAGCCGATGTGAATTATCTAAGCTCTTTAGCCCTAACTTTTTGGTGCAAACGCCATGGCATAAAAGTAATTCTTCATGGTCAGGGCCTGATTAAGAAATCCGGTGCACCAAAGCTTAGAAAGTTTATGTTGCAACGATGGATTGATCTTGCAGACACGTACGTCGGTTATACTGAAAAGAGTACTCAATCGATTCGTGATCAACTCGGCAACAGACCGCACTTGGTTACCATAAATAACCGATTGGAACTGGACAGCAATACATCGCAGATCAAGTACCAGCCGCGCACGGGAAAAGATGTAATGTTTATTGGCCGGCTGCGAAAGGGAAGCCAAATCGACTTGCTAATAGATGCGATGGCAACAATTAACTCCAACTCTTCTAACCCTTTCACCCTGCATATAATTGGTGACGGTGAGTATGCCAGTCAGGCTTCAATAGCTGCAGCACAGCAAAACTGGATAATCTGGCATGGTGCAATCAATGACCGCGAAAAATTGCTCGAAATTGCACAACAATGTGCTATTGGTGTTTATCCGGGAGCTGCGGGATTGAGCGTTGTTACTTATATGGAATTAGGCTTGGCAACGATAGTCGGTGACGATCTTTCACTCATGCAGGGACCAGAACCTGAATATATAATAGATGGATACAACGGGTGGCTGTATAAATATGACGACACTCAAGACTTACAACGGGTGCTTGCACATGCATTGATTAGTGATGAGTTGCAACAGATACAGATGAACGCAATAGCAACATTTAATAAGCTACATTCGAAAAGCTATGCTCAAGAAATGGCCGATGTAATAATGGAAATCTCAGAATCAGCATACAATACCGAAAAGGATATCCTGGATAAATAAAATAGCCTTCATGCATTCACCAGATTGAATATGAATTCAGGTTGGATCACTTTCGAACTAGCCTCCCGTTATCAACTTGATGAAAATCAACAATTTGCTAGAGATCGCTGACGCATTATGCTGAAAAGTCAGCGCCATACAGTGCCAACAATTAATGAATTATTGTTGCTCTTGAAGAATATGCATTAGAAGAAGCTAGACAATTCGCCGAAGCACAATATAGTCGCTAGTAGATATAAAGCAGTTCGACCGGCTCGGCTTCAAAGTGCCTTCTTAATAATCAATAAAACTCTAATTTATTTTCGGCGAATCTGATTCAAAACACGCCCTAGCAGCCCACCGAGTATTCGTCTGAAATAGAGCCACGGTAACCAGGTAATTAGTGCATCTTTATATTTCTTACGCAGCGAATTTGCAGGCGGAAAAAATGTTTGTTGCAAGAACCCTAATCTATCCATGAAACTTTCAAGAGCCATTAGATTCATCCAATAGCGTGTCCAGTTACCACTTTCCAGATAGACTTCTACCTTGCTCTTCACCGCATTTGCCAGTTCTTTCTGAACGCCGTCAGGTAATACGGCACCAAGCATTCGATTAGCGTCCTGTAGTCCTTCACGGCAGAGATTTGCTACATTTTTCTCTTGTGCGAGATTAATAAATCTCTCCCATTGCTCACTATCGAGGTTTTCCATCAAAAGCTTGATATCTTCAATCCAGATCACTCGATCAGCAGAAAAGTATGCCTTGTCGTTAACATTGTATGGGGCCAAGAGATGAACAGCTCTGTGAACGCACGTAATGATTAATTGAGATTCGGGGTCGGCGCCAATAGCACTAGAATGCAAATCGGGAAGATTGATTGAACGCTCAAGAAGTTCTTCATACGTAAACAAATCAGCCAACAATGGAGAATTATTAAATCTGGTATGTAGATCTATAATATGATCACTGGATTTATCCGGCGGCTGCAAAATACTACCCTGTCGAAATACTAAATCGCCCGGCTCCTGGAAATATTGAAATTTTCGTGCTCTGAAGATTTCCAATACCTGAGAGAGCTTTTCATGAGGAACCAGTAGATCCGTATCTCCTCTGGACCTTAAGAATGGTTCTGCATAGATGGAATATGCCATCGCAGTGCCCTTGAATAAAATTGGTCTCACACCTGCTTCATCGAACAGTTGCAATGCAGTCTCGATGAAATGCTTGTGTGCAAGTTCCCACATCACCAGCGCTCTGCTTGAGGATCTAAGGTTGGATATAATGGTGCCTGGCCAGTCAATTGAATCGGATTTTGATAGGATTCTGTGCCAAAGCAGTCCACCAATACCATGAAAGTCCACTCGCTCCAGCACTTCTTTTTCCTTGCCCTTAAAAACTGTAGGCCAAGTTTCAGCTTCACCGCGCATGAGTGCGTATAGAAAATCATCGATGCTATGCGGCAACATTAGTATTTTCCCTGATAATTCAGCTAATTATATCGATTATTAATTGACATTTCCTGATATAAAGTCAATCGTGGGGTGGTCTTATTGTGGCACTACAGCTAAATTTACTAGAGTTATTACCCTTATCACTGAAGATTGTGACACAGACAAAGTTATTTACCCGAGTGCGGCGCCGCATAGTTCGAGTGACATCTTAAATACAATACTGGAAGCTTAACTATTCCCTTGTGACAGTCTCATATGGCGTACTTGCTCGAGAAAGCGCTGCAGAACAATAAAATGAATTATAGAAACATCTCAAAAAATTTCGCTGCTTCCAGTTTTGCAAAACTTGTCAATATTCTGGAACAGCTATTTCTCGTACCCGTTTATCTGGTTTACTGGGGCGCAGAATATTATGGGTCCTGGCTGGTGCTAACTGCAATTCCAACCACATTGGCGCTCTCCAACATGGGACTCGGTTCAGCAGCTATTATCCGCATCACTACCGATCTCAAAAAAGAAAAAGTCAATGAAGCGGCACGTACGCTAACAGTCAGCACCAAGTTCATAGCCATCGTATTTCTTTCTGTCGTTGTCACTATCGGAGCAACCAGCTTATTTCTCAATGATATTATTGCGATAATACACTTCGACTTTATCATTCTTGCCTGCCTGCTTGGCGCGATAGGCTGTAAAAATCTCGCCGAGCCATTAGATGGATATTGGATTGCAAATAATAAGGCGGCGATACCTATATTCCTTCGCGGTCTTTTGAGTCTCAGCCAGTTTATAGTCACATTTCTAATCTTGATAATCGGAGGTCAGGCATTGCATGTGGCGCTCGCGACGCTGCTCATTTCTCTCGGATTTGCGCTCGGTTATTTTCTTTTCAGTTGGCGAACTTTTCGAATCAGCCCCAGCAAGGAGCCCGGCGAACCGGGAACACTCAAATTATTACTTTCGAAAGGTCTAGGGTTTCAGAGCAGCGCAATCTGGCAAGTTATTTTATTTCAGGGCTCAATAGTATTAATCCATAGTTTACTCGGCGCCAGTTTCGCGGCAGCCTGGGGAACTATCAGAATGTTGGGGCGTACTGGTAGTCAATTCATCGGGTTGGTGAACAGATCTGTATTACCCGAGTTATTGATTGCTATCGCCAGCTCAAAACTCGAAGAAGCCAGACGGCTTCACTCACTTAATATCCTCATCTCTTTGAGTCTCGGCTTGCTTACCGCGTTTATCATTATTGTTTTTGGAAGTACTATTTATGAGATCTGGACTCAGGGCAGACTTGGTGATTACGGTCGTGTCTGGCTCATAATCGCGGTTGGGGTTATTCTAAATGCCACCTGGGCGGGCAGCGATATAGTTCATCAGGCGTTTAATCAACCCTGGCGCATGAATTTGGTAGGCATCGTAGCCAGCATTGCTACCTTACTTGCAATGGCGCTCGGCCTTAAAATTTCTGAGAGTATTTATAGTGTCGCAACGGCGAGTCTTGTTTTTGAAACCCTAATGGCCACTTATGTGCTCAAACGCTCACTGTTCCTCTTGGAAGATGAGGCATTAATGATAATGAAGCGGGGCCTTAGAGGCATCAGAAGAGTATTAGTTTTCCGAGCTTCAAAGAATTAGACTACTCAATTCTAATAACTGCACAATATGCATATTCTGGCCGGCAATAAAACAATATGACACGCGGAGTGCAAGATGTGATCATGGCCGCTAGAGGTAAAAATATCCCAGGATTTCGTGGCAAAATTAGAATATCAGACAATTCTCAAATTCAAACAAAGTAACATTAAAAACAGACTATGAACACATTAGCATTACAGCCCAGAATTGAATCCAAAGCACTAGATGCAGTTGCATTTGTTTTACCTATTCTTCTGGTCGTGCAGTTTGATTTAGTAGGAACCTTCTATCTAGCTGAGGCCCTTACATTGGTTTTGGCTCCGATGCTACTTCTCACTACGAAGAAATCTGTGATAACAAAAGAAGTGAAGATTCTGGCCACTTTTTTTGCTTTGCACTGTCTCGGTTTGATTATTGCCGACAATGTAAATCAATCAGCAACTGATGATCTCTTACGCGGTTGGGCCAAACAATTTTTCCTGAGTATAAACTTTTTAGTGTATCTCGTATTAATAACCAGCAATCCACTGCGGATCTTTCATTCAGTGATGGGGTTGGGAGTGTTTCTTATTGCCATTTCTATCGTTGAATTCAATGAATTTGCGCTCAGGTGGAAATTTGGAATGGCTCCGGGAATTGTTCTGATCGCTATTTCCGCCAATGGGTTGGCAATGGTGCGAGGTGGGGGAATTAGAAATTATTCCTTAAGCGCTTTCCTGCTGGCAAGTATGGGATTATTCTCATTTTTTCTCAATTCGAGAACTAACGCAGCAATAATGCTTTTAGCTGCTGCTGTACTTATCTTTGTAACAAAAGATGAAATCAAGTCCAGTATGGTTAGGAGACTCAGAAGACATACATCACTGGGATTAGCACTTATTGCTGTATCCATAGGGGTGACATTTGTCTACGACACAGGCGCAAGACTCGGCTGGTTCGGTGAGAGTGTCCGTTACAGCTACTCGGTGCAGGCCGTCCGGGAATTCGGCCCGCTGGGTATAATCGCCGGTGCGCGTACCGAAATACTGGTAGGAGCCCAAGCCGTGATTGACTCTCCAATTATAGGCCACGGATCCTGGGCAAGGGATCGCGAATACAGGATGCTGCTTCGAGATTTGATGAGCCAACTACAGGGAATTGAGACTGGCAGATTAAATGAGTATATCTATGGTAGTGATATTATTCCGGCGCATTCTCACATTATAGGAGATTGGGTGTGGGCGGGAATATTCGGTGGTTTATTTTGGGCGTTTGTTCTGGTATGCAGCTTGCGATTACTTCGACTATGGGCATACTTACCCGACGAACTAGTGGTATTGGTGGCATTTCTGGTTGCGGATAGCATCTTGGAAATTTTGGTGGCACCGTTTGGAGGAACCCGGCGACTACAATGGGGAATAATTCTGGCTATCATCACTTACCTGCTAACCTATGTTAGTAGAAGGCGCGAAGAGCAACTTGATACAGCGTCGAATTGATATTGGCATTACTGGCGATTGAAATGATCTCGTTTAAACATACGGGATAAACTGGATACCCCGATGGGAGTAAAAAACAAAGCAACAATCAGCTCGCCTTCGTTCTCACTCGGCAACAGGGTTATGCGATTGATCTGGTCAATATTTTATTACCTGCTTTTCCGTCCTAGCCCGACAGCACTATTTGCCTTCAGAGCAGGCTTGCTCAAATTATTTGGCGCCAAGATTGGCACGAATGTGCGGATATATCCAAGCGTCAAAGTATGGTGGCCGGCAAATCTTGTTTTAAAGGATGGCGCATCAATCGGTCCCGACGCAAACGTTTATAATCAGGGCCAAATTACAATTGGAGAAAATACTATTATCAGCCAATTGGTATATTTGTGTGCCAGCACGCATGACTATAACAACCCTCTTCATCCACTGTTACTCGCCCCAATCGAAGTTGGCAATAATGTATGGCTTTGTGCAGACAGCTATGTAGGTCCGAACGTTAAAATCGACGACGGCGTTGTGCTTGGCGCCAGCGCAGTTCTCAGTAAATCTACTATCGCTTCTTGGGCTGTGTATGCCGGAAATCCGGCGAAGAAAATCAAAGACAGAACTCGATTTGAATAGTGTGAAGCATGAAGACAAGCCATCATGGGCCAGCATACTATGAAACTTGTGCTACTCAGCCTCAACTATGCTCCCGAATTGACGGGTATTGGCAAATACAATGGTGAGCTTTGCGCAGATCTGACACAGCGTGGCCTTGATGTAACAGCGATAGTTGCTCCACCCTACTACCCTGAATGGCAGGTGCATTCAGGGTTTCGTAAACTCTGGTATGCTACTGATTGTATTGATGGTGTGAAAATTCATCGCTGCCCTACATATGTTCCCTCCAAAGTAACCGCTTTGAAGCGTATCATTCACCTCGTTTCATTCTCAGTTTCAGCACTTTTCCCTTTGATCTGGATATGCAGAAAACGCCCGGATGTTTTCCTTGTAATTCAGCCTACATTATTTTGCGCTCCTATGACGTTGATCTGTGCAAAAATTATGGGCAGCAAATGCATACTGCATATACAGGATTTTGAAATTGATGCACTGTATGGATTGAATAGCGGCGGTGAAAATATACTGGCAAGAGTTGCACGACGAATTGAAAGCTGGCTAATGAATCGATTCGATATGGTGACTACCATTTCCCATAGTATGTTGAGTAATGCATTGGCCAAGGGCGTGCCTGAAGGAAAGCTACATTTGTTCCCGAACTGGGCCGATACTGAAACAATCCACCCTCAGGTAGATTCTTCTTCACTTAGAATAGCCTGGGGATTGGCACCAGAAGACAAAGTAATTCTCTATTCGGGAAATATTGGAGAGAAGCAAGGCCTCGAGATTGTGTTGGACGTCGCCGAGAAATTTCTGCAACTTTCGAATATAAAATTCTTTCTTGTCGGCAGCGGTGCAGCAAAAGAGCGATTACTAACTGCGGCTGCACAGCGCAAACTAGTCAACATTATTTTCAAGCCATTACTATCGCCAAAAGAACTCCCCGCCATGCTGAACTTGGCTGACTTGCATCTCGTCATTCAACGAGAAGGCTTCGGTGCGGCAGTATTCCCATCCAAGTTGGCAAATATTCTTGCCGCAGGGGGGTATGCTATCGTGACTGCTTCGCAGGATTCAGAGCTTGGACAATTAGCCGCAACCCATCAAGGAATTTACAGGCTATCAGCGCCCGAAGATGCCGAACAACTAAGCCTTGCTATCGAGGCTCACTTTCAGGCTGATCTAATTCAAGGCAATGAAGTTGCCAGAAATTATGCCCTGAATAACTTGTCTCGCGATCAAATAATTGACGATTTCCAGCACAGTATCCTGGAAAAAGTGGATGGCACGAATCCTCCAGGCACCTGATTTCAGTCTCGCATTCTGCCAAGAGCCTGATTATTATGATACAAAATCAGGGACTTATAGCGCCCTTCCCCTGCATTCCTGATATATTGGACGCACGATAGGGCATTCACTTACCCCTGACTCGAAGTTTTAAAGATGGATTTTGAAAACAGGCCAGTTTCGCTAGAGCTGAGAGAACTCATCAACTCCAGATCCGGAAAATCCATCTGATGGATTCTCGGAATTGTACTGCAGGGTATATAAGCATGAGCAACAGAAAAGTCATCCCTCGAAATATTGAACAATATGCCGGTTTATTTCGAGTGTTTGATCTTCTCATTATTCAATTATCATTACTGTTTGCCATCTGGAGCTATGACGCAATCTACGATTTTGAATATCTAATTGCGGCACTTCTAGGTTCACTGATATTTATTCTTGTTGCGGAATCATCCGCCTTGTATGAACCGAAGCAATCGATCAGTCTGAATAATTTCTATTTTAATGTATTGCTTTCATGGGGAGTTGCGATATTTTCAATCCTCGCACTACTTTTCTTTTTCAGAATCAGTGTTAACTTTTCTCGTGTTGTATTGGCAATCTGGTTTTCGACATCTGCGGTAATGCTTGTTAGCTGGCGGGTTCTGCTGGATATGGTACTCGCAAGGATGCGTAAAAATGGCATCGGTATTGAATCGGTTGCGATTATCGGCCTCACTCCATCTGCTATGAAGATCATCGACCAAATTACGCAAAACCCGGAGATTGGATACAGTTTAAAGGCTGTCTATGATGACCGCGCACCTGATCGAATCGATCAAAAGTATTCGGCTTGGCTTAAAGGAAATGTTGCTGACGCGCTAACTGCTGCCCAGGCTAATGAATTCAACTTGATACTGATTGCACTCCCCCTGAAGGAAGAGAGTCGAATTCTGGATCTGCTACACCGATTCGGTGACACCACAGTGGATATAAACATTGTACCAGATCTGTTCGTATACAGCCTGGCTAATGCGACGTTATCCAGTATTGGGAATGTTCAGACATTAAATGTATTGGGGTCACCGATTAGTGGTGTGAAAGGCATTTTGAAACGCTTCGAAGATCTAATAATCTCCATAGCAATGCTGCTATTGTTAGCTATCCCGATGATGATTATTGCAATTGTCATCAAATTGACTTCCATCGGCCCGGTGTTTTTCAAACAATATCGCTATGGCTTGGACGGCCGGGAAATCAAAGTGCTGAAATTCAGATCCATGACAGTACAGGAAACCAGCGGTGATATAAAACAGGCAACCAAAGATGATGCCAGGGTGACACCTTTTGGAAAACTTCTGCGCCGCACTTCATTGGACGAACTCCCACAATTCATTAACGTGTTACGAGGCGAAATGTCAATTGTCGGGCCCCGCCCTCACGCCGTGGCCCACAACGAAGAGTATCGAAAGCGAATCGACTACTATATGCTCCGGCACAAAGTAAAACCTGGCATTACGGGTCTGGCACAAGTCAGCGGATGGCGCGGAGAAACTGATACACTGGAGAAGATGCAGTATCGGGTCGATCATGATCTCGAATATATAAGGAACTGGTCTCTCTGGATGGACTTCAAAATCATTATCATGACGCTTCCCAGCCTGTTCAGTGGAAAAAATGCCTATTGATTAGGTTCTTCTCAAATGACAGAAGAGCAGTTTAGTCAGATATAAATTTGCAGGTAGTAGAAAAACTAATAAGTGCAAGAAAATGAGTAACAATATTCTTATAACAGGTGGAGCAGGCTATATCGGAAGCCATACTGTCAAATTGTTACATGCAAGAGGAGAAAGCTTCGTGGTGCTGGACAACCTGAGCACCGGATTCAGGGAATCAGTAGTCGCAGGCAAATTTATAGAAGGAAATGTCGGAGACGAAAAGCTTGTATCAGACATACTATCTGATTTTTCAATCGATACTGTTATTCACTTCGCTGCACATACAATTGTTCCAGAATCAGTGGCCGATCCCCTGAAATACTACTCCAATAACACGTGCTCTACATTAAATTTACTCCGCTGCTGCAATATTGCTGGTGTGAAGAATTTTGTGTTCTCGTCCACCGCCGCAGTTTATGGAGAGCCTGATTCTGGCTTGATCAAGGAATCTGCACCCAAAAACCCCATAAACCCATATGGAACTTCCAAGCTGATGAGCGAATGGATGCTGGCAGACTTGTGCAGAGCCAGTTCAATGAAGCATGTCATATTACGTTATTTCAATGTGGCTGGCAGCGATCCTGAAGGAGAGATAGGTCAAAGTACGCGAAAAGCAACATTACTGACTAAAGTTGCCTGCGAAGTAGCTGTGGGCAAAAGAGACAAACTATATATATTTGGCACCGATTACCCTACTTCTGATGGTACAGGGGTCAGAGATTACATTCATGTGACTGATCTGGCTTCTGCTCATCTTGCCGCACTGGATTATCTGCGCGTAGGTGGCGATTCAGCCATCCTGAACTGTGGCTATGGTCGTGGATTCAGTGTCAGAGAGGTGATTACTGCTGTTGAAAAAGCGCATGGCCAGCCACTCCCGGTAATCGAAACTGCCAGACGCAGTGGCGACCCCGCGGAGCTGGTATCGGACGTCACTGCCATCCATCAGGTTTTAAACTGGAAGCCGGAATATGATTCCCTCGATATCATCGCCAGAACTTCGCTCGCCTGGGAAAGGAAGCTGGCACAATCTGACTAAGCAGTTGGCGCAGCAATTGCTCACAACCGCCAAAAATCAACCATCCCTGCCCCAGTTATCCCTTTCCCGCCAATTTCATGGCATTCAATCATGAGCGAGCAGTGTGCTTCAGCGCAAGAAGCATCCTGTCTTATTCGCGAATACATGCGTCATTAGCTGTTACCAATCGTGAACTGGAAAGAATCCAGTCCTTTAACACTCCACTCTCGCAATAATAGAAAAACGGGCCTTACTCACCGCAGGTCCCGGTATTGACAAATTTTGTCACCCGTGATTCACTAAAATTGAGTAGAATGCAGGAAGTGTCCGTCCGCCAGGCCGAAAACCTAATATTGACCATTTAAGTGGGTTGACAGCCATCCACGGTAAAGTCGGGAAAATACGGGAAAAACCGGGGGAAAATAGGCCAAAACGCTGCCCGATGCGTGGACAGCACAGAATCACCTCCGTATCAATTACCCTGTTTCGGTGAGGGGAGCAATTGCGAAGGTGCCTCCAGGGCAGACTAGAACCTTAACCAGGAAAGTTTTTAAGGTGAAACGATGTCCTTAGTAAAGATGAATTCATCATCACCAGGCGCGCGGGTAATCGCTCTTGTTTTGGGGACATGTGTCAGCACGCAGGTCGCGGTAGCTCTTGATCCACAAAATCTGGAGCTGGGTAATTGGGATATCATCCCGACACTGTATACGGATTTTCTCTATGATGACAACGTTTTCCAGAGCAGTTCTCTGGAGCGTGGCTCATATGTGGCTACTTTAAACCCGCGTATTGCAGCCGCCATAGAAGACAGGGGAAATACCTATAGCGTAACCGCCGAAATTATTGAGGGTCTGTATTCTCATTCGAGTGTCGATGATTACACAGATTGGCGACTCGAAGGCAACGCTGACATGCAAATTCTGGGCAATCAGTCACTCGAGTTATCGGCGAGCCTGTTTGACACTCATGAATCACGAGGCTCCGGGCTAAGCAGATATTCAGCTCTGCCCGATGAATTGATAGAGTTTGAGCTGAATAGTTTTGGATTGGCCTATGAGTTGGGCACTGAAGAGTCACAAAGTCGATTGGTACTGGATTTCGACATTCGGGATAAATCCTACCAAAATGCCGTGGAAAATGGCTTTAGCGCGGGGGTTGATTATAAGCTGACTGCATTGTCAGCGAAGTTTTACGTGCAATCCTGGAACCGCATTAATTTGAATTTGGAGGCCGTGCACCGACAATATAATCATGACAGCCTGACTGAAGATTCGAACGGCACCCTGTCGTATCTGGATAGTACCGAACGCGGGCTGTTTGTAGGTGTCGAGCTTGAGCCTACCGTCAATACGTCAGGCACGTTCAAATTGGGGTTTCTGGACAAGCGGTTCGATCAGAGGAGTGGCTCCGATGACCAACAGGTCAGTTATGACGGGTCACTGCAGTGGCAAATATTCGGGCGTAGTTACTCCACGCTTACATTTACTGCCCGACAAGAGTTTGAGGATAGCCCAGGGTTTGCAGACGGAAGATCTTCGAGATTACTGGGAGTAACCTGGGAGCATAACTGGAGACCGAGAATCACAACGGCTGTGAATTATAACGACTCCAAATATAGCTATTTAGGTGATGAACTGGATGAGTCATTCAAGGACATGGGTTTGAGCTTCAGATATAATTTTCGGCGTTGGATAGATTTGCGCGTGGAGTTCGTTCGATCTGAACTGAATACCAATGAATCGGCTTTCGCATACAAGACGAATTCATTAATTTTCGGAATGGATTTAAGTCTTTAAACAAGTAGTTTTATAACATCGCTCTATGAAGGTAAATCAGTTTTGCGACTGTTCGTCTCAATACTGCAAGCTAAGCATAGATTAGAGATTAGGAAATGAACCGGTTAATTTCGGAAAGATTGACACATCATAATCCGCTGAATGGAACACTCGGTGTAATCATGGACAAATTAAGAATTAGCAAAACTCGCCGTGCATACTGCAAGCTGTTCGCCTGTATTATCCTTGGGTGGGTGAGTTCTTCTGCAATTCAGGCTCAAGAAACCAGTTCGAGGCAAGATTATCGGCTTGATGCAGGGGATATTATTTCGATTTCAGTGTATGAAGAATCTGATCTCAGTTTTGGTGCGATTCGCGTCACGGAATCTGGAGAAATGAATTACCCATTATTGGGCAGGCTGGTTTTGAAAGGCCTGACCGTTGGCGAACTGGAGCAAAAAGTCAGGGATGATCTGGTAAACGGTGAATTCCTGATTCAACCCGAAGTTACAGTTTCTATAGTTGAATACAGACCATTTTATATTGATGGTGAGGTGAATAACGCCGGAGGATACCCCTACGAACCAGGACTCACGGTTCGAATGGCGGTAAGCATCGCTGGAGGTTTCACCGACCGAGCATCGAGAACACGTATTTCTATCATTACTTCAGATCAGGATACTACCGGCAGAAGTGTTAATTTGGACACACTTATTAAACCAGGGGACGTGGTTACAGTTGGGCAGCGATTTTTCTGACCTGATTTAACCGATTGGTAAACGTGAACAGAGAATTAGAAAGAGATAATGAAGCCATGAATTCGATCGATAGCAGGGTAATGTCCGCTACGAAACACCCGGTGGTAGTTGAAGCAAATACTGTCGATATCCGACATTATTTTCATGTGCTGCGGCAGCACAAAATCAGTATTATCGGACTCGGGTTGATTGGTGCAATTCTCAGTACTATGTTTGCATTGCGCCAGCCTGATTTTTATTCTGCAACTTCAACTTTGTTGGTAGAGACAAACCAGTCAAATCTTGTTTCCATTGACGATGTTTATAATAGCAGTGGTCAATACGAATACCTTGCAACACAGGCGGAATTACTTACTAATCGCAATCTCGTTGAACGAGTGATTCGGGACCTTGAACTGGACACGCATCCGCGCTTTGAGGGGAGCATGCTACCTCCAGATCGAACCCAGACACAGGAATCTGAAGGTGGAATCATGGCAACGTTGACTCGCCTGATTTCGTCGGGAGAGGGACAGTCCTCTGCGAGCAACGATTACAATCCTGAAGCTTTTGAGAATAGCAAGACTGCCAGCCTGATTAATATGGTATTGGGCCGAGTGAATGTTGAACAGGTAGAGTGGACTAACTTGATTCGGATTAACGTTACCGACAGCGATCCGCAGTTGGCAGCAGCATTAGCTAACAGCTTTGCGGAAAACTTTATTTCTACAAACCTCGAACAACGAGTATCGGCCAGACAATCCGCCAACGATATGCTCAGCACAAGGCTCCTTAGCCTCAAGGAAACTCTGGATGCATCTGAAGCCAGATTGCAAGCCTTCATGGAGCGTGAAGGATTATTGGATGTAGCAGGGGTTTCTACCCTTAATGAGCAAGAGCTGGATGAACTAACCACGCAGGGGATCCAGGCTGCACAACGGCGCACGGAGCTTGAAGATATTTACACCAGAATTCAGGCATTACAGGGGCAGCCTGCTACTTCGCTGCTTTCATTGCCGTCTGTTCAATCAAACGCAACGATACAAAATATGCTGGCCCGGCGTGTCGAACTGGACCGTCAGTATGCTGAACTGAGTGATCGCTATGGGAGGCGCCACCCGCGTATGGTGGCATTACAGTCACAACGAGATTCAATCAACAGCAATCTGGAAAATCAGGTAGCCGATGTAGTAGACAGCATCGAAAGCTCATACCGAACTGCAGTCCAGGTAGAACGCGGCATCCAACAGGAAATAGAAGCAAGTCGGGCTGAAATTCAGTCAGTCAACAGAGTTAGTTTTGAATTACGCGAGCTCCAACGCGCAGTTCAAACGAACCAGGAGCTCTATGACCTATTCTTTACCAGAATTCGTGAAACTGATGAAACTGAGGAAATTCAGTCTTCGAACATCATGCTGGTAGACCGGGCAGTGCCTGCATTGGGTCCAAGCGGTCCTAATCGTGAGCGTCAGATCATATTGGCAACCGTCGCCAGCCTGGCGCTTGCCGCAATGCTCGCCTTCATGCGTGATGCGATGGACAATACAATCAAGCGATCATCCGATATTGAAGAGAAAATCTCGGGAGAATTACTGGGTATTGTTCCGCTTACTGACATTAGAAAGAGCGGCAAAGTACGTCTTGCCAATCTTGGATTCACAGAAGAAAGGTTTTCGACTTTCTCCGAAGCTTTTAGAACCGCCCGAACTGGTATTACCTTATCTTCACTGGATTCCAAACACCGCATTATTGAGGTGACATCTTCTGCCGGTGGTGAAGGCAAAACCACTACAGCGTTTAATCTGGCAGCTGTCATGAGCCAATCTGGGGAAACCCTAATTATTGATGCAGACCTCAGGAAGCCCTCGATTGCTCGCAGCCTGGGTTTTGACCTGACTGTGCCTGGATTGTCAGAGTTGATGGTTGGCGATATTGACCCGAAAGAATGTATACATCAATATGATCTGGGTGACTCGGTAATAGACGTGCTTCCTTCCGGGAAGAAAGTGCCAAATCCACTAGAAATGCTGTCTTCCAATAGCTTCAAGAACACGCTTCGCGAGCTTGCTCAAGGTTACGACACTGTAGTAATTGATACCCCTCCAGTAGGCGTTGTGAGTGATGCCCTGATGCTGGCACACTTGTCAGATTACGTTGTTTATGTGGTTAAAGCCTATGAAACTCCAATCAAACAGATCAAAGCCGGCCTCTCACGGCTTGAAGGAGCAGGAGCCAGCGCTGTAGGTATCATACTTAACCAGGTAGAATCCAAAAAGAGTGCCTACTATGAAGATGAACACTACTATGGTCAGTATTACGGCGAGCAAACCTAGAAGGAATAGTGGAAACAACTATTTTCGACGTCTCATTGATTCGACCAGGTTTGCCTCCCCTGCCTCAAGCATTTTTCGCAGGCCCCGCTCGATCAGAATAATTCACCCATCATGATCGATGTGCACTGTCACTTGCTTCCCGGCATAGATGACGGGCCAAAATCGCTGGAAGAATCTCTTTCACTGGCCAGGTATGCCGTAGAACATGGCATTACCAAATCCGTAGTAACTCCTCATATCCATGTGGGCAGATATCAGAACGCGCGAGAATCCATCACACAGGCCTGTGATGAATTCAGACGAGCCCTGGAAGAAAATCGAATCCCTTTGGAAATAGGGTTTGCTGCTGAAGTGCGAATAGGCATCGAAATCATTCCGATGATAGAGTCTGGTTCTATTCCTTTCCTTGGGAAGCACAATGGACTGGATGTTTTATTGCTTGAGTTTCCCCATAGCCATGTGCCTCCCGGCAGCGATAAACTGATTAATTGGCTATTCCAACATAACATTTGCCCCTTGATTGCTCACCCTGAAAGAAACAAGGGAATTATGTCGAATTACCAAAAAATCGAACCGCTCATAGAACTTGGCTGTATCTTGCAGGTCACCGCAGGATCAGTAACCGGTCAATTCGGGAAAGAAGCGATGCACTGTGCCGAATTCCTGCTGAGAAAAGGATACGTCACCCTGTTAGCTTCAGATGCACACAATTTGAAGCATCGGCCACCTCGCCTCGACGATGGCCGAGACGCAGCCGCAAGAATCGTTGGAGAAGCACTGGCACGAGAGATGGTGCAGGATAGGCCCTTGGCTATAATTACCGGTATGAATTAAGTTTGGGATGACTTCAGCAGAGAGTGCAAATTCATTTTACCCAACTACCGCAATAAAGCGAATCAAGCTCCTTTGCCTGGCTGGAGCATTTGTGACGATTATCTTTTTCGCCTGCAAATGGATTCTCGCTGATATTAGCTACAACATTGCCCGATCCGAGATTAACAGTTGGTATATTGGCGGGATAGCCGACTCTTTGGCGGACTGGAATCATGCATCGCTTTGGTTAGATCGGGCAAAGTTTCTAAACAAGGCTGAGCCGGAATACCATTTATTGGAAGCAACTTTACTAGAGTGGCGCAGCAATGTTGCCGGAAATCCAATAACTGATGGAGACTATTTGTTGTATGCCGAGCAGGCATTGACTGCCTATCGAAATGCCATTGAACTGCGACCTGGCTGGCCCATGTCATGGATACGCCTTGCCAGACAGAAGGCCATTCTCCAACAATTCGACGCTGAGTTCGACCGGGCTTTCTCGAGAGCGATTGAATTGGGTAAATGGACTCCAAGAGTTCAGATAATTATCGCTGAAATATCGGCCCTGTCCTGGGAAAAACTGGATGCTGACAAACAGGCTAATGCCATAGAGAATGCCCAGCGGGGTTTATCAGTATCAAGCTATAACTCTGATCTGCTACAGTTTATGACGCTAAGTACAATGCTGCCTGTTATATGCCCGTCCCTGATTCAGGAACAACTGCACGTGCGCGCTCGAAATGCCTGCAGTCGGCTCTGACGCAATAAACTCATTCACCATCAATTGATTCTGCGCTTCGATATTCAACAGGCTATCGTTTGCTAATACCTGACTAAATTAATTCTGCGCGATTCGGATTTCACTCGGCCTGCTAATAGTCCGATCATCAGTAGAGTAACAAATAACAATGAATTGGCTGGAATCTGCAGATTGAAATCGAAAAAGCCATGAATAAGTATACTGACAACACCCATGGTCGAGGCGAAAACGGCTCCCTGACAAAGGCGATTTTTACGTATAACCATAGCACGTAGGTTATTCCCTAGTACATACAGAAGCAAGGCGGCAGCAGGAAGCGTTCCGAATAAACCAAGCATCAAAACAAATTCCAGATAGTCATTGTGCGCGTGAGTATAGTAGGAGGAAGTTCCCATGCTTTGATAGCCCGGGAATATACTAAAAAAAGTGCCCAATCCAGTTCCGAAAAATGGGTATTCCCTGATTATGGAAATGGAATCCATTGCCACCTCATCTCTGCCCTCAGCCAGATAGTCCGTTGTCTGGATTCGTTGCGCCACTTCCTCAATTCCAAACCAGTCACCCAAAATGAACATGTCGATAGCGATCAAACTAACCAATAGAAAAATAACATTTCTATTAAATTTGCGTTGCAAAATCAGCATCAGTGCGCCGCAAAGCGGCAAGCTGGCAAAAAAAGCCACGTTTCCCATGCGAGAGCGGGTTAATACCAACGCTACAACCATGAGCGCCAAACCGAGGCGGAGGAAAATTTTGGGACCGAGTAAAGTGTCCAGCAAGCGCTGGAACCATACTCCCCAGTCCCTACTCTTCTGCATCTGCAATGAGGCAATGAGCAGGCCCACACCACAGGCAAGCGCCATTTCAAGATAGCCTGCAAGATGATTGCGATTGATAAAAGTACCGGTGGCAAAACCAACATAGGCGGTTTTTTCCATGAAGAAGCTGTATTCAATACCTGAAAGTGTCATCAAGCTTCCATATACTGCCTGGAATACCCCGCACCCTGCCACGACCCACAAGAGTATGCGTAATTTACGGGTTGAATCGATAATTGTTAAACCCGCAACGAAGTAAGCCCAGTACGCCCAGCTCAGAATGACCATTTGCTGGGTTCTGGCCGGATCAATACTGAGTGGCAAAAAGCTGCGGTCTAGGGTCGATGTATGCAGATCAAGAGCTGCTGGAGACAGTAGCTCGATTACGCCGCTCGGAAGAGGAATAATCTGCAACGTGGCGAATACCGGAATACCGAGCAGCAAAAGTATTCCCCGACGGTACGGTGCAACATTCTCAATTAATTTGTTTTTGCGATACGCATCCCACAATATAAATCCAGCAACCAGCAGACATAATAGACTTAAAAGTGACCATGACCAGGGACGGTTGGACCCCAAGGGTAGCGGAGCCCAGCAAATAATTAGCAGAAATGCCAGAAAGCGTTTTTCGATTACAGGTTGAGACGGAAACCAGGAGGAATATTGCGACGTCGTGGAGGGGGTCAGATCGAAGTTATCCTTGCGCCCGCCCATTAACTAGGGCTGGGGTCTCCGCAGGAGCCCACACCGCCATTAGAGTTCACACAAGGATCAGAATTGCCGTTAATTATAGTCTGCGCACCCTGATTAGTCCCTTGACCCTGACTATTGAAAAAACCGAAGCGCCATTGATTTTGTTGTGGCGTAGTAACTGGGGCTGGAGAGCCATTCTGTGCGCCTGGATTGACAACACGATTAAGAACATTAGTGGGTCTACCCGTACCCACAATATTGTTTATCAAAGTATTTACACCTGCGGCATCAGTATTGCTAGTTGTGCTTCGAACTATAATGTTATCTGAATTGTTTAGACTATTGCGGGACGACAAGCCGATTACAACGGTTGGTGATTGTGCACCACCAATCACTGGATTCGGGTTACCGACTGGTGTGGCAGGTGGTTGTCTCGCCACATCCGTTCCTGTTCCATTTTGCAACTGCAGGACTGTCTCAATGCGTTGACGCGTAACCGGGTCGTCTGCACGGCTTTCTAGAGCCGAAATATCCACGTCCGATCGGGCAAGCAGTGGCTCCATGGAATCCACTTCAAATTCGAAAACTTCCTGGTCTATGATGCAATCTGATGAAAGTCCGTTTGCTGTACAGGAAATCTGAAATTCTGCGGATGATTCTAATAGCGTCTCTACTGGACCACCCTCAGAGGCTTCTGAGGTGTCACTAGCAGCGATTTCAGTTAAAGTCGACTCTGTTACTGTTCCTGATTGAAAATCCACAAATAAGCCCTCATCGAGCAGCTGACGCTGGATCTGACCCAGACTCAGCCCATCAGCTCGCGCATTAAGGACAATTCGCTCCAGAGGCACTCCAGCAGCGAAATCACTGCTCACATCGGCCTGCGCAGGCAGGATGGGCAATAAAAACAGCCCGCTGACTAGCTGAATTTTAGCTAACCTGTTGATATTAATCATTTAAGTACCCTCTCCAGGACAAAATCAGACCTGCAGTGAAATACATGAATCGATAGCAATAATGGTAATCCCATTCACAAGCTAACTCAATTCCATAGATCGCAATTTGGGACGAATTAAGATAAAAACCACGAAATTTACCCATTTCTTTCTAAAGCGCCGGCAACAGCGCAACATTGTGGTGTGAACTGCTTTCGGGCGTAAGTGAAGTATATCACCGTTTATTTCGTGGGTCTCAAGCCGAGAGCTGTCATTTTGTATACAACATCGGCCAATTGCAGGCTGGAAGGACGATGTGTAATCAATATAACCGTTCGCCCTGCGAGGAAATCCACACTCTGGGCTATAAACCCCTCTTCTCCCTTGGGATCAAACATGGAAGTAGCCTCATCCAGTATCAGAATCGGCGGATTCCGCAGCAGGGTTCTGGCGAGGGATATTCGTTGTCTCTGGCCGCCCGAAAGGCGTAATCCCTGATCTCCAATCAATGTGTCATAACCCTCAGGAAATCCACTGATGAATTCATGGGCATGCGCCAGAATTGCAGCTTTCTCAATCTCAGTACGGGTGGCCTCTGGTTTGCCGTAGGCAATATTTTCCTCAACAGAAGCATTCAATAGCAAAGTATGCTGATCCACCAGACCAACTTTTTCTCTAAGACTGGTCAACTGAATAGTCTTAATATCTTCTCCATCGATAAGTATCCGACCGGCATCGGGCTCCAGAATTCTCAGTAACAGATAAACAAGTGTGGTCTTTCCAACACCGTTCTCGCCAGTAATTGCAATTGTCTCTCCTGCTCTGATCTGAAGATCAAGATTTTTAAAAAGTGCCATTCGGCCCGGGTATCCAAATGAAACACTATTAAACTCGATTGCACCCTGAACCGGTTCCGTCAGAACAATGCCAGCATCGAAGGACTCAGGAATTTCTGCGAATACTTGCAGAATACGCTCAGCCGATCCACGCACTACCTGCACCCGTCCGTAAACGCTCGCAAGCGTACTCAATGGCTGCATCATCAGCAATGCATACAATAATAAACTCACCAACTGATCAGCCGTCAGTTGACCTGTAACAACCTTGCCATATGCTATCCATAGCAATATCAGAAACCCAATACCAGCCAGAAAGCTCATAACATGAGTTAACAAGGAATCCAGATACAGACGTTGGTTGGACTTGGTAACCAAAAGCGAATTTCTTTCTTCAAAACGTTGTAGTTCAATTCTTTCCCGGGTGAATGCTTTGACTGCAGACAGAGAACGCAGATTTTCTTCTATTAAGGTAAACAAACTCGAATAGGAATCAATCCATTGTCTGGTGATCCCCCTCATATTTCTTCCAATAAACCTGAGCGCAATATAGTAAGCTGGCAGCAATATAACCGCGATGGATGCGATATCGGTATCGATAAGGAACATGAAAATGACCGCGCCACAGAACGTCAACATCACAGGTAGCATCTGAACCAGAACATCAGTCACAAAACTGCTTATCTCTTCGGCGTCATTGCTGAGTAATGTGAGTGTCTCGCCAGCTTTGCGTTGGCGGTAGAAGGGTATAGGTAATGCCTGTAAATGAGTATAAAGACGCGTGCGTAGTCGAGAAGACATTTGAGTTGCCGTTTTCCCTATAAGAAATTGACTCGAAAACCCAATAATTGCCCGCAACAGAAAAACACCAAGCCATAACAGGATCAGAACCCGTACACTGGAGAAAACACTGGCGTCCGGTGCGACAATTTCGGACGTGAACTGCCCGGCGATCCAGGGATTGAGCAAAGCGAATCCGCTGTTTATCAACAACAGAAGCATGATAACCAGCAGGCTGGTGCAAGGTGGGGTCAGATACCGTAGAAGTGACTTGTATTCCATGGCTTTAAGTCTACCATCTGATATCGAAAATGCCCTTTGATTACATTACAATCATTGCAGGAATCTACAAATTGCGCCATATGACAATATCAATACGCAGTAGTGTGAGCACTGATGATGATGTCCTCTGCCAGGAAGTGGGGGGCGAGACGGTGCTGCTCGACCTGAAAAATGAATTTTATTTCAGTCTTGATGCAGTTGGCTCAAGAGTCTGGCAACTGCTAGCCGAATATCCTCTTCTGCAAGATGTCTACAACTGTTTGCTCGAAGAATACGAAGTAGAGCCCGAAACTTTGCGGAATGACCTGTTAGAGTTAATCACTGAGCTAGAGAAGAATTCCCTCGTCAAGGTGCAGCCCCGGGCCGAAGCAACCGGTGCAGCATGACGCTCGCCCATTCAGCATGCAATTGCTAAATAAAATTCTCGCCTTGTCAATCAGTGAAAGCTGGTTATTGTTCACTGCACTGCTTGGCTTGCCCCTGCTATCCCACGCCATAAGAGTTCACGGCTTCAAGCAGGCTTATAACAAATCCATAGTTAGCAGTTTCACTACTGACAAACAGAAAAAAATTAATGAGGCGCAATTGTCAGAGGCACGAGCTATTGCGCGCATAATCAATATTGCTGGCAACCGAAGTATTTTCAAAGCAAACTGTTTGGCAAAATCCCTTTATTTACTGCGTGAACTCAGAAAACGGCAAATACCCTGTCAATTAAAAATCGGCACTACTATTGATATTGGCAAAACTGACGGATTAATCAAAAACAGATCTATTGCACATGCCTGGGTAGAATCTGAAGGGCTGGTGCTAAACGATGCTGCAGATGTTGGTACGCGATTCAATGCATTTACGCTTCCCGAAGGTAATCTTAAATAAACTGGTAATCAGAAGTTCAATCTCTCACGACGAAATCCTGATTCCACAGGGACTAAACCGGTTTTTCTGAATCAGTAAGCTGCTCCGTAAAATGGCGCATTATTTCGCCTCGAACGCTCTCCAGGCATTCATAGCGCTTTGGATAACCAAGGCTGAAGAAAAATTTTTGTTTTGCAAACTCTCCCAACATTGAAAAATGCTGAGTCAAGGCCGTGCGATCTACCACATCGAGAATAAAACTGTTTCTTATGAGTTGCTCCATTACTTGCGCGCCATAGACTCGACTGATCGCAATTGATTCAGAGCTGTCTTCTGCCAGAAAATATACTGCCTGCAACGGTTTAGCGGTATCGCAAAACCCAAACGACTCTCCGGCCAGAATTCTCGCCTTACTGGTATAATGCAAGGGATTTCCCCGCTGGCTGTTAGCCGGCACCAGATACTGATCAGAGTCCTCCCAAAGGCGTATTGCAGGCTGGCTTGGCATCACCAGAAACTGATCATCGCGCTTGTCGAGGTACAAGCCATCGTCTGTCAGGAAGGAGCAGCCATGTAGAGCAAAACTCGCAGCAAGCGTAGACTTTCCCTGACCAGACTTACCGAGGAATACTGCGACATTATTCTCAATCACTACTGCACTGCCGTGCAGTACCAAGCGTCCTTGCAGTGTATAGGCGAGTGGTAGAACTTGATTTTGATGCAGGTGTTCTATCGTATCGTCAGTGCAACCGGGCCAAGGAGATGCCTTTATCTTTTGGCCGTCACGAGAAATGACGAAATCCGCCAGATCAGGAAAATGCACAAGATATCCGGCTTCAACATGATGAAAGCTGGCCCAGAGAGAGCCATCTGGTTGTAGCCACTGATTGAACGCCGGATTGGAGTGAGCAGTCGAACTAATCTCCGCCTCAACACTGAACGAAGGAACTACAAATTGGTCTGACATAACGATACTTATTGTCTACGGTGCTGGTGAACTGGAAGAGTAGCAAGAAGCAGGCCACAAGGCGTAATATTCTGACTTGCGTAAATTCATAAATACATCCAAATGCCCTTTCATCATTCACCTCGGTCGTGTCTTCGACGTATTTGGCGTATAACAACGCGCGACGAAGGATTTGCCCTTGATTAGTGATGCAACAACTTGTGGTCAATCACAAGACCAAAAATAGTAGCATGGGTTACAAAGGAACCGCATGAAAAACTCAGATAACGGACAAGAACTCGAATGAGCGGAATCTGCGGCATTATCGATCTGCAAGGCTCCACGCCTGATTTGCAGCATCTGCAAAGCATGACTGAAGCGCTGCGTAGTCGGGCGCCTGATGCATTGAATACCTGGCTGGATCAAGGAATTGGACTGGGACATGCGCTGCTCAAGATTGCACCTGAAGCGGAACACGATCTGCAGCCAGCCAGTCTGGATGATCATTACTGGATTGTCGCTGATGCGCATCTGTATAACAGGAATGAACTCATTGGCAACTTAACTGTAGCTGGCGCAAGCGTTTCTCATCAATCACCCGATGCACAGTTAATACTGCATGCTTATAAAATATGGGGGGATGAATTGGTCACCCGGCTAAGCGGTGACTTCGCCTTTGTTATTTGGGACACATTAAGTAAAAGACTTGTTTGTTTTACCGATCCACTGGGGGTACGGCCATTTTTCTATACCCAGAATAACTCCAGCTTCGCGTTCGCCAGTACGCTGACATCACTTCGGCAATCCGGGCGGGTTAACGGCACACTGAATGAAATCTGCCTCATTGATTTTTTACTGTTCGGTTCGCCGCTGGACGATTCCACTACTATTTTCGAAGGCATACAGCGTTTACCTCCGGCGAGTAAACTCAGCATCCAGAGTAGCGAAATATCAGTTAGCCGATACTGGCAACCTGATCGATGCAAAGCGATTCGTTTCAAACGCGACAGCGAATACGTGGAGCAATTTACTGAATTGCTGCAACAGGCTGTGCGAAGTCGATCGCGCATTGCCCAGCCCAAAATAGCGCTGGAACTGAGCGGCGGGCTTGATTCCGGCGCCATCGCTGCGACTCTCACTGCGCTCAGCCCCAACCTGGCTATCACCGGACATTGCGTTTCCTGCCAAGGACTATTTGACGACCCAGAGGCAGATTTCGCCCGCATCCAAGCTGATCATCTGGGAGTGCGCCTGCAAGTGCAAAATTGCAATGACTATGCACTGTTCGCAGGATGCGGGAATAATGCATCCTTCACTGACGAACCTTTTGCCAATCCAGACCTTGCCATGCTAAGGGATAGAAATCAGGCTATCGTGGAAAGCGGCGCTCGAGTACTCCTATCCGGGCAGGTGGCCGACAGTCTCTTCAGCGGCAATATGACAGTCGCTGATAACCTGAGCAAAGGTAATTACCTGGCATTCCTTACCGAGTTGATCCGACATGTCGGCACATTGGGGACCATGCGCAATTCAGGGGTAAAATCACTGTTCCGCCGCGGGGTGAAATCGGATACTCCCCCCTATCCGTACCCGCAGTGGCTGCAACCGGATCTGGCAAATTCTGCTGCCATCCAGAACCGCTGGGCAAAATTCTGGCACCTGTACAATCAGGGAGACGCGGCATCCCAAATTGCCCGCCCCTGGGGCAATCGATTTCTGCAAGGCTATGAATATCTTGATATGCCTTTGGTGGCCCGCCACCCCTTTGCCGATATACGACTCATTGAATTCATGCTGGGTCTGCCCAATTATATGTTGCTCGACAAAAGGGTGTTGCGTCTGGCAATGACAAACTTGATGCCGGCGGCAATTTTAAACCGGCCTAAAACATCATTGCTCGGCGATCACATTGGCAGGCGCATGGTACCGAAACAAATTGCTGCCATTTTACAGAGTACACCCAATCTGGAACGATGGGTTGAGCGGGACAAGCTTATAGCGGAAGCAAACCACATTCTGGATCGTAATACAGATGACGCCACCTGGGATAGCTGGTTTATTGTGCATGCGGCATCAGTTGCAACCTGGCTGGGGACTGTGGAGTCTGACGCTGCCACATGAACAGGCACCTTGTTGTTATCCCGGTAGTTTGATAGTTCTACCCGTTTTGTCCCACGATAAATTGCAACTGCCCCGTAAGCGGGCCCGCCTGTAGCAGGGTCTTAGGTTATATCCTATTGTTTTTTATAGATTTTATTTCTATCCCTTCCGGCAGCATATGGTTCCTTGCGCCAGCGGGGATATTTCAATAACGGCCGATATTTAGTAAACTGGCAAGCAATAGAGCCCATGTGCTGCAGCTTTGTTACATTCGTGGTTAATTCGTGGATTATTAATTGCAGCGAGGTTTTTCAAACTATGAATAGTACCCAGTTACAAAATTTGAACACCACCGACCGCCGAGCTGACTCAAGCCGGCGCAAGCCTTATTCTGCCCCAGTGCTGACTTCATTCGGCCGGGTAGTGGATTTAACCCAGGGCCAATCTGGCTGTAATCAGAACGATTCAGCCTGGTGTACTCCTGGCAACTCTAATATGGGGCCAAAGCCTTAATTCAGTAATCTGGACAATTCCCCGTTTTAATCAAATCTGGCCAATACTGACTTGATAAAGTTTATAGCCTGATTCAGGTTGCTGAATCGGGCTGGAAACTGCTTGCTGAGAGCTTCAGCGAGCGCCCGAATAGTCTTTTTCCCGTCCATCGTTTCCACTAACCACCGCAAAGGCTCCAGTTTGCCCTGAATAACGGGGGCAAACCCCTCCGAAGCCCGGGCGATATCCTGGGGTCGCAGTGGCATGGAGAGGAAACTGCTATGTCGTTGAGTGGTGCCGTCAGGGAAATCCAGATTCCAGTGCCATTCACCAAATTCAGCTCTGATGAGATGCAGGCTGACTGCATCTCCAGATGCGACTGCCACTGGTGGATCGGCGGGTAGATAGACGCTACTCCAATGCATAGCGGCCGCCTTGGGCGATGTAGATAACCAGTTCTCTCCCAATTTCATTTCAAACCAGCCGGCCCAGCCATGACAGATGGCGGAGTGGCTGACTTGTGCTTCAATGCGAGCATCGCAATCGGCTGTAGTGGTCGTATAAAAATCCAGTTCATGAAATTGCTGTGGCTCTGCGAGATACTCCCCTGTGAATTCTTTTGGCGCTACGTAGTACAAGGAATTGGCGGCGTAAGTGAGACCCGCACTAAAATCGATTTCACAGTGCTCATCTGGCAATAAGGCCTTAACACTACATTCTTTGCTCCACACCTTGAGGTGCTTGTCATAAAAATCCTGATTGCTGACCGGCGCACTGACCATTCGCGCTGCCTCCGGAATCAACATGCCGCCTGGTTTGAGGAATTGGTCGCGAGCGTAAAAAAGGGATGGAAGCAAGTCCTCGGTAAGCAGAAAGTTCCCGGTAAATACTGAAATAATGATATCTACCTGTTCTGGTAGCTCCACCTCTTCGATAGTTCCACGGATACATTCCACATTGCTGAGATTATTAACGATTGCTATTTTGCGTGCTAACTCAATAACCGGAGAAGGATCTACCAGGTACACCTTTCGAGCCCCTGCTTTTGCAGCAGCCAGGCCAAAAAAGCCTAACCCGGCACCTAAATCGAGCACCACTGAGTTGTGAGTAACTGCCTGCCTGATCGCATCGAGATATGCCTGGTTCTTTGGCTTGTCGAACAACATGCCGCGTTGGGAATCTATAGAGTCGTAGACACTCACTCTATCGACCTTGGGTAGCCGTATAAAAATTGTCCAAACTCAAATTTGCAAACTCGTTGCTGAACCGCATAGGCCTGGCATAGTTTGGAGAGACGAATTGAATTGATGTCATGAATTGAATTGATGTCATTTAGATGCAATCCGCAACAATTGCTTCAATTTTTTCTTCAGTGAGGATAAGGGATGCCAAATTGGAACTGACTTTGAT
>Ga0181593_10000059_pt1 | contig 76675 bp, 60 predicted proteins | sample 071ome_19_FD_133756 | JGI IMG/M metagenome (GOLD analysis project Ga0181593, IMG submission 133756) | Coastal salt marsh microbial communities from the Groves Creek Marsh, Skidaway Island, Georgia - 071413AT metaG (megahit assembly) | ecosystem: Environmental > Aquatic > Marine > Intertidal... | reverse complement strand
CTTTTCCGACCGACTAAGCCAATCGACATTTTAAAACCTCATCGTGTAAGGGGCTTTAACCCACTATGGCCGCTTACGCGTTACACCATGTTATGTATACCGCCAGAGACCGTTTCAGCCCTGGCGGCTGATTTATGTATTTAGAGTGCCAGCAGATTTGGCTACAGACACTTGCTACCTACAACTTTTAGTCGCTGTATCTCAACAGCTTTTCCAGATTAAATCTGGAAAATCAATTACTTATCGTTCTTGCCCAGACTGATCTGTACTTCAACACCGGCAGCCAGATTCAGCTGCATCAGGGCTTCGACAAACTTTTCAGTCGGCTCGACAATGTCCAGAAGACGCTTGTGGGTACGGATTTCGTACTGGTCACGAGCATCCTTATTGACGTGTGGAGAAATCAGCACGGTGTAGCGCTCTTTCCTGGTCGGCAGAGGAATTGGACCCCTGACATACGCACCAGTACGTTTAGCGGTGTTCACCAGTTCCTGTGTGGACTGATCTATCAGGCGGTGATCAAAGGCTTTCAGCCTGATTCTGATTCGCTGGTTCTGCATGCGACCAACTGCTCCTACGTCAATAAGTTATTAAAGAACATTGTAAAAGCGGTGAAACCGAGATTTGTCGATTTCACCGCGAAAAAAGAGCGCAAATTTTACGTGCGGACAAAATTCCCGTCAATAGCTATTTGCACTTATTTCTATAAAAAAGTGGGGCTCACTCCCTCTTTTTGCCCTGTCCACGCTAAGGACAGGGCCTGAAACCCAATCAGGCGCCTTTTGTAATGATGGACTCGGCGATGGCGTTGGGCACTTCAGCGTATTTCAAAAATTCCATGGTATAGGTGGCGCGGCCCTGAGTTGCTGATCGCAAATCAGTGGAATAGCCAAACATCTCGGACAGCGGCACCTCGGCATTGATAACGGTGCCTGAAGGGCTGTCGGTCATACCCTGGACCATGCCGCGGCGACGATTCAGATCACCCATAACATCGCCCATATAGTCGTCAGGCGTCACTACCTCTACCTTCATTACCGGTTCCAGCAGGGCTGCATCTGCCTGTAGTGCACCTGCTCTCAGTGCCATGGAACCGGCAATTTTGAAGGCCATTTCGCTGGAGTCCACATCATGGAAGGACCCGTCAAACAGGGTTACCTTCATCGCCAGCAGTGGATAACCTGCCAGGCAGCCGTTTTTCATCTGCTCCTGAACACCCTTGTCCACGGCAGGAATATATTCCTTGGGCACCACTCCACCCACAATGCCGTTAACAAATTCGTATTCAGCATCAACCGGCAGCGGCTCAAGCCTCAGCCACACATGCCCGTACTGGCCTCTTCCGCCAGACTGTTTGACATGTTTGCCTTCAATTTCAACGGCCTTGCGAATGGTTTCACGATAAGCCACCTGGGGTTTACCGATATTTGCTTCCACGCCAAATTCACGGCGCATACGGTCAACCAGTACATCCAGATGCAGCTCTCCCATACCGGAAATAATCGTCTGACCTGACTCCTCATCGGTCTCGACACGGAATGAAGGATCTTCCTGGGCCAGTTTACCCAGGGCGATGCCCATTTTTTCCTGGTCAGCCTGGGTTTTTGGTTCAACGGCCACGGAAATAACCGGTTCCGGGAAGTCCATTTTTTCCAGGGTGATTTTGCTGTTTTCAGCACACAGGGTCTCACCCGTGGTGACATCCTTCAGACCAATGGCTGCCGCAATATCCCCGGCCAGCACTTCCTTTATTTCCTCTCGGGAATTGGCATGCATCTGCACCATGCGGCCCACACGTTCCCGCTTACCCTTGAGAGGGTTATAGACTGCATCACCGGAATTCAGCTTGCCGGAATAAACCCGGAAAAAGGTCAGCGTCCCAACAAAGGGGTCAGTCGCAATCTTGAACGCCAGGGCGGCAAATGGCGCATTATCATCGGCTTCGCGGGTATCGATAGTTTCACCATCGTCCAGTACCCCCTCAATCGCCTTGACTTCTTTCGGCGAAGGCATGTACTCAATGACCGCGTCCAATACGGCCTGCACACCTTTATTCTTGAACGCTGAACCACAGAAAGTCGGTACGATTTCATTAGCCAGCGTACGCAGACGGATACCTTTCTTGATATCCGCTTCGGACAGCTCCCCTTCTTCCAGGTACTTTTCCATCAGCTCTTCATTGGCTTCTGCGGCTGACTCAACCATCTGCTCACGCCAATGTTCGCAATCGGCAACCATGTCTTCCGGAATATCACCATATTCAAAGGTGGTGCCCTGGTCGTTTTCATTCCAGATGATGCGTTTCATCTTGACCAGATCAATAACGCCCTTGAACTGATCTTCAGCGCCAATAGCCAATTGCATGGGCACAGCCTTGGCACCCAGGCGGTCTTTCATCTGCTTGACCACTTTCAGGAAGTCAGCACCGGCACGGTCCATCTTGTTGACGAACACCAGGCGGGGTACTTCATAACGGTTGGCCTGCCGCCAGACAGTTTCAGTTTGCGGCTGCACACCGGAGCTGGCACAAAGGACAACAACAGCACCATCAAGAACGCGCAGGGAGCGTTCTACTTCGATGGTGAAATCGACGTGGCCCGGGGTGTCAATGATATTGATGCGATGCTCATCGAACTGGCTGTCCATGCCGTTCCAGAAACAGGTGGTGGCCGCAGACGTGATGGTGATACCACGTTCCTGCTCCTGCTCCATCCAGTCCATAACCGCAGCACCGTCGTGTACTTCACCAATCTTGTGGGAAATACCGGTATAGAACAGGACACGCTCAGTGGTGGTGGTTTTACCAGCATCCACATGAGCGCAAATTCCTATGTTCCGATAACGGTTAAGGGGTGTCTTCCTGGCCACAGCAAAAACCTCAGGTATCCCAGGGTTATAGCAAGTCTGACGTTAGAAGCGGTAGTGCGAGAATGCGCGGTTGGCTTCAGCCATACGATGCACGTCTTCGCGTTTCCTGACGGCACTGCCACGACCTTCTGCGGCATCCATGATTTCACCGGCAAGACGCAGTGCCATGGATTTTTCGCCACGATTACGGGAGTGCTCAACCAGCCAGCGCATGGACAGGGCGTTGCGACGATCCGGACGAACTTCCACAGGCACTTGGTAGGTAGCACCACCAACACGGCGGGATTTCACTTCCACCAGAGGGGCGATATTTTCCAGGGCTGTTTCAAAGGCTTCGAGGGGATCTTTGCCGGATTTGCTGGCAACCACATCAAGGGCACCATAAACGATTTTTTCGGCAACAGATTTCTTGCCATCAACCATCACGTGGTTCATGAACTTGGCAAGGGTTTTATTTCCAAATTTAGGATCTGGGAGTACTTCCCGTTTTGCGACAACGCGTCTTCTTGGCATGTTTTCCTCTCTTCAGGTTTGTCCGGAATGGTGGCTGTTGCCAATATCCGGCCTTACTGGAATTGAAGTGTTAAAAATTAATAAATATCAATTACTTGGGTCGTTTAGTGCCGTACTTGGAACGGGCCTGTTTCCTGTCGGAAACCCCGGAAGTATCCAGGCTGCCACGAACGGTGTGGTAACGAACACCCGGCAGGTCCTTGACCCTGCCGCCCCTGATCAGGATCACGGAGTGTTCCTGCAGGTTGTGACCTTCACCACCGATGTACGAACTGACTTCATAGCCGTTGGTCAGGCGTACACGACAAACCTTACGCAGTGCTGAGTTAGGTTTTTTCGGAGTGGTAGTGTACACACGAGTACACACGCCACGACGCTGCGGGCAACCCTGCAGAGCCGGTACGTCACTCTTGTCGATCTTGCTTTTCCTGGGCTTGCGAACCAGCTGGTTAACAGTCGCCATTTATTGCTCCAGTGCTTACTTTTACTTAGCGTTAAATTAAAGAGGCGCGATTGTAATGATCACGCCCCACCTAGTCAACTATTCGGAGCCAGCAGGCAAGAGACTGGAGACAGGTGGTTCAATGAAGCCCCCACCCTGTTTCCTGTCTCTTGCATCCTGTCTCCGTGTTTATTCTTCGCCTGCTTCCTCGGCAGAATTCGCTGCTGATTCGGCAAGTGCCTCGATCAGGGCAGATTCCACTTCGCTGGCAGATGGACCTTCATCCATGGAGTACCTGGCTTCTGCCTGACGCTTGCGGTTTTCGTGGTAAGACAAACCGGTTCCGGCTGGAATCAGACGCCCCACTACCACGTTTTCCTTCAGACCCTGCAGGTAATCCCGCTTGCCGGTAACCGCCGCTTCGGTAAGAACACGTGTGGTTTCCTGGAAAGAGGCAGCAGAAATAAAGGACTCTGTGGCCAGGGAAGCCTTGGTGATACCCAGCAGGATGCGCTCGTATTTGGCCGGATCCTTGCCTTCTTCCACCAGACGCTCGTTTTCCTTCAGGACACGGATGTATTCAACCTGCTCACCCTTGATGAAACTGGAATCACCCATATCCATGATTTCAGCCTTACGCAGCATCTGACGCACAATAACCTCAATATGTTTGTCATTGATGCGTACACCCTGCAGGCGGTAAACGTCCTGGACTTCGTTCACGATGTAGCGAGCCAGGGCCTCAATACCCTTGAGGCGCAGAATGTCGTGCGGATTGGGAGGACCATCTGACACTACTTCACCACGCTCAATGTACTCACCTTCGAACACGGTCATCTGACGCCATTTCGGAATCAGCACTTCATAGTGTGAGCTGCCATCAATCGGGTTAACACCGTCAGCGGGTGTAATCACCAGACGACGCTTGCCCTTGGTCTCTTTACCGAAGCTGACAGTACCGGAAATCTCGGCCAGGATAGCCGGTTCTTTCGGTTTTCTTGCTTCGAAAAGGTCGGCAACGCGTGGCAGACCACCGGTAATGTCACGGGTTTTGGAGCCTTCCTGCGGAATACGGGCGATTACATCACCGATATTCACCTGGGAACCGTCTTCCACGCCCACGATGGCCTTGGCTGGCAGGAAGTAGTGCGCAGGTACATTGGTACCTGGCAGGAACAGTTCCTTGCCCTTGGCATCTGTCAGGGTGATAGCCGGACGCAGTTCCTTGGCTGCAGATGGACGTTCGGATACATCCATAATGGTAACGTTGGTCAAACCGGTGATTTCGTCAGTCTGACGCTTGACACTCAGGCCCTCTTCCATGGAAGCAAAGGTCACCTTACCGGCGACTTCCACCACGATAGGATGGGTATGCGGGTCCCAGGTAGCAACCACATCGCCCACGTTAACCCCGCCTTTGTCTGTGCCGTTAATCACAGCACCGTAAGGCAGTTTGTAGCGTTCTTTTTCACGGCCGTTGGTGTCATTGACAATCAACTCACCGGAACGGCTGACCACGACCAGTTCACCACTGACACGCTGCACGGTCTTCATGTTGTGCAGGTGGATGGTGCCTTCGGTCTTGACCTGAACATTGTCATTGGCGGTGGCACGGGAAGCCGCACCACCGATATGGAACGTACGCATGGTCAGCTGTGTACCAGGCTCACCAATGGACTGGGCTGCAACCACACCCACTGCCTCACCGATATTGGCAAGGTGTCCGCGGGCCAGGTCACGACCATAGCATTTGCGGCAAATACCGAATTCGGCTTCACAGGTAATGGCTGAACGCACGATAACCTCGTCCACACCATTGGTTTCCAGGATATCGACCAGTTTTTCATCAACCATGGTACCGGCTTCAACAACGGTATTTCCGTCACTGTCGATGGCATCACGAGCCAGGGTACGACCCAGAACCAGCTCGCCCAGCGGGGCAATGATGTCGCCGCCTTCAATGATGGGGCTCATGTTCAGGCCGGAGTCTGTACCACAGTCCTCTTCCTTGATGACCAGGTCCTGACTGATATCCACCAGGCGGCGGGTCAGGTAACCGGAGTTCGCTGTTTTCAGCGCGGTATCGGCCAGACCTTTACGGGCACCGTGCGTGGAGATGAAGTACTGGAGTACGTTCAGACCTTCACGGAAGTTGGCCGTAATGGGTGTTTCAATAATGGAACCATCCGGTTTCGCCATCAGGCCACGCATACCGGCCAGCTGACGAATCTGTGCGGGGGAGCCCCTGGCACCGGAGTCGGAATAGACGTAAACCGAGTTGAAGGATTCCTGATCCACTTCATCACCATCACGATTGGTGACTTTCTCAGTGGACAGACCATCCATCATGGATTTGGCCACCTGATCGTTGGCACGGGACCAGATATCGATCACCTTGTTGTATTTCTCGCCCTGGGTTACCAGACCGGAAGCAAACTGGGACTCGATTTCAGCCACTTCTGCCTCGGCATCAGCAATCAGCGTGGCTTTTTCGTCAGGAATCACGAAATCGTTAACGCCGATGGAAGAGCCTGACCATGTGGAGTAGCGGTAACCCATGTACATCAACTGGTCAGCAAAAATTACGGTCTCTTTCAGACCAACATTGCGGTAGCACATGTTAATGATGTGGGAGATCTGCTTCTTGGCCATCTTCTGGTTAACCATGCTGAATGGCATACCGTCAGGAACGATGCTGTACAGGATGACTCGGCCAACGGTGGTTTCCACCAGGTTGGTGTATTCCTGTTTCTCGCGGTTTTCATCAAACAGGACTTCTGTCAGACGAACCTTGATGCGGGTCTGCAGGTGAACAGAACGGGTGTTGAAGGCTTTCAGCACTTCATCAACGTCACTGAATACCATGCCCTCACCCTTGGCATTAACACGCTCACGGGTCATGTAGTACAGACCCAGTACAACGTCCTGGGAAGGCACAATAATCGGCTCACCGGAGGCAGGCGACAGAATGTTGTTGGTGGACATCATCAGCGAACGCGCTTCCAGCTGGGCTTCCAGGGTCAGCGGTACGTGAACGGCCATCTGGTCACCGTCAAAGTCGGCGTTATAGGCCGCACAGACCAGCGGATGCAGCTGGATGGCCTTGCCTTCAATCAGCACCGGTTCGAAAGCCTGGATACCCAGACGGTGGAGGGTTGGTGCACGGTTCAGGAGAATGGGATGTTCACGAATGACTTCTGCCAGGATATCCCAGACTTCCGCTGTTTCCTTTTCCACCATCTTCTTGGCCGCCTTGATCGTGGTGGCAACGCCACGCAGAATCAGCTTGCCCAGAATGAAGGGTTTGAACAGCTCCAGGGCCATTTTCTTCGGCAGACCGGCCTGGTGCAGTTTCAGGGTCGGACCCACAACGATAACGGAACGGCCTGAATAATCGACTCGTTTACCCAGCAGGTTCTGACGGAAACGACCCTGTTTGCCCTTGATCATGTCCGCCAGGGATTTCAGAGGACGCTTGTTGGAACCGGTAATGGCACGACCGCGGCGACCGTTATCCAGCAGGGCATCCACGGATTCCTGCAGCATACGTTTTTCGTTGCGCACGATGATGTCAGGTGCATTCAGGTCCAGCAGCCGCTTCAGACGGTTGTTCCTGTTGATTACCCGGCGATAAAGATCGTTAAGGTCGGAGGTGGCAAAACGGCCGCCGTCCAGCGGTACCAGCGGACGCAGATCCGGCGGCAGCACAGGCAGAACATTAAGCACCATCCACTCGGGCTTGTTGCCGGAGTTAACGAAACCGTCCAGCAGTTTAAGGCGCTTGGACAGCTTCTTCAGTTTGGTTTCGGAATTGGTCTGCGGAATTTCCTCACGCAGCCTGTTGGCTTCTTCCTCGACACTGAGATCGGCCATCAGGTCCTGGATGGCTTCGGCGCCCATCTTGGCTTCAAAGTCATCACCAAATTCTTCCAGTGCTTCATAGTACTGCTCGTCAGTCAGCAACTGGCCCTTTTCCAGCGTGGTCATGCCAGGATCGGTTACTACAAAGGACTCAAAGTACAGGACACGCTCGATATCACGCAGGGTCATATCCAGCAACAGGCCGATACGGGATGGCAGTGATTTCAGGAACCAGATATGTGCAACCGGGCTGGCCAGCTCAATGTGGCCCATGCGCTCACGGCGCACTTTGCTCAGGGCAACTTCAACGCCGCATTTCTCACAGATAACACCCCTGTGCTTCAGGCGCTTGTACTTGCCGCAAAGACATTCGTAATCCTTGACCGGGCCAAAAATCTTGGCACAGAAAAGACCGTCACGCTCCGGTTTGAACGTACGGTAGTTGATGGTTTCCGGCTTTTTGACTTCGCCGAATGACCAGGACCGGATGAGTTGCGGTGATGCCAATCCAATACGAATTGAATCAAAGTCTTCAATCTGAGTCTGTGACTTCAATAAACCTAACAGGTCTTTCATTCTCTTCCTCCACCCTAAAAGGGTTGATAATTTCTCTGGATTTATCTGGTGGCGGGACTCAGGCCCCGCCAAAATGCGTCCAGATTAATTAATTATCGACTTCCAGCTCCATATCGATGCCCAGTGAACGTATCTCTTTGACAAGTACGTTGAAGGACTCGGGCATACCGGCTTCCATGCGGTCATCACCATCAACAATGTTTTTGTACATCTTGGTACGGCCGTTAACGTCGTCCGATTTCACGGTCAGCATTTCCTGCAGGGTATAGGCGGCACCATAGGCTTCCAGCGCCCACACTTCCATTTCCCCGAAACGCTGTCCACCGAACTGCGCCTTACCACCCAGCGGCTGCTGGGTAACCAGGCTGTAGGAACCGGTAGAACGGGCATGCATCTTGTCATCAACCAGATGGTTCAGCTTGAGCATGTACATGATGCCCACAGTCACCTTGCGGTCGAAGGCATCACCGGTACGGCCATCGAACAGGGTGAACTGTCCATCTTCGCCGATATCTGCCAATGCAAGCATTTCCTTGATTTCGGCTTCGCTGGCGCCATCAAACACCGGTGTTGCCATTGGCACACCAGCAGTCAGGTTGCCTGCCAGCTCCATGATCTCGTCATCAGTGAGAGACTTCAGATCTTCGGAACGACGTGAATTGCCGATACCGTTGTAGATCTGGTCCAGGAACTTGCGGATATCCGCCACTTTCTGTTCCTGCTGGATCATGGCATTGATCTTGGCACCCAGACCCTTGGCAGCAGCACCCAGGTGAGTTTCCAGAATCTGTCCCACGTTCATACGGGACGGTACACCAAGCGGGTTCAGGACGATATCGACCGGATTACCCTGTTCGTCATAAGGCATATCTTCAACAGGCATGATAACGGAGATTACACCCTTGTTACCGTGACGACCGGCCATCTTGTCACCAGGCTGGATACGACGTTTGATTGCCAGGTACACCTTGACGATTTTCAGGACACCTGGAGCCAGGTTGTCGCCCTGGGTCAGCTTGCGCTTCTTGTCTTCATAACGCTCGTCCAGATCGGTACGACGCTCTTTGAGCTGAACACCAGCTTTTTCCAGGGCTTCACTCAGTGCATCATCAACCAGACGCAGCTTGAACCAATCATCGTGTTTCAGACCATCCAGGTATTCTGCAGTCAGCTTGTCCCCTTTCTTCAGTTTGGGACCGCCCGCAACAGCCTTGCCCAGCAGGGCTTTGCGCAGACGCTGGAAAGTCGCTTCCTCGACAATACGGTATTCATCCTCGATGTCCTTGCGAACCTTGGACAACTGGGCTTCTTCGATATCCAGGGCACGCTGGTCTTTTTCCAGACCATCACGGGTAAAGACCTGAACATCAATAACAGTGCCTTTTACACTGCTGGGTACACGCAGGGAGGTGTCTTTTACATCAGAAGCTTTTTCACCGAAGATGGCGCGCAGCAGTTTTTCTTCCGGCGTCAGCTGGGTTTCACCCTTAGGTGTCACCTTACCAACAAGGATGTCGCCAGCGTCTACTTCAGCACCGATATGCACGATACCGGACTCATCCAGACGACCCAGAGCAGTTTCACCCACATTCGGGATGTCCGCAGTGATTTCTTCGGCACCCAGCTTGGTGTCACGGGCAATACAGGTCAGTTCCTGGATATGAATGGAGGTGAAACGATCCTCCTTCACGACCCGCTCTGAGATCAGGATGGAGTCTTCAAAGTTGTAGCCGTTCCAGGGCATGAACGCAATACGCATGTTCTGTCCCAGAGCCAGTTCTCCGGTATCGATGGAAGGACCATCGGCCAGGATATCGCCCCTGGACACCTGGTCGCCTTCTTTCACCAGAGGACGCTGACTGATACAGGTGTTCTGGTTGGAACGGGTATATTTGATCAGGTTGTAGATATCAACACCGGCTTCACCCGCTTCGGTTTCTTCATCGTTTACACGAACAATGACACGAGCCGCATCCACACTTTCAATCACACCACCACGGATGGCCACCACACAAACACCAGAGTCATGGGCAACGTTGCGCTCCATGCCGGTACCAACCAGCGGCTTTTCCGCGATCAGGGTCGGTACAGCCTGACGCTGCATGTTTGAACCCATCAGTGCACGGTTGGCATCGTCGTGTTCCAGGAAAGGAATCAGGGAGGCGGCCACGGAAACTACCTGCTGTGGCGACACATCCATGAAGTCCACCTGGTCGGATGGCATCAGGGTAAATTCATTTCTGTGACGGACGTTTACCAGGTCCTCGACAAACTTGCCTTTCTTGTCCAAAGGTGAGGATGCCTGGGCAATAACAAAACCCGCTTCCTCAATAGCTGACAGGTAAACCACTTCGTCTGTGACCACACCGTTAACCACTTTACGAACGGGACTTTCCAGGAAGCCGTATTCGTTGGTACGGGAGTAGGTTGCCAGAGAGTTGATCAGACCAATATTCGGTCCTTCAGGCGTTTCAATAGGACATACACGTCCGTAATGGGTCGGATGAACGTCGCGGACTTCAAAACCGGCACGCTCACGTGTCAGACCGCCTGGCCCCAGGGCAGAAATACGACGCTTGTGAGTTACCTCACTCAGCGGATTGTTCTGGTCCATGAACTGGGACAGCTGACTGGAGCCAAAGAACTCCTTGATAGCTGCAGCAACAGGCTTGGCATTAATCATGTCCTGCGGCATCAGCCCTTCGCTGTCAGCCATGGACAGACGTTCCTTGACAGCACGTTCAACACGCACCAGGCCAACCCGGAACTGGTTTTCAGCCATTTCACCAACGCTGCGAATGCGACGGTTACCCAGATGGTCAATATCATCCACTGTACCGAAACCGTTGCGAATATTGACCAGGGTCTTGATGACATCAACGATGTCCTCCTTGCTCAATACACCTTCGCCTTCTGACTCCTGACGACCCAGGCGGCGGTTGAACTTCATCCGACCTACTGCCGAGAGATCATAACGCTCAGTGGAGAAGAACAGATTGGCAAACAGGTTTTCTGCTGACTCTTTTGTCGGCGGCTCGCCAGGACGCATCATGCGATAGATTTCCACCAGCGCTTCCAGTCGGTTGCTGGTTGTATCTATACGCAGAGTGTCAGAAATGAACGGACCGCAATCCAGTTCATTGGTGTAAATAGTTTCAAACTGGGTGACACCGGCTTTGCCCAGGGCTTCCAGAACTTCATCTGTAATTTCTGCATTACAGCTGAACAGCACTTCACCGGTTTCCTTATCAAAAATATCCTTGGCCAGGGCATCACCAACGATAAACTCGGCCGGCACATCCAGCTTGGTCAGGTTGGCTTTTTCCATTTCACGGATATGACGGGCTGTGATCCTGGCGCCGGCCTTCACGAGTACCGTGCGCTTGTGCATGATGTCAAAGCCCAGCACTGCACCACGCAGACGGGAAGGCACCAGCTCAACAGAATAGTTGCCATCCTTGTCTATGTAATAGGTGTTGTTGTCGTAGAACATTTCCAGAATATCCTGGGTGCTGTAATCCAGTGCACGCAGCAGGATAGAGGCTGGCAATTTGCGACGACGGTCGATACGAACGTAAACCAGATCTTTGGGATCAAATTCCACGTCCAACCAGGAACCACGGTAAGGAATGATCCTGGCAGAGTAGAGGAGCTTCCCGGAACTGTGGGTTTTGCCCCTGTCATGGTCAAAAAAGACGCCAGGTGAGCGGTGCAACTGAGAAACCACCACTCGCTCGGTACCATTGATGACAAATGTGCCGCTGTCAGTCATCAGGGGAATTTCACCCATGTAGACTTCCTGCTCCTTGATGTCCTTGATGACTTTGGCTGTAGATTCCTTTTCGTAAATGATCAGGCGTACTTTTACGCGCAGGGACACGGCATAAGTTGCCCCCCTGAGAACACACTCACTGACATCGAATTCAGGTTTTCCCAGTCTGTAGCTGACATATTCCAGCAACGCTTTGCCGGAATAGCTGACAATCGGGAAAACGGATTTAAAGGCTGCGTGCAGACCCTGATCGAGGCGTTCCTCTGCAGACACATCAGCCTGGGTAAACTGTTTGTATGAATCTATCTGAATAGCCAGAAGATATGGAATATCCATCGGGCTTTGCAGCTTGCCAAAGTCCTTGCGGATACGTTTTTTCTCAGTATATGAATATGCCATCAGCAGTTCCTAAAGTGATTTTGTTCCAGTCTTGCCTTACCTGATTTCGGGTAGAGATAAAGCTGCGACCCCCGTACCACTTAATCTGTTCTTCAACAGATGATTTTCTTGCTTGTTCTGATTAAGCCCTTTCCGGCTTAAACGCTAAAAGGCGACACCCGTTGAGGGTGTCACCTTTCAGATTTTTACAGTCCAGCAATTGCCAGAAGAGCCAAATTACTTGAGCTCAACACTGGCGCCGGCTTCTTCCAGCTGCTTCTTGATGTCTTCAGCTTCAGCTTTGCTGGCGCCTTCCTTGATTGGGGAAGGAGCGCCATCAACCAGGTCTTTGGCTTCTTTCAGGCCCAGACCGGTGACACCACGAACGACTTTAATGACGTTTACTTTCTTGTCGCCGGCAGAAGCCAGGATCACGTCAAATTCGTCTTTCTCTTCAGCAGCGGCAGCATCGCCACCACCAGCGGCAGGTGCAGCAACGGCCACAGCGGCAGCAGCAGACACACCAAATTTTTCTTCCATTGCTGAAACCAGTTCAACAATATCCATTACTGACAGTTCAGCAATACCTTCAAGGATTTCTTCTTTAGACAGAGCCATGACTCAATCTCCTTTCAAATGTTTTAAACGTTAGTAACTCCAGATGAAAAAATTCACCTGAATCAAGCTGCTTCCTGTTTCTGGTCGCGAACAGCTGCAACCGCCCTGGTTACCTTGGACGGCACTTCGTTCATAGTGCGAGCCAGTTTGGTTACCGGTGCCAGCATGACACTCATCAGAGTGGCCATGGCCTGATCGTATGTTGGCAGTTTTGCCAGCACATCGATCTGGGAGGCAGGCAGCAGGCTTCCACCTACAGCAAGTGCTTTCACTTCAAATTTTTCGTTTTCCTTGGCGAAATCTTTCAGAACACGGGCAGCCGCGCCTGGATCTTCCTGGGAAAATGCCAAAATTGTCGGTCCGACAAGCGCTTCGTTGAGACATTCAAAATCAGTCCCTTCCACAGCTCGTTTCAACAGGGTGTTCCTGACAACACGCAGGTATACCTTGTTATCACGGGCAGTACGGCGAAGTGCAGTCATTTTTTCTACAGTGGTACCGTGGTAATCGGCAACAACCGCAGACAAAGCACTTTTAGCAGCTTCGTTGACTTCAGCGACAATCTGACGCTTGTCCTCAATACGAATAGCCACTTTACAGTTACTCCTAAGGTTCAGTTATCACGACAGCTGAAAAGCCATCCATGTGACAACCCGTTAAGAAGGTAAACTTCACCTTCAATTTACTGATCCAAACTGCGGAACAGCCCTTTCAATCTGGTGAATAATCCGGCGGTAAAGCTGCCGGACGGGTTACACCATCTGCGCAGGAAATATTAAGTAAGTCACCCAAGCTTCAGGTATTCGACTTGATACCGAACTTACCTGTCACCAGGACGCTTACTCCTGCGGTCTTTGACGGCACTGCAAACATCTGTCTGCAACACCCCAAAGTCTGTTTGCCCCATATTTCTGGTGACTTTTCACCAGAGGAGCACTGCCGTGTGATGCTGTTTACAGCATCACAGGACAGAAATTCTTTTTTAGAAATCCAGTGTGGACTGATCTACCAGAACGCCCGGACCCATAGTGGAAGACAGCACCACTTTCTGGACGTAGGTTCCCTTGGCAGAGGATGGTTTGGCCTTTTTCAGATCAGCCAGCAGTGCCTCAAGGTTACCCTTGACTGCACCGGCATCAAAACCGATTTTGCCGATCCCGCCATGGATGATGCCGTTCTTGTCAGTTCTGTAACGAACCTGACCTGCCTTGGCATTTTTTACGGCAGTTTCAACATCCGGCGTTACAGTACCAACCTTCGGGTTAGGCATCAGGCCTTTTGGTCCCAGTATGGTACCCAGCTGACCAACGACACGCATGGCATCCGGCGTGGCAATAACCACATCGAAATCCAGGTTGCCGCCCTTGATGCTGTCAGCAAGATCTTCAAAACCCACGATATCCGCACCAGCAGCTTTGGCTTTTTCAGCATTTTCGCCCTGGGCAAATACGGCAATACGAACATCCTTGCCAGTACCATGCGGCAGAGTGGTAGCACCACGTACAGCCTGGTCGGATTTACGAGGATCCACGCCAAGGTTGATGCTGACGTCGATTGATTCCTTGAATTTGACAGTAGAAAGCTCGGTAAGCAGGGCAACGGCGTCATCAACGCTGTAGGCTCTACCGCGCTCCAGCTTCTCTGCAATCATTTTTGCACGTTTGGTTAATTTAGCCATTAGATAACCCCTTCAGTCTCAATACCGGCACTGCGACAGCTGCCTGCCAATGTGCGAACAGCAGCATCCATATCAGCCGCTGTCAGGTCAGGCATCTTTTCTTTAGCCACCTCTTCCAGCTGGGCACGATTCAGTTTGCCAACTTTTTCTGTGTTGGGACGACCACTGCCTTTCTGGATACCTGCAGCTTTACGCAGCAGAACCGCAGCAGGCGGGGTTTTGGTGATGAAGGTAAAGCTGCGATCAGCATATACCGTGATAACCACAGGAATCGGCAGACCAGGCTCAATGCTTTGAGTCTGGGCATTGAATGCTTTACAGAATTCCTGAATGTTTACACCGTGCTGGCCCAGAGCCGGACCAACGGGGGGACTTGGGTTTGCCTTACCAGCTGCGACCTGCAACTTGATATAAGCAAGTACTTTCTTTGCCATGATGGCCTCCTTTTTGGGTACATGCGCAGAACCTGTGTTCTGCTCCCCTGGCGCTGACATCGATAAATATCAGCGACTTTTATTTCAGGCATCCCTATCTGGAGATACCCACCTAAATTCTTCCTATACCCTGTTTGCCTGATGGGCAGACAGCGGCTTTATCAGCCTTTTTCTACCTGAGAAAACTCAAGTTCGACCGGTGTAGAGCGACCAAAAATGGACACCGCAACGCGGACACGGCTCTTTTCGTAATTCACTTCTTCAACAGTACCGGTGAAATCGTTAAACGGTCCGTCAATAACACGAACCAGCTCACCAGGCTCGTAAACTGTCTTGTGAGACGGTTTATCCACGGTCTCTTCAAGACGGTTCATAATTTCGCTGACTTCACGCTGGGTAATTGGTGCCGGCTTTTCTGCAGTACCGCCAATAAACCCCATAACACGCGGCGTTTCCTTAACCAGATGCCAGGTGTCATCATTCAACACCATTTGCAGCAATACATAACCCGGAAAGAATTTACGCTCGCTTTTGCGTTTCTGGCCTCCGCGCATTTCCAGTACTTCTTCAGTTGGAACCAGCACATCGCCAAAAAGGTCTTTAAAAGGAGAAAGACCAATTCGTTCTTCGAGAGCCTGCTTCACTTTACGCTCGTAACCAGAATAAGCATGTACTACATACCAGCGCTTTTCATTCTCCGATGCTGACATACCTGTGCCTTCTTTGTGTTCTTCAGCCAACGTTATGTTTTTCAATTCTTTGAATGCAAATTGACAGTTGCACCCGGTTGCTTATCCGATAATCAGGGATATCAACCAGCTCAGGAACGAATCAAGTCCCCACAAAATCACTGCAACTATCAGTACTACCACCATAACAATCATGGTTGTATGAGTAGTTTCCGTCCTGGTTGGCCAAACCACTTTGCGAATCTCGGTTTTGGCTTCCAGACACAGGGAAACAAAGGCGCTTCCTTTGCTGGTCTGCGCCGCCACCCAGCCGGCAGCTACTGCCAGGACCAGAACACCAATCACCCGGTACAGCACAGATTCAGCAGCAAAATAGGTATTGCCGTAAACGCCGACGGCCACCAGAATCGCTACCGCGATCCATTTCACCGGATCCATCTTGTAATCAGTACTTTTAACTTTGTCATTCATAAAATATGAACTTACCCGTTCGAGCCACCCGGTCTGTCACCAGCCTGGGATTCTCAAACAGGACTACCCCAAATCAGTTAACCCGCCCCAGGGACCGGTTAAAATTGCCTGCTATACTGCCTGTATGGCAGGCCAGGAGGGAATCGAACCCCCAACCTGCGGTTTTGGAGACCGCCGCTCTGCCAATTGAGCTACTGGCCTAATCCAGTGACCGGATCCTTTCCAATCCGCATCACAACCAAACAATTTCTCTTTAGACGACTAAGCCGAGGATGCTTTTCAGCAACCTCGGCTTGAGTTCTTTGGTGCTTCGTCTTATTCGATGATTTTAGCTACAACACCGGCACCAACAGTACGGCCGCCTTCACGTACCGCAAAGCGCTGACCTTCTTCCATCGCAATAGGTGCAATCAGCTCTACAGACATCTTGATGTTGTCACCTGGCATTACCATTTCAACACCTTCCGGCAGCTCAACAGCACCAGTTACGTCGGTAGTTTCAAAGTAGAACTGTGGACGATAGCCTTTGAAGAACGGCGTGTGACGACCACCTTCATCTTTGGACAGTACGTATACTTCGCCTTCGAACTTGGTGTGCGGAGTGATTGTACCTGGCTTGGCCAGAACCTGACCACGCTCAACTTCTTCACGCTTGGTACCACGCAGCAGAACACCTACGTTCTCACCGGCACGACCTTCGTCCAACAGCTTGCGGAACATTTCCACACCAGTACAGGTGGTTTTCTGAGTAGGCTTGATACCAACAATCTCGATTTCTTCACCAACCTTGATGATACCGCGGCCGATACGACCGGTTACCACAGTACCACGACCGGAGATAGAGAATACGTCTTCAATAGCCATCAGGAAAGGCTTGTCGATGTCACGCTCAGGCTCAGGGATATAGGTATCCAGGGCTTCAATCAGCTTTTTAACGGCAGTGGTGCCCAGCTCATTGTCATCTTTACCTTCCAGGGCCATCAGGGCAGAACCCACGATGATCGGAGTGTCGTCACCCGGGAATTCGTACTGATCCAGCAGCTCACGAATTTCCATTTCAACCAGCTCCAGCAGCTCGGCATCGTCAACCATGTCAGCTTTGTTCATGAAAACAACGATGTAAGGTACACCTACCTGACGAGACAGCAGGATGTGCTCACGTGTCTGCGGCATCGGGCCGTCAGCAGCGGAACAAACCAGGATAGCGCCGTCCATCTGGGCAGCACCGGTAATCATGTTCTTTACGTAGTCGGCGTGGCCAGGACAGTCAACGTGAGCGTAATGACGAGTTGGAGAGTCATACTCAACGTGGGAGGTCGCGATGGTAATACCACGCTCTCTTTCTTCTGGGGCGTTGTCGATCATATCGAAGGCTTTAAACTCGCCACCGAATTCTTCCGCACACACCCTGGTCAGGGCAGCAGTCAATGTGGTTTTACCATGGTCAACGTGACCGATGGTACCAACATTCACGTGTGGTTTATTTCTCTCAAATTTTGCCTTCGCCATCGAAATAGCCTCCGATTTAAGTTTTACTATCTTTAAATGTATTAAATTTCAGGATTGCCCAGTGGCATCCGCCAACTTTTTTCTGTGTCTCAGATTCTGGTGCTCACACCCAGAGTCGAACTGGGGACCTCATCATTACCAATGATGCGCTCTACCACCTGAGCTATGCGAGCAGTGTTCGTGCTTGCGGGCGTCCGGTTTACGCCACTACTCCCAAAACTGAACCTCTTGCTCCCTGCCCTCAGCACCTGGTACTCACTAGGCACAAAAGCTGAAAACTGGAGCGGGTAGCGGGAATCGAACCCGCATCATCAGCTTGGAAGGCTGGGGTTCTACCATTGAACTATACCCGCGAATCCTTCTCAAAAGCTCGCCTACCAGGCTCGCAAATCAAAAAACAGAGGACCAAAAACTCCCGTTGGAAGCTCTTCGTCCACTGTTTTCTGTATACGTTACCGCCAGTATTTTCCCAACAATCTTCCAACATCTGACTGGTGGAGGGGGGTGGATTTGAACCACCGAAGCTTGCGCGTCAGATTTACAGTCTGATCCCTTTGACCACTCGGGAACCCCTCCAACAAAGCATCAGACGTCTTTCAACTACCTGGCTCTTTTACACAGAGGCGGCATTTTATGGGAATCAAGGACGTGATGCAATCGTTTCGCAAGGTTTTTCTATGACTGCCAGATCGAGTCCTTCTGTGAGCAAATCCACCAATTCCGAGCTCTCGAACAGCGCCTGTGACAGGCCCCTGATGGTTACCCAAATCTCGTTTTTCGGGGTCTGGATTTCCTGAATGGACATGGCGAAACCCTCACCTGCCAGCTTTTCCTGCAGCGCCAACGCCAGTTCTTCCTGGGTAAACAGCCCCAGCGAGATGCCTCCCGCCAGGTCGCCATTACTGATGATGAAACTGTCGACCCCACCTGACTGCAGCTGCTCCAGGGCCTGTCGTGCAGCAGTCTCGGAATTAAAGGGGGGCATATATACCCGATAATTCACGGTAATACCTGAGTCGAGAAGTTCTGCACCAGCCTCCATCCCCCGGGATCTGAGTGCCGACACCAGGAAATCACTTTCATCCGTACTGTTGAACACACCCAGAGAAAGGCATGTTGCCGGCTCCGGTGCTTCCAGCACCTGGACAGGCTCTGCCTCCAGTTCACTGAGCAATTGCAGGGTCTGACCATTGTGTCTAACAGGAGCCTCTTCAGGCAGGGACTGCGCATCCTGTCCGGAATACCAGTGCCAGCCAAAATAGGCCAGATTGGTCAAAAGCAACAAAATGGCAAAAATCCGCATACCTACTCAACAGCTCCAGATACCCTGTTTACTACTTATATATGTCTTACTAAATGCAAGTTCGTATATTCAGTCACACCAGTATTTTACTGCCATCTGGCAACCGGCTACATCGTCATCTTCTGCTGAAACAGCAGGATGCAAAAGTCAGGACAGTACGTGTGCCAACCCCTCCAGAACAAGATCTGGCACCACTCTGTGCTCCCAAGCAATATGCGGGCTTAGTCGCCCGGCATCGCCGCCAGTAAGAAACCATGTCGTGTCTTCAGGCCGAACTCCTGTCTCCTGACGACAACGTGAAGCAAAACCCAGCACCATGGCCAACAAGCCGTCGCCAATGGCCTCTTCGGTATTTTTTCCCGGGCCAGGCTGCTGCCGCTCAGCCGGATTAACATTCAGTGCCGAGGATTTCCCGGTCAAACTACACAACATCAACTGGAATCCTGGCACGATATATCCCCCCTGGTGCTCCCCTGCCTGATTGACCACATCGAAGGTGATGGCGCTGCCCAGATCCAGAACGGCACAGCCACCTCGGGCCCGCTGAAATGCAGCTATCATGGCCAACCAGCGATCCACCCCCATTCTCGAATAGTCGTCATAGGAATTGGTCACGCCGCAGCAGGATCTGGATACAGCAGCAAACTCGGGATTCACATGCAAGCCACCTTGCAACGCCGCCTCCAGCGCCTTGTTAAAGACAGCATCCCGGACACTGGAAATTCTCACCCGGGAACATTTGCCTGCAGCGGCATTAACCACCTGGGCGACCAATTCAGCAATACCATCACTGCCATCGCCGGCTTTGACACCAACAGCTCCCCGCAGCAATGTTGAATTATCACCCGTCTGCAGTCGCCACTTGATTCGCGTATTGCCGACATCCAGATCAAGAATCACTGGGCTCCCCTCCTTCCTATACTGACCTCTCCGCCATTAAACGCCACTATACCTTCGGGCGTTTCCAGAAGCAGGGCTCCGGAATCCGAGATCCCCCGGGCAACACCTTCACAGGACGTCCCGGCAGCCAGTACTTCAATCTGCCTGCCGGTCAGCACATCCTGTTTTTGCCACTCATCCAAAAAACCTTCCAGACCGAGTTTTTCAAACTCATCCAGAATCTGAACCACATGCCTGATCACACAGGCAACAAGGCCGTTTCGACTCACTGGCCCACCAGCGACAGTCTCCAGATCCGTCCAGGGCTGGTTAACCGACTGCATGTCTTCAGTGCGGCACCGGATATTGATACCTATGCCAATAACCAACTGGCAAATGCCTGTAATGTCACCAGTCACTTCCAGCAGAATGCCGGCAAGTTTACGACTTTCAAAAAGGATGTCATTGGGCCACTTTACGCCGGTTCCACGAATGCCGAGTTCTACTAGCGCCCGATTTACTGCCAACCCGATTACAAGGCTGACTCCCTCAATTTGTATGTGCGACGTATCAACCTGCCGCAGCAAGGTCAGGTACATATTCTGCCCGAAGGGGCTGACCCATTGCCTCCCCCGACGTCCCTTGCCACTGGTCTGCTGCTCAGACAGAAATACCAGATATTTATCCCTGCCCAGACGGTCCACGCCATCATGGAGATAGCGCATGGCCTCTGCGTTGGTGGAATCAGTCGTGGTCAGAATGACAACGTCCTGTATTGCCTGATGACAATCTGACAGTCCACGCGTCAAGACCCCTGCATCCAGCAATTCGAGCGCCTGGTTTAACCGATACCCCTTGCCCCGGACTGAATGAATGTCGAGCCCCAATGCGGCCAGCCTGTCAACCTGCTTCCAGACTGCAGCCCTGCTTATACCCAGTCTTTCTCCCAGGTAAGTCCCTGAGTGAAACTGGCCATCGGCAAGGATCTTCAACAGCGCTGTATGGGGATTTGGCATATAAAATAAAAAAAAATCCGGAAAGCGAACTTCCCGGATTTTAGTCGAATAGTGTAACGGGTTGAAACCGGTTAAAACCTTACAGGTCGTATCCGCGCTCTTCGTGCAGCACGATATCAAGGCCCGTGGCTTCTTCTTCCTCAGTTACCCTGATACCGGTAATTGCCTTGACGATTTTCAGAATGCCCAACGTCAGGATACCCGTATACAGGCCGGTTGCCACGATACCGATAACCTGAACCATGACCTGGCTTCCCATGGTGACACCCTCTGCATATCCCTGGCCGCTGAAAACGCCCAGACTTGAGGATGCAAAAATACCCGCCAGGAAAGTTCCCAGAATACCGCCCACACCATGAACCGGAAAGACATCCAGGGAGTCATCAATTTTCAGCACATTCTTGATGTACTGGGTGGCAAAGAAGCAGACCACTCCTGCCACGAGCCCGATCACCAAGGCGCCACCAGGACCGACAAAACCGGAAGCCGGCGTAATAGTACCCAGGCCAGCCACCATACCTGTCACGATACCCAGCACTGATGGCTTACCATATTTGATTTTTTCCAGCATGATCCAGGAAATGGAACCTGCTGCCGCGGAAATATGAGTGACCAGCATGGCCATTGCCGCATTACCATCGGAAGCAAGCGCACTGCCGCCATTGAAACCGAACCAGCCTACCCAAAGCATGCCAGCACCAGTCACGGTCATCGTCATGTTATGAGGTGGCATCGCGGTTTTTCCAAACCCGGACCGGGTTCCGATAACCAGGGCGCACACCAGGGATGCAACACCGGCCGTGATATGAACCACAGTGCCGCCGGCAAAATCCAGCAGCCCACGCTCGTACAGCCAGCCACCTTCAGCCCAAACCCAATGGGTAATCGGCGCATATACCAGCAACAGCCAAAGAACACTGAACAGCATCACGGCACTGTATTTGACCCTTTCGGCAAATCCACCAAAGATAAGGGCCGGAGTAATAATGGCAAAGGTCATCTGGAACAGTGCAAACAGGGATTCAGGAATGGAACCGGACACGGAGTCCTCGCCAATATTGGCAAACAGCACATTGGAAAAACCGCCGACATAGCCGTTGCCTTCACTGAAGGCCAGACTGTAGCCACAAACCAACCAGAAAATGGTCGCCACACAGGTAATCGAAAAACACTGCATCAAAACAGAGAGCACGTTGCGGACTCTTACCAGCCCGCCATAAAAAAGGGACAGCCCCGGGATAGTCATGAACAGGACCAGGGCTGTGGATGTCATGATCCAGGCGGTATCCGCCCCATCGACTTCCTGAGCCAGTGTCACTACCGGCAAGCCCAGCAGACCAAGCATAAAATAAGCTTTAGCAGTCAAACGACGGAACATGGAATATCCCCCAAAACGTGAAATGCAAAAAATAGTTATTCGTTGAATGTTCTTATTTGGTGCACGAAATAGAGAATTTATTTCTTTTGTATTAGTTTCGTGCAATGGCTTTGGAGCATAAAAGAAATGACAAACTGACACAAGCCGAGCCCCGCAGCATGCCTTCAAAACTTTCTGTTTTAGCCCCTTTCCTGTGCTTCACTGAACAGGGTAATGCTAAAACTGAATTATTTTCAGAATAATGAAAACAATACGGCCCTATATAGATACATAGCAGTGCATCCCCCCAATTTTGCGCACTAAATTGGTGCGAACACCTCTCCCAGACCCAGCCCATTTTCTCAAATTAAGCCTATCTTGTTGTTATTAATAGCTTTTATTTTCTGGCATGGCGATTGCTAAACAGTGATATCGCGGTTGAAAGCACCTGACCTGTTCAGACGCCCAACTACGAATGCAGCAGGACAGCTGGACTGAACTGGCGAATATCCGGCAACACCGGGTAAAGCCAACGGGAATGTCCGAGTTGACTGAAGGATAGAAAGACTTTTCCGGCAGACCCTGGAGTGCCCTGTGCCTCACCAGCCTGCTAAAACGACGTACAGGAGAATCAAATGAAAATGATCAATGCGATTATCAAGCCATTCAAGCTTGATGACGTCAGGGAAGCCCTCTCTGAAATCGGAGTTCAGGGAATAACCGTAACGGAAGTAAAAGGTTTTGGACGACAGAAAGGCCATACAGAACTGTACCGTGGTGCAGAGTATGTGGTGGATTTTCTGCCAAAACTCAAAATTGAAGTCGTAGTGAAAGACAGCGCTCTTGAACAGACGATCGAAACCATTTCGAAGGCAGCCAATACCGGCAAAATCGGCGACGGAAAGATATTTGTTTTCTCTATAGAGGAAGCAGTTCGCATCCGTACTGGTGAAACCGGCGACGACGCCATCTAACTGAATCGACATATACGAAGCTTTCAGGAGGGCTTAGTATGGAAAACCAAATTTTTGAACTGCAGTATGCACTGGATACCTTCTACTTCCTGGTATCCGGCGCACTCGTTATGTGGATGGCGGCGGGCTTTGCCATGCTCGAGGCCGGGTTGGTGCGAGCCAAAAACACGACTGAAATTCTGACCAAGAACATCGCCCTGTTTGCGATCGCCTGTACCATGTACCTGGTTTGCGGCTATGAAATCATGTACGACGGTGGTTACTTCCTTAGCGGTGTCACCACAGTTGCCCAGATGGATGATGCGGCTGTCGCAGGCGTTCTGGTTGAATCTGCCGAAGCCGGTTTCGATGGTGATTCGGTCTACTCAGGTGCATCCGACTTCTTCTTCCAGGTGGTGTTCGTTGCTACAGCGATGTCCATTGTCTCCGGTGCCGTTGCCGAACGCATGAAGCTGTGGGCTTTCCTGGCTTTTGCGATCGTCATGACCGGCCTCATCTACCCGATGGAAGGCAGCTGGACCTGGAATGGCGATGAAGTATTTGGCCTGTTTGCTCTTGAGTACTCTGACTATGCCGGCTCAGGCATCGTTCACCTTGCAGGCGCCGCTGCTGCCCTGGCTGGTGTATTACTGCTTGGCCCGCGTAAAGGTAAATACGGTGCCGACGGTTCCGTTCACCCGATTCCTGGTGCCAACCTGCCCCTGGCAACTCTGGGCACTTTCATCCTGTGGATGGGATGGTTCGGTTTCAACGGCGGTTCAACACTGAAACTGGGCGGCATTGCCGTAGCCAACGAAGTGGCCAACGTGTTCCTTAACACCAATGCCGCGGCTGCAGGGGGTCTGATCGGCGCCCTGATCGTTGCCCGCATCCTGTTTGGCAAGGCTGACCTGTCCATGATCCTTAACGGCGCACTGGCTGGCCTGGTTGCCATTACCGCAGATCCGGCTTCCCCTGGTCCACTGGCTTCAACCATCGTTGGCTTTGTTGGCGGCATCATCGTGGTGTTCAGCATCCTGATGTTCGACAAGCTGAAAATCGATGATCCTGTTGGTGCCCTGTCTGTACACGGTGTGGTTGGCGCTTTCGGTGTGATGGTAGTCTGCATCACAGGCGGCGCCCCGGTCGGCGGTCAGCTGGTTGGCATGCTCACCATCTTCGTTTGGGTGTTCGTCATGAGCCTGATCTTCTGGTTCATCATCAAGGCTGTCATCGGCCTGAGAGTATCCGAAGAAGAAGAGTACGAAGGTGTAGACCTGACAGAATGCGGTATGGAAGCCTACCCCGAGTTTGTTAACCAGAACTGATCTGGACAAACAACACTCAAAAAAAAGCGCCGCAATTGCGGCGCTTTTTTTTGCTCCTGAAAACGACAGCTACCGGCTTGAACCCTGACCCTTGCCATCAGTCTGGCCCAGTGTCGAACCATCACCCAGTACGATGCCGACATAAAGGCCGCCCTGGCTGCCATCATTCAGCGTAATGGCATTATGAAGGGGATTGGCATAAACAGTGACCTTGTCACCCGGGCGGATGGAATTGCGCTTCCAGCCAGAGTTGATCAGCACATTTGGCGCCGTCATTTCGATGGTCCAGAGTCCATCAGGGCCGCCCTCAGCGGTTCCTTCCAGTTTGAAGGAGGCATGAGGATTGATCCAGCGTACCTGGGTCACTTCTCCTTCAATGACCACCACCTTTTCCCCATCAAACGCTGCTGTTGAATGGTGGGCGGTAACTGGAGCAGCCAGCAAGGCACAAGCCATTGCACCTGCAGTCAGCATTTTATTAAAGATAACGTGTTTCATAGTCATACCCTGATATCTGAATGTAAAAAGGAACTAGCGTGTCAGACCATCCTGTCCGGCCTGTGTACTTGGCAGGTTGTCATTAAGATCCGGCAGGCACTCCACCTCACCGATATCTGTATTGTCCACCCTCAGCCATTGCTTGGTATTGTGCCACTCTCCAACCCAGCCATTCGGGTCAGTCATGATGTACTCAATCTGCAGGATTTCTCCATTCTCCAATAGACGCATACGTTCCTGGACACGAAAATCTTCCGAGATTGGAATGCCGGCATCGATAAAATGATTGTATGTTTCGATATAACGCGTATTCACTACCAGTTCATCGCCTTCCCAGTGCCCAATGGATTCACCATTATAGGAGTAGATCACCAGATTCGGGTCTGAATAATCCCTGCCATCCAGGAATATCTGCCTGAAACTGTTATTGAAGTTGGACACCATATAAATAGCCGTTGGTAGCTGAATCATGGCTATCGGCCAGACACGGGTCATAATCATGGGAATACCGGCCGGGAAACACTGCCCGATGGCATCACGATAGGGGCGACCTTCTGCTCGCGCCCGCTGTCCTTCCTCAAAATCCAGCTTGGTCTGCCCAATGAACTCCGGGTAGGGAGGGCCAAACATGAATTTGGAAAACCCCTCGCTCAGATCAACGAACCAGGTGCCGGTCAGGTCAAATGGTGCTGGTGCACGCTCCTTGGCCAGATTCTCTGGCGCCAGGGCTCCCAGTTGCCCCTCATGCCGGGGAATCATCCGGCTGAGTTGCTCGCGCCGTTCAGCCGCACTTTGTGCCTGGACACCGGATACACCCAGCACAGCCAGTACGGCAAAAGTCAGTACACTGGTCAATTTTCTTTTCATTGTCTTCCCCTGGATTAACCGGAATCATTTAGGCATACGGGCCACAACCCAACCTGCTTAATAGCCGGCAGAGGATAAAATCCTTTCAGTAAATTGTCCAATTTCTCTCAACCTGCGATATGCGCAGGGGTCCCCGACAGGATATAATGCCCAACTTTTCCACTTTCTCCCGAACTCGATACCATGGGCAAGAAAAGCAAGCAAAAAAAACAGCGGCAAGAAGGCCATATAGAGAGAAAAGTATCCGGTTCTTCCAGTTCCGTTGTCTATAGAAAACCTGAAATCCCTGCCTTCTGGATAGCCATCATTATTCCAGTGATCTGTCTGGTCGGCGCCTGGACCTTTCCCCCGGTCGCCACCCCCATGGAACTGAAATCCTACTGGTCGCAGATTTATCTGTCGGGCTTGCTGTTTTTCACCCTATGGTTTAACCGGCACAGAACTTTAAACTCACTTAGTTTTTCACCTGCCAGGGCTTGCCTTGGCATGTTGTTCATCGTCGGAACTCTGTCATTAGTATGGGCCGTAAACCCCGATTTCTGGGTATACAAATGGAACAAATGGTACGCTGCCCTGGTCATGTTCCTCCTGGGTATCCAAATCACCCAGAATGAAAAAAACTTTGATACCGTCGTTAACCTGGCTTTACTGGGCGGACTGATTACAGCCTGCATTGGCATTGCCCAGTATTTGTTTGGGTTCAACCTGATTCCCCAAACATCATTTCCATCATCCACGTTCGGGAACGGAAACATGGCAGGACAAGTGATGGTCCTGACAATGCTCCTTCCTCTGTACTTTCTCTTCAAGGAAAACCTGACTACGGGAAAGACCTGGTTTTATGCTCTCTCCCTGGCCGTCCTGATGACTTATGTGTACTACACCAGGACTCGTGCAATATGGATTGCATCGACACTTGAATGGTCATTGCTAATCATATTCATTTCACTGGATAGATCCGGTCGCAAAAAATATCTGTTCTGGACAACACAGAAAACTATTGCCGCTACTTGTGCCGGCATCATTTTTTGTACATTGACCAACTTTAACCAGGATGGGTTTCAACCATTCTGGGAAATAGCCATGTACGAAATTTCATCTATCGCTCATGACGTTGGGGCATCTGCCCAGGAAACAGGAGGAGAGCGTTATCTGATATGGAGTAGCGCCATCAAGATGGTTGCAGATCATCCGTTTTTCGGCACTGGCCTTGGAAGCTATTTTCATAATGTTAACAACGTGCAGGCCTATGCCAATTACAGAACCCTGGGCGTGCAACGGGTCCATAATGATGTGCTTGAACTTTGCGTTGAACTTGGCGCATTGGGTATTCTCATATTGCTCTCCTTCATTATTGCCATGTGCATTCTTCTTTTCAAACTTATCCAGAAAAGCGAGGGCAAGCACAGGATTTTATACGCCATCCTGACTATTTTGGTAACTGGGAGCATGCTAAATGCGCAACTAAGCTTTCCTTATCAACTGCCTGTGCCCCTGATTATCATGCCTTTCTATCTATCCTTGATTATCAAAGGCTCTGAGCTATTACTGGAAAACACATTTACCATCCCGGTGAAAGCCTGGTTCAAAAAAGCTTCTCTGGCTGCAGCAGGAGCGGTATTTATATTTATCACAATTATTGATTTATCCTGGTTCAGGGATATACATGTAATGAACAAAATGTTGAATGGCGAATTGTCTGGAGAGGACTGGGACCCTATTTCCCCGGTATATAACCAGGCATATTTCACTACCGTTCGTAGCGTAGGACAGGCACTCAGGCCTAGCCAGAACTGGGAACTCACACTTCATCTTTTCAAGCCCATCGTGGAATTCTGGCCAAATAGTCCTGCCAACATATTACTGGTAGCTGAAAGTTATTACAGCCTGGGAAATTATGACGAGGCTATCTACTGGTCTAGGAAAACCGCTGAAAATCAACCTGCGGGCACCTTCCTCGGAGAGTTTTATTTAATACAGTCCTACTTTGCGACAAATCAGCTGGATAAAATGAAAGAGGTATATGACACCCTTCGATCAAAACCTGAAGCAGAACTCATGGCCAATGAAAACACCTACAGAATGCTACAGTCCACCTCCATCAATCTTGGTGACTATGAAAACTCAACGTATTTTTATGAAAAATATCTTGAGCACTTTGGCGAGGATGCGCAGGTTGTCGCGAATGAAGCGATACACTTTTACAACACAGGAAACCTACAGGCAGCCATTCCCTATATGCAACGGGCCATAGAACTGGATCCTGCCCTGCCTGTCGCTGATCAGTTTATGCAGCTACTCATGCAGATGACGCCGCAGTAAAAATCCGGTAGAACTAGTGTGGTATCTCAACCAAACCCACCCGGTTTGAACTGCTCTGGTGGATAAGCAGGTTGCCCTCACGGGTTACCCACATATTCCTTATTATTCCAACCCCCGAGGGTATTTCCCAACTCTGAAAACCCTCGGTGTCAGGATCGAATCTGACGAGAGTGTCAGGACGCATCCCCGATTCGTTGTACCAGACCTTGTCATCAACAACCGCCAGGGCATAGGGATGAGAAGTGGGCCCGCTGGGTGAATCCCACTGGCGTATGCTTCCGGTTGCCGGATTCAAACGGCCAATTTTTCCCTGGGTGGAATTGACAAACCAGACCATCCCCTGGCTATCCAGGCCCAGACGTCGCACACGCGAAGCTTCATTAGGAATCTCGAAGTACCTGATATTCATGGTTTCGGGGTCCATGGCGCCAATCTTGTTGGTTCCATTGAAGGCAACCCATAACGTGCCATTACTGCCAACCTGTATACCATAGGGCCTGGGTTCTGATGGCACTTCTGTCAACTCACCGGTTTCCGGGTCCAGCCGACCCAGCATACCTGCTCCCTGGGCAGTGAAGTACAGTTTACCGTTAGGGTGAAATGCTGCCGAATGCGGGTCTCTTGCCTGAGTGGGAAATTCTTTAATCAGTCCTGTTTCAGGATCCAGCATCCCGATCGTGCCATTGCTGTTTCCCGTGTACCAGATATTTCCCTCTTCATCAGGAACAATGCTGTGCGGCCTGGCAGCAAGGGGCAAACGATATTCCTGCATGTCTCCCGTTTGCGGATCCAGACGGCCGACCAGGCTGGCCCACATCCCTGTCCACCAGATGGAACCATCAGGTGCTTCCACAGGATCACGGGCGCGCTGTCCCAGGGTGGGCACAATCCATTCCCTGAAACGTATTTCGGTATTACCCGGGACAAGGGTTGGACGACGTGACTGATCGGCTGGAAAGCTCTCAGCCAGATACCTGCCTATGGTCTCAGCCTGCGCATCTGACAGATTGACCATGGCTGAAAATACATGCTTCCACTCCTCAGCAGTGTCATATCCAGCCGAAGTCACAATATTGAACGCGCTATGGCAGCTGTAGCATGCCAGCTCAACCAGCTGCTTGCCTTCGCCTTCGGGTAATTGGGGAACCTGAAATTGAGGCGGCTGCGCCTGGATTGACGTGGTACCAACCAGAAAACAGGTGGCGAGTAAGTGCTTTTTCATGTCTACCCCCTCTTTGACTTGGGCTTCATAAGCGACTGCAATGCCGCTAATGAAATCACAGTCATCATTCACCGGTAAAGCAGGTAATTTCATAAGCTGGCAATGCGGTCACTTGTACAGTCCTTTTCCCCTGGTGATAAACCCTGCGTGTAACCTGTCACAGCAAGCGCTAGAATAGCCCCCATCCATTGAGCCAGTAACATTAAGCAGCACCTCATCCCCATGACAATCTGCAAAATCAGTATGCGATTTTCACTGCTATTGCCCTGCCTCACCGGCATCTGTCTTTTGCACAGTCCCGTGATGAAGGCCCAGACTACATTAACTGCCATTGAGCAAAGTCAGGCAGCGGCCATATGCAGTGGTCAGACGCCTCAACTTCCCGTTCTGACTGGCCGTAAAAAATTGCTGATCACTGATACCGATGGCAGTGTGCATACGGCCAATCAACTGCTCGCGAAAAACATCAGGGCTTCATCCATGGCAGCCACGGGAGCCATCGCCTGTCTTGCCATCAAGGAAACCACGCTCGAGAACTGCAATTTCGGTCCCCTTTTTGGCAGCATCCCAAGAGTACGCAGGGACTATCAACTGTCTGTTTTTTCGGTGGAACCCCTGGTCACTACACCCCTTGTCACCCTGATCGAGGGCAGCCTGCCTGCATCCTGTAACAATGCGGGAACCATCGACAGCAGTGTGACAGCCATCAAGGGCTCACTACCTGAGGAGGCTGGAATTCTTTCTGCTCTGTCATCCCTTTCACTGGACAACCAGGACCCGGATGGTGACGGCTACAGCAACCTGGAGGAATTTGTCCAGGGGTCGGACATGGAGGATGCTGCCAGTCCCGGGATGGAAATTTCAGTTACCGCCAACAACTCGAGTGACCTGGTGATCCCTGAAGGCGAAGCCATCACCCTGTCGATCAGCCTGAATCCTGCTGATCATCTCAGGGAGCAGGCAGATTACTATCTTTATTCCGATTCCCTGGCCGGCATGTTTGCCTATTTTTACCCGAAACGCTTCGAGCCGGTCACCAGCCGCACAAAAGCCGTGAGCGGCCCTGCCCTGCGCTTCAATGACATCAACATCATCACACTCCCTGCAATGGGCGTTGGCGAGTACCAGGTGACCTTCGAAGTCGAAATAGATGGCCTTGCCCCATTACGCAGCCAGGCAAGCATCACAGTTATTTCCAGCGACTGGCAGTTCACCGAAGTATCCAGCGCAGCCGGCATCAATTACTCCCACGGCTATGCCATTCCCAATAGCGGCTCCAGTCATGACCGGCGCACCAATTCAGGTGGTGTGGCAGCCGGTGATTTCGATGGTGATGGCTGGACAGACCTGTATGTCATCCGCGGCACCATTGGTCCCAACCTGCTATACCGAAACACGGGTAATGGCCGATTTGAAGAGGTAGGCGCACAAGCAGGTGTTGATTTGACCGGACAGGACAATGCGGCGGCCACTTTTGCTGATTATGATGGCGATGGCTGGCTGGACCTGATCGTCACAGGAATAAACGGCACCCAGGTTACCCTGTTCAGAAACCGCGGGGACGGCACCTTTCAGGATGTCACCGGCAGCTCAGGGATCACCGACATGCCCATCAGCTATGGCGCCACCTTTGCAGACTACGACAAAGACGGCGACCTCGACCTCTGGATCAATCACTGGCTGTTTACCACCAACCAGGGGTATCTCTGGCAAAACAACGGTGATGGAACCTTCAGGGACGTCAGTGCGGAAGCCGGCATCCCGGATGGCACCATGGCGGATTTCACGACCAACTTTGCCGACATCAACAACGATGACTGGCTCGACCTGCTTGTCTCTGCTGACTACGAATCCAGCCAGGTCTTTCTGAACAACCAGGACGGCACCTTCAAACTGGTGACAACCCCGGTGATTTCCGACGAAAACGGTATGGGCGGTGCGGTTGGTGATTATGACAATGATGGTGATCTCGACTGGTTCGTCTCCAGTGTCTACGACTACCGAACCTTCGAAGAGTATCCCTGGGGTATCACCGGCAACCGCTTTTACAAGAATGACGGCCAGGGCAATTTCAGCGATGTGACTGATGAAACAGGAACACGTATCGGACACTGGGGATGGGGAAGCTGCTTTGCCGATTTCAACAACGATGCGTGGCTGGACCTGTTCCATGTAAACGGCTTCAGTGGCGGCGGCGATGCCAGTGTCGCCCCATTTGTGCAGGATCCGGCACAGCTGTTTATCTCGGACCAGCAGGGCAGTTTTCTGGAGCGCGGCATCGAGCTGGGCATGAATGATATCGGCCAGGGCCGCGGCATTGTTTGCTTCGATTATGATCGGGATGGCGATATTGATGTCTTTATTGCCAACAACCGGCAGCCCCCTGCCCTATACCGCAATGATGGTGGTAATAACCAGAACTACCTGCACATCCAGCTTCAGGGAGAAGATGCCAACTCGGAAGCCGTGGGTGCACGGATATATGTGACGATAAATGGCCTCACCCAGATGCGCGAACTGCGCAACGGCAGCAACTTCCTTTCCCAGAACCCCGTGGAAGCCTACTTCGGCCTCGGCTCTGCAAGGAAAGTCGACCTGGTCCGTGTAGTCTGGCCCTCAGGCGTTGAAAAAACCCTGGAAGCCATCGACGCCAACCAGCTGCTCACCATCACCCACCCTTGACCCAAACTACTCTCAGCCGGCAGGCCGGCATCCGCAGGATGCCCAATAAAGCAGCCCGCAGGCAGCGTAGCGAGCGCAGTCAGATCGCGGCAAAAAAGTTTTTCAGAGCCGGGAGCTTGGTGTAGCAAGTGACCGGTTTGGAAAACTTTTTTAACAAAGAGCAGGCAAGCGCAGTAGCTGCAACTCTTGCCTGACTTTTATACATTCCAAAGAAAAGGCCGGTTGGGACTTCCCAACCGGCCTTTCTTACAGAAGTCTGAAACTTCCAAACTATCAATTAAGCAAGCGCTTCCTTGGTAGTCTTAACAATAGCTGCGGCTACAGCGTAAGGACAGGCATTGGAAGCCGGACGACGGTCTTCTAGGCGGCCTTTCCAGCCATCTTCCACAGTACCGATCGGGATACGGATGGAAGCACCACGGTCAGAAACACCATAGCTGAACTGGTCGATGGACTGGGTCTCATGCTTACCGGTCAGACGCTGGTCATTGTGAGCACCATAAACACTGATATGACGCTGGATGTTCTTGCCAAACTCTTCACAAACCTTGGTGAAGATAGCCTGGTCGCCATTTTCCCTCATCGGGCCGTTGGAGAAGTTGGCGTGCATGCCGGAACCGTTCCAGTCTGTATCACCCAGGGGTTTCGGATGCCATTCAATGGCCAGGCCGAATTTCTCGGCAGTTCTTTCCAGCAGGTAGCGACCAATCCAGATTTCGTCACCAGCACGCGCAGCACCCTTGGCGAAGATCTGGAATTCCCACTGACCGGCAGCCACTTCAGCATTGATACCTTCAACGTTCAGGCCGGCAGCCAGACACAGGTCCAGATGCTCATCTACGATGGCACGACCAAAGGAATTACGGGCACCTACTGAACAGTAGTACGGACCCTGAGGACGCGGGTAACCAGCGTGCGGGAATCCGGGAGGCAGGTTTGTGTCCGGATCCCACAGGAAGTATTCCTGCTCGAAACCAAACCAGAAATCATCATCGTTGTCGTCAATCTTGGCACGGCTGTTGGTGGAATGCGCAGTACCATCAGCGTTCAAAACTTCAGTCATGACCAGGTAGCCATTGGCACGGTCGGGGTCCGGAAAAATGGCAACCGGTTTCAGCAGACAGTCAGAATCGCCGCCTTCGGCCTGACCAGTAGAACTGCCGTCGAATGACCACATCGGGCACTCTTCCAGGGTACCGCCAAAATCGTTACGGACCATGGTTTTGCTACGCAGGCCCTGGGTCGGTATGTCGCCGTCGAGCCAGATATATTCCAACTTGGATTTCATGATGTACTTAACTCCTAGGGTGTTATGACAGGTTGAGGTTTCCGTAATGCAATTTGTGTACCGAAATTCAAAATGACACAAATCAGTGCAGAAAGAGGAGCAAGTCTACCTCAGCAATTCACCAGACGAAAGGTAAAATAGCCTTGTAAAGTCGATAGTTAGACAATTTTCCGGATTCAGGCACTACAAAGTGCCCTGGATGCCCAAAATAATCCGCAAGCCTGCCAACGCACTAAAAGAACACCAAAATAGCACCACAATAAAGCACTCCTGCCCATTATTGGTGCACTCTTGTTTTAAAGACAGCCCCAATGAGTTCTGTCAGAATAGGCACAACACCGATTCAGACATCCAGATGTTAACCAGATGCCCCAGTTTCCCGAACTTCCCGTCAAGGAATATTCCCAGGTCTACAAGGAAGATACCGACAAACCGCTTCCCGAGAAGATCGACCCCAATTTCCGCTATGCCTTTTTCAGCACCATCGCCAAGGGTGGGAAATGCCTGATCAAATCCTGCAAGGACATGCACCTGGGCCGCTTTGTCTGTTACAAGACCCTGAAGCCTGAATTTGCCGATGACCCCGTGGAGCAGCAGCGCTTTCTCAGGGAAGCTCGGGTCTCCGCCATGCTGCAGCATCCCAATACCATTCCCACCTATGAGCTGGGTCGTGACGCCAATGGCCATTATTACTTCACCATGAAACTGGTGCATGGCTATACCCTGCGGGAAGTGCTGGATTACCGTGAGCGGTATGACCTGACCCAATTGATAGATGTTGTCATAGATGTCGGCCATGCCCTTGAATATGCCCATTCCCACGGGGTGCTCCACCGTGACATCAAACCGGAAAACATTTTGGTTGGTCCCTTTGGCGAAGTCATCCTGATGGACTGGGGGCTGGCCAAGGTCTGGGACACGCAAGGTACCCAGGAACAACTGGGTGACGGCATGGAGCTTGATACCGGCGATCTGTCCATCACCGGGCAGGCCAAACTGCAGGGCACGATCTGCTATATGTCACCCGAACAGATCGGCAAGGATCCTGCCATCGACGGCCGCACTGACATCTACAGTCTTGCCGCCGTGATCTATGAAATTCTGGCCGGTGATACCGCCGCCCAGGGCGAGACCATGGATGAACTGGTACGCTGTACCCTTGAAGTGACGCCGGAACCGCCGTCAGCAAAAGCCAAATACCCGATACCGGCACTGCTGGAGTCCGTCACCATGCAGTGCCTGAACAAGGATCCAGCAGGCCGGATCCAGACCATGGGCGAAATGTTGAGACTGTTACAGGAAACCCGGCGCCTGGAATAACACCTTATTCGTTTACGGCTATGGCCACCGTGATGTTGTCACGGCCGCCTTCATTCTTGGCCATGTCGATGAGCTTTCCACACAAGGCTTCAGGTGTATCCTGCAGGGCTTTGAAGACATCCTGCATTTTAATCTCAGGCACAAGATCACTGAGTCCATCCGAACAAAGCAAGAGCAAATCACCCGCCTGGATTTCCAGCTTGTCACCATCGGGACGATTATAGGGATTGCTGCCCAGCATTCGGCTCAGAATACTCTTCTTGTAACTCTGGGCCACTTCGCCACGATCAAGCATTTCCTGATAAACCGTATGATCAATGCTGATCTGGACAAGATCGCCACTGCCTTTCCGAAAATGATATATCCGGGAGTCCCCCATCCAGGCAAAGCTGATTTCATTATCACCAACATGCACCAGTGACAGAGTAGTCCCCATATTACTGCCCGGCATATGCTTTTGCTTGTATTCAATCACCTGATGATTGGCAAAGGTAATGCTGTCCACCAGAGTCTGGGGAATATTGGAGGTATCATGGAGGTAGTCTTCCCGGGTCAGGTATTGATAGCAGCTCTCGACCGCGACACGGCTGGCAACCTCACCATCATCATGCCCGCCGACACCATCAGCAACAATCAGCAGACGGTTTTCCAGGTCGGTAAAGTGGTAGTCTTCGTTGTTGTTTCTGACCAGACCCACGTCAGTCTGGGAAAATATTCTGAGCATAACCGTTCCGCTGCACCAATCCCGAACACACAGGAATGTATGGAATGATGATAGGAAAAAACCCCTAGAAACGGAATGTTTTTGTATATTTGAGGGCGATTTCAGCCTTTTCGCGGCTCAGGCGGGAGAACGTCCCTTCGGCATCAAAATTGATATTCATGACCAGGAAAAGGTCTTCCCCGGCCTGGGGATTCCAGCGCAGACGGCTGTTGAGACCAACATTGTTGGAAAAGTTGTCATACTGGACAAGGTTCACCCATGACCATTTTGAATTAAACGCATAATTCACATTGGCACTGACCAGGCGCACCTGGAAATCCCCATAGGGCAAGGAAATATCCTGATAGTTGTAGCTTAAATCCATGTAGAAATGCTCATCAGGACGCCATTCCAGGCCGACGTCGTACTGGGTCCGGTTGCCGTCGTAGTATTCACCCTTATTGAACCCCAGGCGCGGCGCAAAATTACGCTGATTGGAGAACTCAAGCTGGGCATTGAGATTGAGGAAGCTGTACTTGCCTGCAGGAATCACCACGCCATCCCTGATTTCAAAATCCTCGAACAGGCCTTCACGGCTCCTGGAAAAGCCTATGCCCAACTGGTCACCACGATGGGTATTGAGATTGATCAGCCTGGCAAACCAGGTCTCGCTGACCAGCTCACCTGACGCCAGATCGCGAAACTGGTTAAAACGGGAAAACAGGGTATAGGTGCGAAGCAGGGAATTGTTCCTGAAAAAATACCGGTACCTGCCCATGGCAGAGTACTCTTCCTGCCCGCGGCGGTTGGCAAAGCCCAGCGTCGGATTGAAATCCTCGCCGAGATAGGAATATCCGAGCATGCCCGCTGGTCCATTGCCTTGAGTGCCCATATCAAGGTTTACACCATAAGCCTTGTCATCCCCGGTTCTGCCATCAGTGTCGGTTTGCTGGTACCAGGCATTGCCTGTCAGGGTATAGCGATCCGAAAAGCGAGTGTTCTGGTAGCGAAAATCCACGCCGGCCAGCTGATTGTCCGTCTCGCTGTTCGGGTCGCCATAGGTAAAAATGCCGCCTATGCTGGATTCAGACATGACGTTGACCGCCGCCCTGCCAACGAACACTGACTGCCCATCAAGGCCAGGGCTATCGCCCTGCTGCACAGCGAGGGCACCAACATTCCACTGCCCTACCCGGCCTGTCATCTTGGCGCCGGCTTCAATATCCACAGGCTGGCCTGTAATACTGTTCAGCCCGATACGGCGGGAATAAAAGGGTATGCCGTTTGGCACATTGAAATTGCCGCGACCATCACCACCAATACCACCAAAACTGAAGATATCCACATCCTGGAGGAAAAAGTCACGTTTTTCCGGGAAGAACAGGGAGAACCGGCTCAGGTTCACCTGCCGGTTGTCCACTTCCGTTGCCGAGAAATCGGTATTGAAGGTCAGGGCACCCGTCAGGTTTGGGGTGAATTTGTAGAACACGTTCAGGGACGGGTCAACGCGGTTATCAGTTGCACCCGATACATAATCTTCATTCGCGGCCATGGCGATGGACGGAATGAGGTCCAGTCCAATACCCTGGCGAATATCGTGAATGCCGGTAATCAACCCTGTCGTGGTGGGATTGATACGTCGGTTAAACGACGACCAGGCAATTTCTTCCTGTTTGCGGGCGATGGTACGGGCGATAGTAAAGCCCCATTCCTCGGAATCCGGATCAAAGTTCAGGGTATTGAAGGGAATGGCGACTTCTGCTGTCCAGCCTTCGTCATCGATACGGCTTTCCACCAGCCAGATACCTGACCAGTCCCGGTTCAGGCTTTGCGGCTGGTCGTAAACACCTTCCCGGCGAATACCGTTGGGATTGACCTGGAACTGGTAACCGGTGCGGCCATTGTTGAAGGTGTCCAGGATGAATTCGAAGGCATCATCGAACTGCATGTTCTGCCCCTGCACAAGTTGCCGGGCACTGATGGCTGAAGGATCACTGTCATACAGACGGGCAGCCACATATAAATAGCGCTCAGAGTAGGTGATATAAAATTCACTGCGTTCACTGGGCTGCGCATGATCCACAGGCTGGAACTGATGCATGTCGGAAATAACGGCGGCCTGTTTCCATATCTCGTCATTCAGGATGCCATCAATTTGCGGCTCAAGGTCTGTGCGTGGAATTTCAATCCGCTTACGGGCAGACGCTGAGGTAAATTCGCTTTCCTGGGCCAGAACACTGTGCCCTGCAAAGAACATAACAACGGTGGAGAGCAGGAAATAGTTGTTTTTAATCATATTCAAGCCGCGTGCTTCCATGATAAACAGGTAAATCCGGCACCACTGGATCAGGCCGGAACAATACAAGGTGCGCAGTATAACTACCTGATTTTAATAGTAAACAGAAAGCACGAGATTCCTCGAATTATTCATATTCGTTCACTTTCCCAAGTATCTGTTGCGGGTGTTACACGGGTATCTGACTTTACAGTCCGCAATTCCTGACCTTAACTGGTATGGCACAGGGAGGTGCTTATGAGTATTAGGAAAACCCACGGCATTACCTTGATTGAAACGCTGGTGGTCCTGGCGATTGCAGTGATTGTGTTATTACAGGGGAACCTTGGTGGATATAACAGGGCCCGGGAAACGCGGCTCATTGACGGCGTGATGACAGACCTGGTGTCTGCCATTTCGATGGCCAGGCAGTCTGCCATTTTCGAAGCCCAGATGGTCACGATCTGCAGGAGCAGTGATGGCCTGCATTGCCAGGGAAAATGGCACGATGGCAGTATTATTTTTACTGACAGGAATGCCGACCGCGAGATCAACGGGACAGACAGACTGCTGTTCCGGCTGGAGCCGTCAGCCGCCCTTGGCACATTATCTTTCAACTCCTTTCGCAACCGTCAGTATCTGCAGATGACACCCAGGGGGATGACCAATTACCAGAACGGCAATTTTACGTTTTGTCCCGCCAGTGGTGATCCGACACAAAACCGTCAGCTAATTGTCAGTATCAGCGGCAGGACGCGAATGGCCAGGGACCGGGATGGGGATGGCATTGTGGAGAACAGCCAGGGCAACCCTGTGCTGTGCGACTGACAGGGTTTACCAGCAGTCAGTGGGCGCTTTCAGACCGCTGGGATTGGAGGCACTGTAGGCAATGGTCATCGGGCTGCAGTCCGAGTCACCTGCCTGTGAGCCGGTAGGGGTCAGCACGATGGTATAGGAATTTCCACTGGCCGTGCTCGAGGCAATGCTGAGGGTGTAATACCCTTCGTTGCTGGTCGAGTTTGAGGCAACTGTGCTTGCTGCTGCACTGGCACCACAGGTATCACTGGCGCCAATTGACTGCGCGTAAAACTTGCAGCTGCCACGGAATCTTTCCTGGGCCACCTGCAACGCGAGACCTGCGGCGATGCCGTCGGCACGGTGGGATTTCATCACGCTGTCCTGATAGGCAGGGTAGGCGATGGCCACCAAGATACCCATGATGGCAACGGCCATCAGCATCTCGATCATGGTGAAACCACTGGTTGTGTTTAGTTGTGCGCTTCTCATATTCAACCTGCCTGCTTGCTGGTGATAACGACCAAAGTGGCCTTGATCATAGCATAATCACCAGCAGGCAGTTACACCCGGATTCACTAGGGACAGGCGTTGGCATTGGTGGCCAGGGTAATAGACAGATCCACGAAACCGGAGGACTGGTTCGTATAGGAAAAAATACCCGGATTAGCCCCGGTATCCGTCGCTGTACAGACCACATTGGTATCAGTGGTCATGCTAATGGTCCCGGTCCAGCTGTCCACGCCATCGGGAAAATCCGCCGTCAGACAGTAGAAACTCATGCCGTCCATGGCCAGGGTACAGCTCCCCCCGACATCACTGATTACCACGGACTGCAGTTCACGGTTATTCGGGGCATCGATAACGGTGCCGGTGAAATAGATGAATGAGCCCGGGGAACAGTTTACAGAATCATTATTCGTGAGATCGGTTGTCACATCTGAAAGCGTGATGCGGTTAGGGTCACAGCTCATACTGGACTGGTCATAGTCCACTTCGATATAACCATTCCAGCCATTCAGGACTTCCACATCATTTACTGTAGTACTCCAGTCATAGACGAAACAGTCATAGGTATTGGTATAGGTATTGGCATCAACGTCAGAAACTACTGTACCCATGGTGCAGCTGCCAACTCCGTCGGAAGTGAACGCCGACATGCCATCAGCCAGTATTGTATTTTCTTCAGTAACCGGTGCACTGAGAGTGACAGAACCACTGACATGGTGATGGGAGGCGGGCGGGTCAGCCGGATTATAGGGACAGGTATAGCCGTAATCCTCGTTGTATTCCACGCCAAAGCCTGTAGGAATCGTGTCCAGGGTTGATGTGGCATTGGTATATCCGGAATTCAGACAGTAAAAGTCATCAGGAATACCTTCGAACCGGTCGCCTGCTTCTCCTCCTGTATTGGAGTCTGTTCGAGTCATGCCCCCCAGGTTCATGCAGGGGTTCTCATTATTCAAGTCGGACGCTGAGAATGCGCCGGTCAGAACAAAGTCATGAGTGGATTCGCTGGTTCCTGGTACCGGCAAGACCAGGCTGTCTCCCACTCCCTGGCTGTAGTACTGGACCAGTACCGATCCATCAACCAACTCCTTTCCATCCGCTTCACTGTTATCCACCTTGTAGAGCATGCCGCGATAAACCCGGCGTGATGCCCGAATCGGCTGATCGAAAGGTTGATCGGAAGTCGGGTCGCCCACACACCCTTCCCAACTGGTATTACCGGACACCAGGATGCCGACATTACCGTGCCAGCCCCCGCCCAGGTAGCAGGTGTAATCAAAATATTCATATTCCCCACTTGAATTGCCGGAGGTGGTGACGGTGGAGGTATCGTTATTGGAAACAGCAGTCCGGTCGGCTTCAGCACCCCCGGAGGGAATATAGTGTCGGGCACAAAAGGCTGCATCCGAGGCAATCACATGAACAGCCCCTGGATCAAGATTGGGGAGTTCATCACGATCGATGTAAATTCTTCCCTTCACCCGCACAAATTCAGCACAAGTGCCTCCTTCTGTCTGGCAGGCTTCCACCAGGGTCAGCACCACATCACTGCCCACGGCCAGCAACCGGTCGTCACCACGCAGAACTTCTGATGTGCCATCCCCATTACTCACGGCACCACTGACTTCATCATCGGTTAGCGTACCATCACCCAGCCTGGCTCTGCCGGTGGGTGAATCGACTTTTTCATCGGAAGCTTCCAGTGCACTGTCGCCGACCTTGCGCGGTGAAATAAACGCAAACTCCGTGTTCAGGGCTACGGATTGGGTGTCGCCCGCCGGGTCAGTCCAGTCCACTTTAACGGCTACTGATTTGACCGTACCGGATGTTGAAATGTTTTCTGTCCGGGTATAACTGTTGCTGATGCCATCTACAGTGGCGCTGTTTCCGTATCCCGCCGTGTCAGCATACAGGGTATTGAACTCAGCCAGGGTGCCTGCACTATTGGTGTAGTTGCGCATCTCCTCCAGCCGGGACTGGGCAATACTCAGCGCCTCGGATCGGGATTTGTTGTCAGCACTTTGCCTGGCAATAACGCCATGCAATGTCGTAACACCCAGAATGCCCACAGACAGCACACCCAGTGTGACCAGAATTTCAATTAATCCAAATCCCGAGTTTTTATGCCTGAAGAGTTTCATGTTTACCTCCCGGATTTAAAAATCCTTCCATGTTCCGGCACTGCCGGTTGTGGCCCCTGCCATGGAAGTGCCGCCCAGTACATCAGAGTTGTACCAGACATCGAAACTGCCACCGGTGGAGCTTTCAGCGTCACCTGCAGTGACCATGGCTCCACGAACAGTGGTATTACCACTGATATTCACGTTGCCGGTGACAAATAAAATACCGTAAAACTGGTTGCCGCCGCTGAAGGAGGCATTGCCATTTACAATCACGATACAGGGTTTGGTGTTGGCGGATGGACACACATTGCTGCCGGTCTGGGCAGTTGTGCAGGTAACTGTCTCCCCGGTAAAAGAGGTATTGCCTTCAATCCAGATCACTTCGTGGGTTTTCAGTTGAACATCTGTGTTGGCATTGGCAGCCGTGGTTTCCACGGTGACCAGGGACGCCTTGTATGTGGTGGGATTGGCGCCAAAGAAATTTTCAAAAAACTCGTCGCCGCTCAAGGCACTCAGGCTGCTGTCATTCTCGATAACATCCAGGCCCTTGATGGAATTATCTGAAGCCTCGACCAATGAACAGGTCCCCGGTACATCCATGCAGGTGGGATAGCCAACACCGCCCACATCGGGTACCTCAGTGGCAGTACTGTTGTTAGACCCCATGTCGATTTCGCTGCCGGTCCAGATGGTACTGTGGCCTTCCTGGTTGTGGACTGTTGCTGAGCCACCAATAATCATTCTGCCACGGGTGATCACCGGGTTATCCGGCGCATTGGGAAGGGGATCAATTGTCATGATGGTCTGGGTGATGCTGCGTGTTGCACTGCCATCATCGCTGACCCCGGTAGCCACAATCTGGATGGAAGTCATATTGCTCGACAGGTCAGTGATCGTGACCGTAACGGTGGCCGAACCAATCGTAGCGACATTGGTGTCTCCCATATTGTCGGCATTGGTATCAAAGACGCAGTCGATGGTACTGCCACCTGTCGCACAAACGGTGCCGCTATTATAAGTATTGGCTACCCCGTCCCGGTCCGGGTCCTCTTCCAGGTAATTCAGCGCAGCAGTAATGCCGGCTTCAGCAGCTTCAAACGCCATTTTGGCCCGGTTGTCATTATTGGTAATTTTCTGCTCCATGAGGATGGCCCGGGAGACATTGAAGGTCACCAGGGTGCTGAGCATCAGAATTGTAAGGGAGACTGCGAGAGTCAGGGCCCCACGCTGTTTGTTGTATACCTTGAAAAAAGTCGTCTTCATTACCGCACCCTCACCAGATCATTACGCACACGGATATTCTGGGTCAGTGAAATCTGTACAAAGGAATCCTCAGTCAGGTTGCCGGTCAGGGTGATGGCAATCTGCCGGGTTTCCACGGTGATGTCGCCGCTGGCGGCTGCCGGCATCGGGGCATCGTAGCAATCGGCTTCATCCGCCTCATCCGTGGTGGAATCGGCATCATTATCGACACCATCAGGCTCACGGGTATTCAGGCATTCAGAGGCATTCAGGTTGAAGGTCAGTGCAGTGACGGTAATAAAATCGCTGTCGGTCAGTACTGACCAGGTATTATTGGCGGTGGCACAGGTGTCCGGGTCCGCCACGTTGCCTGACGTGCGCATTTCCACCACCCCATTGTTGAGTCTGAACCCACCCAGTTCTGTCGCCTCTACGGTGCTGTCTTCATCCAGGTCATACCCATAGACGATGCAGGTGCCGACGGTGGCAGCCGGACTGCCTCCCGTGTTTATCCAGGTGCCGTCACCAGCAGGCACCAGTTGCGTGTTGCTGGTCATGGAGTCAAATACTTCCAGTGCGGTGTTGTCTACCTGATTGTAGACGTTGGTGGTGGGGTCGCTGGCAGTCACGGCTCCTGCCGAAAAGCCAGCACGACGAAGCTCCGTCACCATGAGATTCATCACGGCATTCAGATCCTGATTCATCTTGCTGGCCGCCAGGGTATCCATGGAACTGGTGTAGGTCGCCATGTACCCCACCAGTACCGAACTGATCACGCTGAGGCTCAAGGCAATCGTGATCATCAGCTCGGTAATAGTGAAACCGGCCTGAGAAAATGCCGTATGGCGTGTTTTTGTCATTTTGTTCTGCATCTTATCCATCATGCTCAGCACGCCTTGTAATTCTGTATGGAGCCGTCCGGTGAGCAGATGGTAGGCCTGCCAAGGAGACTGATATTGATCCGCAGCTGCTTGCCATTACCGCTGAACAGGTTGACCTGTCCGCTGGTTGACGTGCCGCGAACCTGATCGAATACGATTTGCGTGTTGCCGCTGGAAAAAGAGGCTATCTGCATGGTGACATCGGTCCAGTCAGTGCTGGGAAAACGCATCAGGACAAAATCCGCATTGGAGGTTGTTCCATCACCATTGTCCACCACGATGACACAGGCATTGGCAACTGTTGGGTCCGTTACGGCCAGGCTGCACAAACTGTTCTGGGTGCTGACGCCATATTGCCAGGTCCCGGATGCAGCAGTAGGCGAAACCGGTGCGTTGAAATTCACATAACCTGCGGTGTTGCCTGAAACGGATTCTGATCTGGCCTGCTGTATATGGTTATACAGTTGCTCAGTGGCACCAATAAGGCGCTGGGAATCCCCGATATCGGAGAAACTCGGAAACGCTACGGTAATCACAATGGCCAATATGGCGGTGGCGATCATCAGCTCCAGCAGGGTAACCCCGGCCTCTCGTTTTTGAATTGGTAATGTCAGGTCCATAAAATTCATTTTTGCAGCAAGTTATTGATTTTTTAAGACATCTGACAAGTATTATTGCATCTCTTTGGCTGCCTGCAATACGGAAATGCTCCTGAAATACAGCGGCTTTGCAGAACAGCCCTCCTGCACACACCAGGAGTCTTGCAGGCACACCTGAGATTCAAACAATTTCCTGAATAAATTCAGCAACCTATACAGGGAGCCAGACTAGATCAAAAGAAAAAATAAAGACGTGATAAAGCAGTCAGATTGTACAGGCAACCTGCTGTTTTTGGTGACTATGTGAAATAACTCACATCAAAATCAGGGGTAATACCCCCAAGACCTCAGCTTTGCAGCCCGAAATCCCCTATGGACAGCGCCGTCAATCGGGGACGTAAGCCCGCTGTATGCTGCGGTGGGCATGATCCAGAAACAGGGTGGGATCACCAAAGTCATCGATATAGGGATCAAGCAACCCCATCTTCACGATGTTCTTTGGGCCCATGCCGAGGTTAAGCTGCTCGACCAGATCCAAGTGCAGGTTGGTATACATGGCACGCATGCGCAGGATATCGGTGCCACTTAGCAATGGACCATGGGCCGGCACCACCACAGTATCGGCACTGACCACCTGGCTCAGGGTTTCATAAGCCTTGAGCAGTCCTCCCATCCAGGAGCCGTGACGAATATCCAACACGGGCCATTGTCCAGATGTCACAGGACCTCCGGCGACAAGCGTGTCGAGCATCGGGAAGTACAACCAGATATCGCTGTCAGAGTGGGCAGCCGGCAGGTAGCCGTAGATAATTTCCTGACCGGCAAATTTCATGGACCCGGTACCGCTGAGTGTTTTTGTGGGCAAACCCGCGGAAGGCATAGGGCCGTAACGGCCTTCAAACAAGGCCGACTGAACGGAATTCTCCAGGAACATCCGGGTTTTTTCATGGGCAATGATTTGGGTGCCGCCAGCACCCAGGCGTTCATTGGAACCGGTCTGCTCCGGATGCCAGTGGGTGTTGATCAGGGTATGGACACGATCCTGCTTCAGGGTTGTCAGGACTGACTCCACCAGGGCCTCGCTGTGTGCGGCAAGGCCGCCATCCACCATCAGGACGCCATCTTCAGCCATTCCCGGAATCGCAAATACGTTGCAACCGGCTCCCTGGAAGACCCAGGCATAGCCCAGCTCCAGTCGGACGATTTCTGTATCCTGGGCCTGCAGGGCACCGGGAAGAAAACTGCCAAGCGCCGCAGCACCAAGGGCTGAAGAGCTCACATTTAAAAATTGCCTGCGTGTAAAATCGTTTTTCATGAACTGCTGCTACTGATGATCAAAGGAACCTGGAATCAATGCGTGTTTTTCAGTATCCGCATCCAGGGGAAAGATGTGCCAGGGATAGAAAAATGGCGGTCCGACATTTGGCCAGAAGGGGGAAACATCAAGCTCTTCGGTGGCCCCCATCGAACGCATTTTTTCTGCCAGTGCGGTTTTCGGCGGCTGCCTGACAGCAGTAAAACCAATACGCCCGCGAGACTCGGCATAGTCCAGGGCAGTGAGCCCATCAATATCCTTGCCATTGATATCGGCCCCTGCCTCTATGAGGGCTTCAACCACCCTGTCATTGCCTGCGCGGACAGCATAATGCAACGGGGTGCCACCAAAGGCACGCTGCAAATGATGCGGTACAGCCATGACGTTGAGGTCAACGCCGGCATCAACGAGCAGTTTCAAGCCTTCCAGTAATCTGTCCTGATTACCGCGAGCACCGGCCAGGGCTGATACCGGTGTCTGTAAATCGGCCTGGGGCAAGTCCGCCCTGGCGCCATACTCGAGCAACAGGGCCATGACTTCAGAATCGCCATTACTGGCAGCCATAATCAGCGGGGTGGTTCCCCTGGATAGCGGGCCGCCACGGGCTTTTGCAGGACGATAAAAAAGCTGCATATTGGGGTTGGCCCCTTTTTCCAGCAGCATCCGGACAATATCCAGGCCACGGGTTTCATTGATGATGCCTTGAACGGTCAGACCTGAATCACTGCGGTTGGCAACAGCGGCAAACAGGGGGGCTTGCCCGAACATGTCCCATTGCTGCACATCGGCACCCGCCTCTATCAGCTTTCTGGCGATGTCCCAGTTGGTGTTGATAATGGCAAGCAACAGCGGGGATACGCCATCCGGATCCGTCTGGTCCAGGTCCACGTTGTGCTTGAGGAGCACCTCAATACAGGACTTGCAGTTTTCCCTGGCGGCATACAGCAGCGGGGTCAATCCACCACTGTCGAGACGTTTGGCTCGTCCCTCTGCTGTGACATGGCTGTTGTAGTCACGAATGGCGGACACCGCATTCACATCTGCACCCTCACGCAGCAACAGGTCCATCATGGCGGGATGACTGCGGGCGGCTGCCCACATCAGGGCGGTCTGGTTACCCCATGACTCCCTGGCATCAATAGTCGCTCCTTTACGGATCAGCATCCTGGCGGCCTCAACATCACCAGTTCTTGCCACCAGCATCAAGGCGGTCTGGCCTTCCGGGTTGGGAGAGTCCACATCGGCACCCGCATCCAGCAGTAATTTCAGAATGTCACGATTGCCAACCTCGGCAGCCAGCTGCATGGCATTGGACCCGTAATTATTACTGGCATTGACATCGGTACCGGCGCGGATCAGTTCCCTCACCTTCTGTACATCCTGGTCATACACCGCCCACTGCAATGGTGTACTGCCGTCAGGGCCGCGTTCGTTAACGTCCAGCTCCCGCACCATTTCACCGAGGGGGGATGGGACTTTCAGGGGTTCAAAATTCTGGGCGATTACCTGAGTGGCGGAACCGGTTGCCATCACACAGGTGAAGGCAACCCACATGTATCTGTTCAAGGTCATATCAAACTTCCGAAAATGGCTCCGAGCTGTCGCCAAACTGTTCAACCGGTACACCGGCTTTATCCAGGATGGTATGCAACAGGCGTCCGTGAGGGGTGTCCTCGGGATAATGCAGATGCTGGCCACCCTTGATGCCGCCGCCCTTGCCGACCAGGGCCGACGGCAGCTTGTTGGCATCGTGCACATCGCTGTTGCCCATATTGCTGCCAAACAGAATGATTGAGTTGTCCAGAATGTTCCCCTCGGCATCTTCCATTTCAGTCAACCGTTGGGCAAATCGGGCAACACGCTCTGTCTGCCAGCGCTGGATGCGTACCAGCATTTCCCATTTATCCGGATTTTCCTGGTGATGGGAAAGCGGATGGAAGGATTCCGAAATCCCCAGGTTTTCAAACACGCGCATACTGGCTTCCTTGATCATACGCATGGAAGCAATTCGGGTCTGGTTGTTCTGGAATGCCAGTGCGATCATTTCAAACTGGATGTCGAGCAGCTCGGTGAAATCATCCGGCGGCCCCAAAGGAGCATCCGGCAAGCCAGTCAACTCACGGGCACCGGCTTCCAGTTTCTCGATGCGGGTTTCCACTTCACGCACGGAATCCAGATAGTTGGATACTCGTACACGGTCATCAGCACTCAGCTTGCGATTCAGGCTGGCAGTGGCTTCACGGACATAATCGAGCAGACTCTGGGACTGACTCAGAATCTGGATACGTTCATCATAGGTATCCCCCTGACCGAACATGGTGTAGAACACCTTGCGGGGATTGCCTTCCAGAGGCAATGGCTGCTGCGGCGTACGGTAATTGATGGCACCTCCAGGTTCACCGCAAAGCTCCAGAGACGTCAGGGGAGTATCACCGGCAACATACCGGGCTGCCAGCTGATCCACAGACATTCCCTTGATGCCTTCCGGACTGCGATCCCTGTCACCTGGTGCAACTGCAGACAGCCAGGTTTCCTCGGTAATGGAATGTGGCGCCGGACCATTTTCAGCGGCACGGTTGCGCAGGCCGGAAATCACGGTCACGTATTCATTCAGGGATTCCAGGGGCTTGAGTATCCGGGAATACTCGAAACCGGTGCCGGTCTGGGCCGGGGGCCATTCATGCACGACTGCACCATGGGGAAAATAGACAAACCCCAGTCGCGGCGATGTCATGGCTGCCTGTGACATGGCAGGTGTCATGGCGTCCAGCATCGGCAGGGCAATGGAGGCACCAGCGCCTTTTAACAGGGTTCTGCGGGAAAGGTGTTTTTTACTGATAAACATGATGTCTTCCTGTTTAACCGATGACTGTATTAAAGTGATGCCTGCTGGTTGCTCTCTGCGTTGTTGGCACTGAGCTTGCCATCCCGCTTTCTGAAAGCATCCGTTGAGATAACGTTGTAAACCAGTGAAGCAAAGCGGTAATCATCTTTTTCTGCGGCCTTCACCACTCGCCGTACTGTCGGCATATCAAGGTAGGTCACTTCCCTGCCCAGCGCATAGGTCATCAGGCGCTCGGTCAGTGATTGAACAAACTGATCCGGCTTGGACACCAGGGCACGTGTCAGGTCTTCCGGCTTCTTGATTACTGTGCCATCTGGCAGCACACCAGAAGCATCCAGAAGCGTCAGTGTATCCCGGTCAAAGGTTTCATACTGTCCAACCGTGTTGAAGTTTTCCAGTGCAAAACCAAGTGGATCCATGATGCCGTGACAAGCAAAGCAGGTGGGGTTTTTTCTGTGCTGCTCCAGAAGCTCCCTCAGAGTCTTGGGTGCCTGGCCCGGTTTCTGCCCCAGGTTGGTATCCACACCCGGAGGCGGCGGTGGCGGTGGAGAACCCATAATCTTGTCCAGTACCCAGCCGCCACGTATAACCGGCGAAGTCCTGTTGGGGTTGGCTGTGAGCATGAGCACCGCGCCCTTGCCCAGCAGTCCTTTACGATAGTCCTGCTCCAGTTCCACCTTGCGAAAACGATCACCTTTGACGTTCTCGATGCCGTAATGCATAGCTAGCCTTTCGTTCAGGTAAGTGTAGTCGGCATCCAGCAGTCGAACCACGGACTGGTCACTGCGAAGAACGCTGTCAATGAACAGGCTCAATTCCTGTTTGAACAAGGGTCTTGGGTCAAGAAACCGGCTGGCATAACGAAACTTCCGGCCATTCGGGTTAATCTCGTCCATCTTGGCCAGGTCTAGCCACTGGAAGGCAAAATCTTCCACCAGGGTTTTGGCCCTGTCATCGGCCAGCATGCGTTCAATCTGCGCCTTAAGTACCGCTGGCTTGGCCAGTTCCCCGTCATTGGCCAGGGTCAGCAGTTCCTCATCCGGCAACGTGCTCCACAGGAAGAAGGACAGGCGGGACGCCAGTTCCAGGCCAGACAGTTCTACGGTATCCCCGGCTTCAGCACCCGCCTCGGCGCGATAAATGAAGTGTGGACTCACCAGAATGGCACTGACAGCTTCCTTGATACCAGACTCGAAATCATTGTTCCTGCGGCTGTCTTCATAAAAAGCCACCAGGCCCTGCATATCCTCGTCAGTCAACGGACGGCGAAACGCCCTTTCAGCCAGGTTGGCAATGATCTGCTCGGCACATGCGGCTTCTTCAGAGATTTCCCGGGGATAGCAGACAAAAATCTTTTTGCGTGACGCCGACTCGCTCATACCGGTGACCTTGAGAGGCCCGCGAACCTGGAGGGCGTGAACCTTCTGCACGCGATCCTGTCCGCCTTCGAGTGCCAGGATTGGAGTTCGTTCGTCACTTTCGGCAAAACTGCGGTGCAGGAAAGTCACGGTGATGGTGTGCTGTCCGGCTGTTGCGTTGAAACGGATGCCTTTCAGGCGCAAGTTGATGCTGGAAACAGCGTCGGCCTGTTCCTGGTCGATGGACTCATGGTCAGCATCACCGCCAATATCTGTCCGGAAAAATTCCTTGCCATCGAGCAGGGCAATGACAGTGTTCCTGAACTCCATATTGGGCACTTCACGACCCAGGGCAAGGTCACCAATATTCAGTTCATATTCCCCATCAGCCATGAAGTTGTACTGCACGCTCATCCCCCCACGGGTGCCAAAGGGCATACCGTCGAGATGACGCTGCTGGGAACCGGTACCCGGTGTTCCGCGGGCCGGCAGTGAAATAATCATGTCAGCCACGCTGCCATAGGTTTCCATGACCGGGATCGGTCTTGTAGAGCCGATAGCGTTGTGCGCCACGATGCGCGCTGCATTCAGGTACTGGTCGATAAAGGCAGGCGACATCTGCAAGGCTTCAGCGTTGTTATCAAACCCGGCCCTGAGATCATCCGTGGGTAATAGACCCGAGGCATCAATTTCAAGACCCAAGAGGTCCCACACGGCATTTTCATATTCACGGCGGTTAAGACGCCCTATCGGGACATTGCCGGCTGGCGGCTGGGCTGCTTCGGCATCAATGGTGCTTTCCAGCCAGCTGACCAGAGCGTCTATCTCCTTTTGAGGCGGTCTGTCCGATCCTGCTGGCGGCATATACCCACCACGCAGGCGTCTGATGGCTTCCTCCCAGACCTCTGCATCATGGGGGATGGCTTCGGGGTCCATCAGGTTGAACGCCACGCTTCCGGCCCAGTCCTCATCATTGTGACACTGGAAACAGGAGTTCTCGACGATCTGCCACTGGCTTTTTTCTGCTGCAAGGGCCTGGCCGGACAACACCAGCGCACTGCCAAAAAGGGCATGATAAATGGCTTTGTTCAGGGATTTGACCATAGTTGATTACCGTGATTGTTACGTTCTGTGCACTGATTTTATGGGTGTGCCATTAATGAATAGACCGGCTTTACAGACAACTTACTCAGTTTGGATAAAATTCGTCTTAAAGCATGAAATTTTGCGGGACGGGCGGGTGTTTGTCCACCTCATACCCAGCTCTTTCCCCATTGTTCCCCCTTTGTTCCCGGGGTATCCGGTGTCGCATTGTAGAGGCAGGCAAGTGAATTTCCATTGCCCTGGATCAAACGTGGACCGGCTTTGCATTGCTGCACGATATTTGCACGATTCAAGACGAATCCGGCCTGCACAAGGCAGGCCGGAACAGCATTACAGGTTGTTTTTCAGCCTGCTTGCCCTATTCATCTTCCGTGTGCAGGTCGTCTGGCACATCCACTTCCTCGGCCGGTGCCAGGCGACTTTCGTTCAGACGCGTGATGGCCTGATCCACCAGGAACCAGCGAATGGCATCACTGCCGGCGGCATCCATGCGATTGGCAAAGGACACCATACCTTTGTCAGTGCGCACCCCATCTATAACCACCTGGTCAAATCCCTGCTGGCTGTGCAGGAGAGGAGTTACCAGCAGATTGGGGAAATTGGCGCCACGCTGCTGTCCACCGATACCATGACAGACTGAGCAGTGCTGGGAATAAAGCTCGCCACCCTGATCAATCACATCCTGACTGGCCAGCAGTTCGGGAGGATTCAGCTCACGCGGTGTATAGGTAAGAGGCTCAGGCAACTCGGCTTCACCACCCAGGGTGAAGACCAGGAGTCGGGAATAGTTGGGCGCAAAGTAATTACCCGCCTGGTTGATACCGACACTGGCTACCACATACTGCTTGCCATCAAGTTCGAAGGTGATCGGGGCCGCCACCATGCCGGTCTGCGTGTCAAATGACCACAGCTTTTCGCCAGTAACCGTATCGTAGGCACGAAATTCATTGGTGCTGTTGCCGCCGCCGGAGAACACCAGTCCACCACCGCTGCTCAGGACCGCGCCTGTCGGCCCCTGGTTTTCCTCACCTCGCCACACTTCTTCGCCGGTAACCGGATTCCAGGCAGACACATAACCCACGAATTCACGAGGTGCATCCGGGTTGTCCCTGTAGTAAATAAAGTTGGCACTCATGTCGATAGCTAGGTTGTTCGCTGTCGGATCAGCATTTGGCGTGAAATTCTCAAGACTCTGCATGGCAAAGTAGGCACGCTGGGTTGCGATATAGATCAGGCCGGTTTCCGGGTTCCAGGCGTTGGCATGCCAGCCATGACCACCCTGAACGCCCGGGGCAAGGTTCCAGATATTTTCATGATCGTAGCGGGCCTCTGGCACCTCTATAGGCCGACCGGTATCCAGGTCAATGCCGGTTGCCCAGTTCACTTCAGTAAAGGGATAACCTCTGAGCAATTCACCAGTGGCCGCATCCAGCATATAGAAGAAGCCGTTTTTATTGGGCTGCATCACCACGTGTCGATCAACGCCGTCAACTTCCAGGTCCACCAGCATCATGGGGCTCATGGCATCATAGTCCCAGGTGTCACCCGGTGTAGTCTGGTAATGCCACACGTACTCACCGGTATCAGCGTCAACCGCCAGGATCGAGGCAACAAACAGGTTGTCACCACCTTCCGGGTCACGGGCACGCTGGTCCCAGGGGGTGCCATTGCCTGTACCAAAGATGACGAGATTATCGACTTCATCATAGATGATGGCATCCCAGACAGTTCCGCCACCGCCCAGTTCCCACCAGCTACCACTCCAGGTGGAGGCTGCCAGCTCCATCTGCGGGGTTTCAAACCCCAGTTCAGGATTGCCAGGGACGGTATAGACACGCCAGAGATCTTCACCGGTATTGGCATCATAGGCACCCAGATATCCTCGGGCACTCTTTTCGCTGCCGGAATTGCCGATCAGCACCTGTCCCTTAACGATACGCGGGGCACTGGTGATGGTCTGTGGACCACTGGGATCAAGTGTCAGCTTGCGCCATTCTTCTTCACCGGTGTCGGCATTGATGGCGACCAGGTAACCATCAAGCGTACCCAGGTAAATTTTGCCTTCATAGGCCGCGATACCGCGGTTAACTATGCCGCAGCACACACGGGAAACAATTTCCCGGGGAGTCTGTGGATCGTAATGCCATAGTAGCTTACCAGTGCGAGCATCAAAGGCATTGACCATGCTCCAGGCGGTGGACACATAAATCACCCCATCCACATACAGCGGCGTGCCCTGCTGCGATAGATTGACGTCATAGTCGGCAAACCAGGCAAGATTGAGCTGGTCAATATTGTCACGGTTGATTTCATCCAGCGGACTGTAATGGCGCTCCTCATAGGTACCGCCATTCATCAGCCACTGACCCGGTTCGTTTTCAGCATTGAGCAATCGCTCGTCGGATACATTGGCTGCGGCGATGGCGGCAGACCCTGGGCTTGCAGTGGGCGTAGCTGTTCCTGCATCTGCAGTCTGTTCATTGTCGGACTGCGAACATGCAGTCAGCCCTGCTAAAAGCAGCAGCGGTAAATGGTATTTAAGGATCATGATTCCCCCTGATCGTTTGGTAATTATCAAAACAGGCTTCCTTTTATCTAGCCTTACCTGGCCCCGATTACCTGCTTTTAAACTGGCTTTGACTTGTAATATTGGCTGATATGATCTGCCCTGCCATACCTGCTTACTGTTTTTCAGCGATATCCTTCATATTCTTCAGCATCCCTTCGAACATTCCCCGGCGTCTGGCGACATCGGCATCCTTGGCAGCCTGATTCTCCATGTTGGACACGTCGTATACCAGGGTATATAGCATTTTGGATGTGTTCGCTGTCACCGGTTTTGCTTCCATGAATCCGTGATACAAATTGTAAAACTGGCCTTCCTGAACCGGCTGGGTATAACCGTAGGAAAGATCAGTCTGTGCAACGAGAATTTCGATGATTTTACGGGGCCCTGCTGTCAGCTCTCTAACGGTACCCATTCCACCATTACCGGAAGTAATGACGCAGGCTAGCCCGCCCCATTCGGCAATATCACAGTAATCACCCACAACAGCCCAGACATCACTGGCCGATTTATTGATATCTATTTCCATGTCGATAGACACGTATTCCGGTTCAGCACATAACACCGGGGATAACGATGCCGCCAGGAGTATAGCGCCGAAACGTGAGGGTATATTCATATCAATTTCCTTGTATCCGGATTCAAGCGAATGGCAAGCATAAACAGCAGGCCGGTGGGCGTCCAGTACCAGATAGCTGTACAAAGATAAAAACCGCACTCCTTTCCTGATTAATTCATTGGAGCAAACAAACTGGCTCCTGGCGCAGTGGCACAGGAAGGCGATTGATGATTACTCGCACCTGAAACTCCCCAGCCCATGGAGCAGACATCATTGGTTAATCAAGGAAAACCAAAGGAAGTCTCCCTTGCCCGTATTGTCAGGCGAAACTCGCCACCCCTATACTTTTTCAGGAATAACGAAAACAAGTTCAATAATTCGGGGGATTACTCATATCAAAATATGCCGATTGATCTAAACAGTTCCTGACCCAGTCAGACAACGAACCGATTGATAATCACACTTGTCACTGCTCAGTATGCAAACACATGACCCGCCAGGACACCAGGCATGTTGTGTTCTTCAACCATGATGACCTGAACGTGGACAATGGGGGCGGCATGAACCGGATACCCTTCAACGACCAGAATCCGAATGGGCCGCTGGAACTATGCTTATGCTTTGAATGCGGTACACCCATCGTGCTGGATGACAAGCAAAAACGTATCTGTGTCGTGGCACCCAACCTGATGCGATATTCTGCGGATTTTCTTGCTGCGTCCTAATCATGCCTTCTACGACCCCGCTTAAGTTGCACCCGCACCAGATGATGGGCGTATCGTCCATGAAGGTCTGCGTCCGGATTTCGTCTTGCCCCAGGGTTCATGATTTCACCTCCAGGTTCCAACACCCGGTTTTTTCCGGTTGGTGTGAACCCCATTTTTCTTCCTGGCATTTGGCCAACTTCTTTCATATTTCCTGTGATTTTTTCTCGCCAGTTATGACTATAATGCCGACTACCTAACAACAACTGGGAACAACCATGCTAAAAAACTTACGACATGCACTGGCGCCTGCTTCCTGCTTGCTGGCAGTAGCTCTAGCCTTTGGCACACCCGTGATGGCTGCGGACATACCGGATTTTTCCGGCTCATGGACAATTTACCGGGGTAACGGCGGCGCGGGAGCATTTCGGGCACCAGCAGGCGAGCTCAAACTGACAGCCGAGGCCATCAAGGCTCAGCAGGACTTTTTATCGGTCACTGAAGGCACAAACTATGGCGCAGGCAATGCATGTGTCGGGTACGGTATGCCCGGTTCCATGCTGGGATCTGGCGGTTATCCCATGGAAATCATCCAGCGGCCGGAACAGTTGTTTGTCATCTATGAAGCCCACAATGAAATCCGGCGTTTCTATATTGATGATGAGGCCCAGAATCCCGCAGACTTCTTCCCCGAGCGCAATGGTTATTCCACTGCTCACTGGGAGGGCGACCATCTCATTGTTGAAACCTCACGGCTGAAGACGCAGGTGGACTCCCGCTATCCCCACAGTAATATGGCGGAAATCCGGGAAGAATATTATCTGGACACCCCGATGGAGGATGGCACTCGCGTACTGGTGGCGGAAATGGTCATGACTGATCCAATGTGGCTCACAGAGCCCTTCGCCTCCACCAAACGCTGGCAGGAAATGGGCGATTACCATGTCCTGACCTATGAATGCTCCGAGCCCCTTTGGCTGGACGAAATGGAGCGCCTTTATAATGAAGCCGGATTGGACATGATCCAGGAATAAACCAGGAGATATTACCGTGTACAAATCGTTTAAATTCGCCGTCATTTTCTTGACCGGCACATTTTTTTCAGGCATCACATCTGCTCATCACTCTGCAGCCCAGTTTGATTTCCGCAACACCGTGTTGGTGGAGGGCAAGGTATTGGAAGCCCGCTTTGCCAATCCTCATATGCGCCTGGTACTGGAAGTCACGGATGATACTCGCGGAACCCGGAATATCGAGTTTGAAGGACATAGCCGCAACAACATGCGTCGGCAGGGTCTGATGCCCGATATGTTTACCGAAGGCGATACCGTCACCATTCGCATCGCACCCATGCGCAATGGCGAAGATGGCGGCTATGTCACGGCACTGCGCACACCGGCTGGCGAAGAAATCGGTAGGGTTACAGCTGCCGACTGACAGTTTGGCATACGTTCAAAAGCGGGGTTCATCCCCGCTTTTTTATGCCTGGATAACCTGCTGCCTGCATATTTTGACGGAGTAGATAGTTCTCCCTTCCCCGGTGCTCAATCCTCTGACGGGGTAAATCCAGCAAATTCCGTGCACGTCCCGTTTTACCGTTGTACGGCATAAAGTTTTACGGGTATTCTTGTCCTCCGGATTCGAGCCGTCTTGTGGGGGAAGGGAAATGAAGAAAAAAAATATACTCCTGGTTTCTGTCGCGGTGTTTTTTGCCCAACATGCCCTGGCGCAAAAGACAGCAGATATTGGTTTTACCAGTGTCGGCCGCGGCGCACCTCTGGCGGCAGATATCAATGACTATCCGTTTACCGGCGCCACCATGCGGGTGATGGGGGCCAATGGTCCCTTTACCACACGCCCCCAGGCCTTCACCGGGGCGGCCGAGCCGGGTGAAACACCCGCTGGTGTAGAGCCCCTGGAACGCGACCTCTTCACATCCGATGATTTTTATGCCGACCGTGACCTCTGGATGGATCCCCGGTATTACCGCTGCAACACCTCTGGCGCCCTAGAAGATATCTGGGGCGGCAACCGCCGTCCGCTGATTGGAGACAATCCTCCAGCGTCTGCGGCCTGGGGACGTTGCGACCGCGACTATCCCAGGGAAGCCATTGTCAGTCCCTACGCCTTCAAGACCGCCCAGGCACACTATGAAGCCCTGATGGCAGAAACCAAACGTCGTGGCGGACCAACCCAGCATACCTACTCAACGGTTCCCGCCGAGATAAATGGCATTTATGCCCATCCAGGGCGTTCACCGGAAAATTACTACTGGTACCGGATGCGGCACAACCAGATCCCGACGATCCTGTCCCTGCTGACAGAGGAATACCAGACCCGCTTCGTACAGGAGTCCTACCACCACGCCAACACCAATGCCGCCCAATGGCCTTCCCAGTATTGCTGGCCTGAAGGTTTCATGCGCCGCTGGCATGAAGCGGCCGTCTGGGAACACTACATCATGGTGACCCCGAACATGGTCCAGATTCTGGCTGGCGTGGCACGCAATTTCATTACCAACATCCATATAGGCCGGGAATTCAACATGGAAGGGGTAGTTCCACGGCTTGGCGCCGACGTGCCACGCTGGTATGGTGAAACCATCGGCTTCTGGGACGAAGACACCCTGATTACCTGGACCTCCAATATCCAGGGCTGGAAAGTCCACGCCGCACCGGATTTTTCCAACCTGCTGCAGACCATCGAAATCTATACCCCTAACCGGGATGAGGACGGCAACTTCATCGGCCTGAACCATGAAGCCATCTTCTATGACCCCGAAGCCCTGGTGGAACCCATCAGAATCGTGCGCAACTACACCAAGCAAAATGAATTCGACGATGCTGATGCCCCGCCCTATACCTTTATCGAATGTGTGCAGTCCATATTCCCCATTGATGGCAGAGCCACTCCCGTTAACCCCGGCGATATCATTGAATATGAAATACCCGATATGTACGGCCGTCCCTGGAACCACCTCTGGGAGAAATACTTTGAACAGGACATGTCGAAACCTGACGATGGTGAAGATATCTTCAGTTTTGAGTAACCAGCAGACCTGATGCATGACAACTTTATGTGCCTGGTGTGAAGCACCCAAACAGGATGGGCTGATTTGCCCATCCTGTGGTGCCGATTACGCCAAGGCGGAAGCCATTAAATCCTCAGGACGGGCCTCACCGCTTCCCACGCCTGTGACACAGCCTGATGATTCAGGAACTTTTTTCATAGAAGAAGACACCATTCCGGTTCGGGATCCTGCCTTCGAACAAAAGCTTTGCCTGTTCGCCCTGCCAGGCATGCTGGTATTTGCCGTCCTGTTTGAGATTACCGGCTTTCTGTCCGGCTTGCAGCGCATTGTGTTCGGCATGCCTGTTCACGAACTGGGTCATGCCGTTACCGGCTGGCTAAGTGGTTTTAATGCCATTCCTACTTTCTGGGTCACCATTTCCCCGGGTGATCGCGGCTATCTTTCATCCCTGCTTATTCTTGCCGGACTGGCAGCCCTTGTCCGTTACAGCATGAAAACGCAAAACCGGGCCTAGCTCTTCGCTGTCACCCTTGTGCTTGTCATCCAGCTCTACTGTACCGTGGGGATCTCACTGAGCAAGGCAGACATGTTTTTTACCCTGGGCGGTGATGCCATGGGCATGGTACTGGCCACGTTACTGATGAGCCTGTTTTACGTGGGCAAGGACACCCAGATCTATAAGGGTGCCCTGCGCTGGGGCTTCCTGGGGATAGGGGCGGCTGCCTTTGTGGATATGTTCATCCCCTGGTGGAACGAAGACATGTCTGCCATCGGCTATGGCCTGACAGGCGGCCAGCCAACGGATGCGTGGAAACTGGTTAACATCTATATCTGGAGTTGGGAGGATTTGTTTGCCCTGCAACAGGGCGTTGGTCTGGCCTGCCTGGCTTTTATGGCCGCTGCTTATGCCCTGGGACTAAAACAGGCCAACAGCTGGTTATCGGAACATAAAAGGACTGAGCGCCTGGAACGTCTGCGCAACCGGAACCGCTAATAGAGACCCTGGTTATTCAACACGTGATATCTGGATAAACCCGTTCAGCCTGTCTATCTGAAGCCTGTAGTCATCACCCCAACGACTCGGGTAAATGCGAACATTATCACCCACTTTCAGGTTGTAACGTTTGGGATGAACCTGTCGCCACACCTGGCCACTGGCCAGTCGAATCCGCCACAGATTAGGCTTGGACTGGACGAGTTCAGTCACGGTGTCATGCAATTCATCTTCCCCATTGGCATTGACCACGACCCGGGTTTCCCGGCCAAAATCCTCAACACGACGTTCTGATCCACGATTACGTTCAACCACTGGTTCAGGAGCAGCATTTTCCTCTTCTGATTCAACCTCATCATCGCCACGCTTGAAGATACCCCCAAGCTTCGGCAAGCGGAAAAATGAGCGCTTTTCTTCCTTGTCAGCATTTTCGGGCTGTGACTCTGTCATTGCCTCCTGCGAGCTGCCGAAATTCTCGACACTTGCAGCGCTTTCCGTCTCTTCCTGTTCCCCCACCGCACTGTTTAATGCCTCATCAAGACACTGTAGCCGCTCATTGCGATCCTTGATCTGGGCACAGGCAAGAAAGGCACTATCGTCCTGGGCCTGGGTAAAAGCAGCGACAGAAAGCAGGGCAAGGGTTAACAGGATTTTCATGACTGGACTCTTGGTTTGGCACGGTAAATAACGGGACAACTAGAGTAATTGAAAGCTTTCTGATGAACAAGCTTTCAGCGTTTTTCGCCTGTTTTTTCGCCTGAATTTCCAGTGTGTGTACTTACAATTGCGTCCAAAGTGCAGGACAATTCGCCCATGACACAGACACAGACCAACCCTGCCCTTGCCAAGGCAGAAGCCCTGGATAGTGAGGGCAAGCATGATGACGCCATCAACACGCTGGCCCTTGCCACACAAGCCGGCGACTTGGCGGCCAAGACCATCCTCGGCAAGCGCATGCTGGTGGGTGACCGCTCCCCTTACCTCCCGACAGATGGTGCCCGCTTCATTCTTGAAGCCGCCCAGGCGGGCAACCCGGAAGCTGCCTGCATGGTCGCCGTGTTCCAGACTATAGGCCTGTTCCAGCCCAAAAATCTTCAATCCGCCATCCAGACTCTGGGATTTGCTGCCGCCCAGGGATCCAGAATAGCCAGGGAACAGTTGATTCTGCTGGCCGGAACCGGTGAGCCGGCAATGGACCCGACATTGCTTGAAAACAATGACCCCGCTCACTGGATGCACCTTCATGTACAGATTGACCTTGATCAGTGGCTGCACATCGATACCGAGCAGCCTGTCAACAACGACCCCCTGTTGAAGTCCTTCCCCGGACTCATTCCACTACCGGTTTGCCGCTGGCTGATCAGACTCTCCAATGAACGATTACACCCAGCGATGGTTTACGACGCCAACAACCGGCGCAACTATCGTTCACAAACCCGCACCAACTCCATCGCTGAGTTCAATCTGGTGGAAAATGAAATGCTGCATTTCCTGCTGCAGGAAAAGATGAGCGCTGCCTGCGGCATCCCCATGAACCAGTTCGAGGGCACAGCTATTTTGAACTACCAGCCGGGTGAACAGATTTCCAACCACTACGATTTTGTCAGCCCGGATCTTCCCAACTACGAACAGGAAATACGCGACAACGGCCAGCGCGTACTGACCTTTCTGATCTATCTGAATGACGATTACGAAGGGGGTGAAACGGTGTTTCCGGAACTGGATATCGCCCACAAGGGGATGGCTGGTGAGGGCTTTTTCTTTTCCAACGCCCTGCCAGACGGATCATCAGACCTCAGAACCCTCCACGCCGGCGCCCCCACCAGAACCGGTCAGAAATGGATAGTTTCCCAGTTCATCCGCAACCGCGAAGTTAAATACATCCTTTAAATAAAAACAGGATTGTTGTGGCTACTGCGCTCAGCATCTCTTCGTTAAAAAAATATTCCAAACCGGTCACTTAGCCCACTAAGCTCCCGGCTCTGGAATAATTTTTTGCCTCGACCTGCCATCGCTCGCTACGCCACCAAAATTTAAGCTCTGCTGGGCAGACTTCGTCTGCCAGATGGCGGATATCGCTCCGCTCTTCCGCCCTACACAGTTTCCTTTGCTTATTGTTTTACAGTCCTGGAAGATGAAGCCTTCCAATAAAGCGTCGCGCTAGGCTTTGTTGTGCGGGCTTTGCCCGCAGGCGAACATCGTTCGCCAAATAAATCTCAAATATTGGTGGCGTAGCGAGCGCAGGCCAGACTAGGCAAAAGTTTTTTCGGAGGCCGGGGACAGTACTGTAGTACGGCCCCGCGCCCCGAAAAAAGTTTTAACGACGTATGGGCAAGCGCAGTAGCCACAGCAAACTCAAGGCAAAAAAAACCCCGCGTGAGCGGGGTTTTTATATGAGCTTCAAAATCAATGATTAGAAGGTCATCTTGATACCAACATAGAACCGACGTCCCAGCAGGTCATAGATACCTGGCAAGGTCTGGTCGGAGTTGGTGTCGCCACCCGCAGGGTTGGAATTGGTCAGCTCCGGATCTTCATCCAGGAGGTTGTCAATACCAAAGCGCAGGGCGTAGTTTTCACCAAAGTTCCAGCCGCCGTTCAGGTTGAAGGTACTGTAGGAACCAGGCCCCAGAATGGTAGTGGTGGGGCTCTGGGCTTTCGCCGCAGCCTCGGCACTATCCAGGTAACGCCAGGTGAGACCCAGGTTGAAGTCATCCCACATGTAGCTCAAACGCGTCAGAGCCTGGTGCTCGAACAGACCACCACGGTCCAGAGTCCCCTTGGCATCAATAATCGGATCACCCGGTGCCGGTACGTACTTGTACTCGATCAGGTAGTTGATGTTGCTATTGATGGCCAATGTGCCGGGACCAGCATCCATGGAGTAGCTGATGTTGAAGTCAACACCGGAGGTTTTCTGGGAACCCAGGTTGTCAAACGGTGTGTCCACCTGAGAACGGTCACCGGAAATCGCGTTACGGCGAATACGCTGACAGGAAGGATGGTTCACATCGTAAGTCGGGTTGGTCTGACCGTCCCAGTTAAAGCAGTTGTTGTACACAGTCTGCACGGAAACCGGAGAAATGGCATCAGTCAACTTAATGTTGTAGTAGTCAATAGTCAGGTTCAGACCATCGATACCAGCCGGGTCAGAGATAACGGCACCCAGGGTGTAGGTTTTGCCCTTTTCAGGACCCACATTCGGGTTACCCTGCTGAATGGCGATTTCCAGCGGGAAGAACGGCGGGTTCTGCCTGTGGAAGCCTTCAGGACCGGTAATGCCCAGTACGGAGTAGGTCTGGGTATCGAAACCGGAGGTGTTGTTACCAATGATGGCACGACACAGATCGATAACCTGCTGGCGATTCGGGTTGGATGGTACGTTACCGTGTGGAGCCAGAGTGGTCGCAGAACAGTTGTCCTGGTCCGGGTGACCCACAACCAGCTGGGTCGGTGCAGCGAACAGCTCGGCGATGTTAGGCGCACGAGTCGCAAACTGGTAACCACCACGCAGGGTCACGTTTTCAATCGCATCCCAGGTGAACAGGGCCTTGTAGGTTTCATGGGTACCTGCTGTGCTGAAATCAGACAGACGGCCACCCAGTTCCAGGCTCAGGTCATCCAGGATCGGGACCAGCAATTCGCCATAGGCCTCACGCACGTTGATCTTGCCAAACGTTGGATTTGAAGCGAACAGACCGACCGGGTTTTCCTGAAGCAGGCTGACCGGGTTACCCGGGTTGAAGGAAAACTCGTTGCCACGGTAGGAGGCACCCAGTGCGAAACGGACTTCACCGGCAGGCAGCTGGAAGAAGTCGCCCAGACCACCCTGCAGGTTAGCCTCGGCGATCTCCTGGGTCAGGTGAGTACGGTCAACCATGTGGGTATCGATACTTTCCAGACAGTCGTCAGTCGGCGTGAACTTGTCGAATACCGGCAGACCTGAGGTACAGTTCAGCAGATAGCCGGAACCGGGTCCAATACCGGCAACAGTGCCGGGGCTGTAGCGGGTAACCTTACCAAAGTCGGCCGCATAGACCAGATTCTGGTAACGTTGCAGGGAAGGCAGACGATTATTGACCTTCTGGATGGCGGTATCACCCTTGGAGATATAGGCTTCCCAGGTCCAGTCGCCATCACGCAGTTCGCCTTCCAGGCCAGCCATGATCTGCCACACGTCGTTTTTGTTGTCTACCTTGATGTTGCCGTTGTAGGACAGTACCTGGAACAGCGGCCAGGGGGCAGACGGATCAGCACGGGAATCCAGCAGGGAGTTCAGGGCTGCCGGCAGGGCACGACCATCGCGAGGTACCGCTGGAGCCTGCCATACGGTAATGGCCGGCGGCACACCACCAGTCTGGGCAACGTTGATGTTGCTGTAGTTCACCTGGGTGAAGGCGCTGATGCTGTCATTGATATCGTAATTGCCACGCAGGAAGAAGGAATGCCTTTCCAGCGGGGAGGACAGGTAGAAGTCCAGGTTACGGCCATTCTGGTCGAGGTTGCCGTTGTCCAGAATCTTCATGCCACAGTAGTCGCTACAGTTCTCGTACTGGTTCAACGGGCCGTTGTAACCCAGAGCATTGGCAACGACGAACGGCGTACCGTCTTCGTTAAAGTAGATATCGGTTGTTCTGCCAACTGTACCGGGAGCTACCTGTGGAAACAGGGCATCAACAGCCTCCTGCGAGGCTCCGCCGCCACCACCGAGACCAGGTGCGCCAATGAAGTTACCGCTGGCGTTGCCAGTGTCAGCCCAGCCGTTACGGTAGAAGGCACGATCAACCTGGTTGATAGAGTCACGCTTGGTGTAGTCCACACCGATCATGATGTTGCCGCGGCCATCAGCGGAGTTGACCCCCATCAGCATGCTGGCGCGTTCTTCACGGCCGTCACCTTCAAAGGTTTCACCCCTCTGGAAGTCCATTTCAAGGCCTTCGAAGTTGTCCTTCAGAATGAAGTTGACAACACCCGCCATGGCGTCAGGACCATACACCGAAGAAGCACCACCGGTGATGACTTCCACGTTCTGGATGGCAGAGGCCGGAATGGTGTTGATATCCACAACCAGGGAAGCATTCGCTGGCTGGGCACGCTTGCCGTTAACCAGTACCAGGTTACGGTTGCTGCCCATGCCCCTGAGGTTCAGGGTAGCAGCACCCGGAGATGCGGTTGCACCACCCTGGATACTGTTGGAGAACTGGGTGTTGTCGGCAACGAACTGAGGCATCTGGTTAAGAACAGATTCCACGGAAGTAGTCGCAGAATTGTCCAGATTCTCGGAACCGACGGTAATGATAGGACTTGGTGCATCAAGGTCGCGTCGTACGATACGCGAACCGGTTACTGTAATTTCTTCCAGTGTGTCATCCTGTGCCAACACATTGGAGCTCACTCCTCCGGCCATTACGGTACTAACCGTAGAAACTACCAGAGCAAGATTTTTTTTACGCAGATCAGTCTTACGCTGCATATAAAACCCCCTAAGATTTTTATTTTCGATCGAAAGAAAACCAGCGCCTAAGCGCTGGAAACGTGAACATAACAAGCATGTATTGTGATTGGAAGCAAAATTTCGCTATTCGAATAAAAATTCACAGGCTTTTGAATTTCGTGGGAATTTTTCTCTTTTGTCATAAGTCGGAAAACTCAAAATACTCATTCAAAAAGCATGGGCATTCCCATAAACCGCAAAAGCACGCACTTGACTGCTTCCAGCAGATATCGCTTTAATGCGGGCTGGTTCAATACCAGCACCAGCCCATGAAAAATTGCCGTCAACTAGCTGCGATTCTCCCCCCGATTCTCCGGTTTCCCTGCACGGGACTACTTATACCTGTGCTGGCATCCCTTCTGCTTGCAGGTTGTTCTTCTGACAGTGACACGGCCACGAGTGAAAAAATTGCAGATGTCAGCGGTCATTCGCAGACAGCCGGATTTACCCCTGAATCTTTCGGCAATATTACCCGGAACCGTCTCCTGAACATTGCCTCGGAGCCGGGTCAATGGCTGACAGAGGGGCGTGACTATGGCAAGAGCCATTTCAGCCCCCTCGGTCAGATCAATCGGGACAATATCAGGGAGCTCGGGTTTGCCTGGGAATATCGGACAGATACCCATCGCGGCATGGAAGCCAACCCCATCGTGGTGGACGGCGTCCTCTATACCTCTGGCACCACCGGTCGAGTCTATGCCCTGAACGCCGTTACCGGTGAGCAAATATGGGCTTTCAACCCGGAGAGTGATGGCCAGGTCAACCGCTACACCTGCTGTGATGAGGTAAACCGGGGCGTGGATGTCTGGGAGGGCATGGTCTATGTGGCCTCGCTGGATGGTCGCCTGTTTGGTCTTGACGCTGAAACCGGTGCAGTGGTCTGGGAAGTAGACACCTTTATCTACAAGGACCGGGCCTACACCTCCAGCGGCGCACCCCAGGTGGCAGGAGATGTCGTGGTGATTGGCAATGCCGGTGCTGATTACGACGCCCGCGGCTATGTCAGCGCCTATGAACTGAAAACCGGGGAGTTCAAATGGCGGTTCTTCACCGTTCCTGGTGACCCCGCCCTGGGCTTCGAACACCCGGAACTGGAACTGGCTGCCGCAACCTGGGACCCGGACAGCCGCTGGGATGTGGGCGGAGGTGGCACCGCCTGGAATACCATGGCCTATGACCCGGAACTCAACCTTTTATATGTTGGCACCGGCAACTCAGCCCTGTTCAACTGGCACGAACGCAGCCCGTCCGGTGGCGACAATCTATTCCTGTGCTCCATCCTTGCCATCAATCCCGATACCGGCCGCATGGTCTGGTACTACCAGCAGGTCCCCCGTGAAAGCTGGGACTACACGGCCACCCAGCCCTTCATCCTGGCCGACATGGATGTTGACGGGGAAACCCGCAAGGTCATCATGCAGGCTCCCAAGGCTGGCTTTTTTTATATTCTCGACAGGGCGACAGGCGAGCTGTTGTCTGCCGACCCCTATGTCCCGGTGAACTGGGCCACCCATGTGGACCTGACCACAGGCCGCCCTGAAATCAACCCGGCCGTGGATTATGTTTACGGCGGCCCGCCTATTTTTGTCGAACCTTCAGGTATGGGCGGTCATGCCTGGAACCCCATGGCGTGGAATCCGAACAACAACCTGGCTTACATCCCCGCCATTGAAGGGGGGGCCATGAGCTATGACACCACTGACGGCCATGTCTACCGTCCCAAGCAGGGCAACAACGGCAACAGCATCCTGTTTGGCGACATGATGACCATGAACCCCGACCTGATGCAGGACCCGGTACGCGCCTTTCTGGCAGATGTTCAGGCTCAGGGTAAGGCACAATCCCGGGCTGCCCTGAAAGCCTTCGATCCGGCCACAGGCGAAACCGTCTGGGAAGTGGAGAATGAAGGCTGGTGGGATCGGGCTGGGGTTCTGTCCACAGCAGGCGGCCTGGTATTTCAGGGCACCGACTCCGGCTATTTACGTATTTATGATGACGCTACCGGTGAGTTACTGCATGAAATATTCATCGGCTCTTCCATCATAGCGGCTCCTGTCAGTTACAGCGTTAACGGTATCCAATATATCGCCTTCCTGACCGGCTGGGGTGGAGGCGGCTGGTTCGCTCCCCATCCCACCAGCGCTGTCATCAACTATGGCAACCAGGGGCGTATCATTGCCCTCAAACTGGGCGGTGGCGACGTTCCATTGCCCGACCTGGTCAGCGAGATCGACCCCATCCCCCAACCGCCAGTGGAAAACACCGCATCTGCAGATCGCATCGCCGAAGGCCAGCAACTGTTTTCCCGCAGCTGCGCCATTTGCCATGCCAATACCGATTACAGCCTGACCCCGGACCTGCGCCGCATGGATGCCGCCACACATGAAGGGTTTCTTGGCATTGTGCTCTATGGTGCCCGCCGCTATCGCGGTATGCCGCAATGGGACGACGTACTCAACGAAGACCAGGCCAATGCCATCCATGATTATCTGGTGGACTTGGGCTGGCGCGCCTGGCAGGCCCAGGAAAACAACGAGACTTTCGAGACTGCACCGGACAATACCACTGGGCATTAGAAGAATATTGGCGTAGGGCGGAAGAAGGGCGTAGCGCGATATCCGCCATGGCAAATAGCAACAGGAAAAGTATTTTTGAGGAATTGGTTATGAAGCAAGGTTTTATTTATCTTCTATTGGCAGTTTTACTCACGGGCTGCGCCAATACTCCTGTGAGGGACAGTGCCAGGGACATTCTTATCGACGACACCCAGGTGTTCCCGGAAAGTATCACCGCCATGAGTGATGGCACCGTCATCTCCGGCAGCATCAAGGGTATTGTGTACCGGACTGATCCCGGCGGCCTGACTGCCCATCCCTGGATTCACCATTCTCCGGAAAACGGCATTCTGACCATTCTTGGTGTGCTCGCCGATGAATCAACCAATACCCTGTGGCTGTGCTCCGCTCCCAACTTTTTCGGGCCTGAACGCGCCGATGGCATCACCTCCCTGTTGGCCTTTGACCTGACTGAGGGTAGCCAGAAAGCCAACTACCCCTTCCCGGGTGGTGGCGCTTGTAACGACATCACCATTGGGGCGGACGGCTCCGTATTTGCCGCTGATACGCCCAATGGCCGCATCATGGTGCTGGAGCCCGGTAAAGATGAATTACGCGTCTTTGGCCAGGCATCAGTTCTGCAAGGCATCGATGGCATCGCCTTCAGTGGCGACTGGAGCCTGTATGCCAATAACGTGCAGACCAACCAGATTTTCCGGATCGGATTCAATGAATCCGGCGGCATGGGTGACGTCACCACCTTGAATCTCAGCCACCCCCTGGGCGGCCCGGATGCCATGCGCCTGATTGAAGGCAACCGCTTCATCCAGGCTGAAAGCGCCATAGGTCGCCTGAGCATCGTGACCATTGACGGCAATGACGCCACGCTGGACATCCTCAGCGACGAACTCATCTCCACACCCGGTGCAACAGTGGTGGGCAATACGGCCTACGTCACTGAAAGCAATATTCAGTATCTGTTCAATCCGGAACTGCGGGGGCAGCAAGCCCCTCCCTTCATGCTGCTAGCCTTCCCTATCAATGATTAAACGAGGACCCTTGCTGTGAACAAGTCACTCTTTCTGACAGGCCTGGCCTTGACTGCGTTGGTGCCCGCCATCACGCTGGCACAGGCACCTGGTTATAAAAGTGCCGTCATCATGCCTGACTGTGATTACGACTGCCTGCTGGACTACACCACCAACTATATCGAGGCACTGGAAAACAGGAATCCGGACGCTGCCCGCCTGGCCCCGGATGTGAAGTTTTCTGAGAACAATGTTCTTATGCCCGTCGGCAATGACGGTCTCTGGGGAACCATCAGCGGCGTTCGAGACGGTGAAATGATGGTGGCTGACGAGGAAACCGGCAATGCAGCCTGGTTTGGCATCGTCGAGGAACATGGCAACCCCGCCTACCTGGCCATGCGCATCAAGGTGGAAGACCGGCTGATCACTGAAATTGAGACGGTGGTCAATCGCCTGCCGGACATGCCCAAACCCTTTGGCGATCCGGACGCCGTGACTCATGATCCCGAATTCAGCAGAATCCTGCCTGTTGAGGAGCGCCGCTCTCGCGCCCGCCTGGTGGCCGTGGCTGACGGCTACTTCAATACTGTGGAGCTCAACGACGGCGACGTATTCACCCAGTTCAGCGATGACTGCGGCCGTTTGGAAAATGGCATCAGCACAACCAGCGCGCCGAGAGACGGCAACAGCGGCAATTCCGCCTCTATCGCCCAGGGGTGTGAAAACCAGTTCAAGCTGGGTATCTATCACATCAACAAACGCATCCGTGACCGCCGCTATCCCATCGTCGATGTAGATCGCGGTGTGGTCGTGGCCAGCGGCTTCTTTGATCACGCCAACATGTTTGACCGTTACGCCCTGACCGATGGTCGCGAAATGAAAACTGTCCTGAAATGGCCCAATTCCATTTCCCTGCTGGAAGCCTTCCGGATCAGGAACGGAGAGATTTCGAGAATCGAAGCCGTGTTCACCTACGTGCCTTATTTCATGCCGTCACCGTTTGCTGTGCCAAACGTTGACTTTCAGACACGCTAAAAGGGGTAGTTCATGAACATCAGAAACACACTTTTCGCACTGGCCACCCTGGCAACCGCATTACCCTTTATTGCCAGCGCACAGGAAAATACCTGCGATGCTGACTGCATGACCGGACTGGCCCGGCAGTACATGGCCGAGGTCTACAAAGACAATCCGTCCATTGACGCAGCAAGACAGACCGCCAACGATGTTGTCAGACGTGACTTCTCCGCCCTGCCCTGGGGGGATGCTGTACGTTTCACGGAAAACAATGTGGCCATGATGATCGGCGAAGGCTTCTGGGGCGCGGCGCGCGGCAAGATGACAGAACTGCTGGTACTGGCTGACGAGAGCTCCGGAAACGTCATCTGGTATGGCATCACCGAGGAACATGAACAGGCCGCCTATCAGGGCATGCGCCTGAAGGTTGTCGACGGAAAAATCACCGACGTGGAAACCTACTTCGGCCGTGAAGGTACACCGGATTTGTTTGCCGCTACCAATGGCTACAACCTGAATCCGATGTTCAGCCAGTCCCTCCCGGCAAGCCAGCGCCGTGAGCGTAATCGCATGATCGCTATTGCCAACGGCTACCTAGAAAGCAAACAGGAAAATGACGGTACGCTACTGGTTGGCTTTACCCCGGACTGCGCCAGGGTAACCAATGGCGTGGATGTCACTTATGGCAACTATTGGGCAGCTGACATTGCCCAGGGTTGTGCAGCGCAGCTTGAGGAAGGCATCTACAAACCGGTGGATCGCATTCGCAGCCGCCGTTTTCCAGTGATTAACGAGGAAACCGGCGTGATCGTCGCCCTGACCATTGAAGATCACGCGGCTCGCTATGTCAGTTACGAAAGCACTTCCGGCAAGGAATTGAAAATTGATGTGGAGTATCCCAACTCAAGAGGCATGTTCGAGATAATCAAGATTGTGGACGGCAAGATAGCTCGCATCGAAGGCGTGTCTGTTTTTCTCCCCTATTACATTCAGGATCTCTGGCAGTAAACCGCCAGACTTTCTTCAACGCCAAAAAAAGCCCCGTCAGACAAACTGGCGGGGCTTTTTTTTAAACAACTTTCAAACCTGTCTTAATAACCGATGGTAAACCGGCCTTTGATGTTATTACCCTGGTCCAGCTCATCTACCATGGCAATTGCAAAATCGTCATAGGAAATTTTACTGTTGCCCTCGGCATCAGCCACCACGTTGTCCTTGCCCAGACGGAAGGTGCCGGTCCTTTCACCCGGGCCGATCATCACTGCGGGCGAGAAAAAGGTCCAGTCGAAACTGTCTTCCTGTTTGAGTAATTCGAAGGCGCGAATCCCTTCGGCAATATTGGCCAACACGGGCTCCGGAATACCCAAGTCTTGCAGTGTGTCCCAGACCTTGACGCCCTGGTCATTGAACAGGGAAGCAGCACCACCCACCATCAGGTAGCGTTTCACGCCGGATTTCCTCACACCATCAAACAGCTGCTCCGAGGCATCCGTGATAAATGGCGCCGCTGAAATTACGGCATCATGCCCCTTCAGGGCCTCGGCCATGGCATCGGAATCCAGCAGATCACAGGCCACCGCAGTGACACCTTCCCTCGCCTCGATTTTTTCCGGGTTGCGAGCTATGGCTGTCACTGTATAACCTCGGTCAAGCAGCTCTTTGGTAATTTTGGTACCGATATTTCCACTGGCACCAATTAAGGCAATATTCTTACTCACTGACTTACTCCTGTTTTATGTTCTTTCTGTTGGAATTGATTGTGATTTGGAGAAAGCCTCCAAGTGTAGAAAAAATGACTGCCAAACGCACTACAAGGCTGACTATTTTTTCACACATACATGCCGGGAAATAAAACAGCCATCTTCGGGGTCAGTAAGCTCAGGCCAGGCAACAATCCGGTGACTTCCGGTCATGGTTGTTTATGCTATATTGACCATCCTCTTTGCGGAAATGTTGTTTTTTACCATGCTGAATGACAACGACCACCACAATGTGACAGATGACTGGAAACGGTTCATTGGCCGTTTATTTGTCATCAGCCTGTTTACAGGTTTGCCTGCGATAGCGCAGGAAGTCCCCACTGCACCCACTGCAGAAGACGGCGCCGGGACCCTGGCACTGAGTGAATCCGATACGCTTACTGCCGAAGAAGACACTGAGGCCAGCCCCCCTGAAGCAGACGCTCTTCCCCCTGAACCCGAAATAGACCCGGAAATTCTTCGCCAGGCAAATATTGACCGGGAAATCCAGGAACGGCGCATTGCCGAGCTTGAGGAAAACAATTCCCGGAATTTCTACAACGCCGAACTCACGGATGCCTATCTCAGCCTGGGCAATACTTTAGGCACCCTGGGTCAATATGATGAAGCCGCAACAATTTATGAACGTGCCCTGCAGACAGTTCGTGCCACTAACGGGCTGAATAGTCTTGCCCAGATCCCTGTCCTTGAAGCCATCCTCAAAAGCCAGTTCAATCAGAAAAACTGGCAGGCCGTGGATTCAACCGCTCACCTGATCTTTCACGTGAACCGGCGCAATTATCCGGTGGGCAGTGAGGAACGCATCCAGGCCATTAGAAACCTGGGCGACTGGAAGGACATTGCTGCTGGCAAACAGCTTATCAAAGCCAACAGGCGAGAATCCCTGGACATGGAAAGCCTGTTTGCTGATGAAATCCGCTTGTTGGAGGAGACTGCTGATTATCCCGGCAAAAATACCCACATGGTGTCTCTGAATGTTGGCGAGGCAAGGACAAAACTGGAAATCGCCAAAAACGTGCTTGAACAGCCAATTTCAGATTTCCGTTCCGCCGGTAATCCCACCACCATGGCGCAGCGCTGCTATATTCTCAGGATGCCCAACGGTAGCGTGAGACAAGTCTGTGAAACTGTCGAAGTGCCGAACATAGATTTTTATGTTGATCCAGCCAACATGAAAAACATGGAAATTGGCAGACGCCTTCAGGATGTCAGACGCAATATTGCTGAAAGCTATGAGCTGGTTCAAGAGGAAGGGATTGATCTGGAAGCGCGGGATGCCATGCTCCAGGACATTCATGACCTGACCAATACCTACAACGCCTTTATCACTGAACATCGCCAGTAACCCTGAAGTTGCCGGCGATGACGAGTGACCCTATCAGTTCTGTGCGGCTTTCTCGCGTTCAAACCGTGACGTTTCTATGTAGTAGCGTACTGTAGTGTTGCCCTCGTGGCAGGCATACTCATAGATCGAATAGTCGTTATCCAGATACATCGGATAGGCTACCGTGTAAGAGCCGGTCGCAAGAACTTCCGGATCCTCTATCACCATTTCAAATTCGATTTCATCGCCCGAGACACGTGTAAAACGCTCAACGATCCTCTGATTGGTCGTGGTTGGCTGCAGCGGTCGCGGCGAGCCAGGGTTTCCGGCGCTGGTTTTCTGGGTCAGACCATTGAAGTTGGTGGTTTCAACAACAAGCGTGTTGCCTTCCCAGTGACCCCGGGACTCGCCAAGCCAGGTTTTGATATTGCTATCAAGCGGCGGCATACCGCTGGTCGGAATGATCCTGGCTTCATGCGCCATTTCCAGCTGGATCACCACATAACCGGGACTCTGGAATATGCGGATGCCGTTGTTGTAGTTGCGAGCCTGCATGGATACCGGCATGCCGCGGGTGATGCAGCGATCCCAGGGACTGAAGTCCTCGATCTGGTCAAATACGGTCTGTGTCGGGTGGTAGGAACCACGCATTTTTGACTGCAATTGCTGGCCATATTCGGTCAGTGCCGGGAACTGGCCATCAGGCGGATCAACAATCAGGGATGTCTGGCGCATTGCCCTGCCGCCGGCATCGGCTACCGGAATCGGTCCATCCTGAAAGCGTTCATCACGGGCCGCAGCACTGGCTTCTTTCTCGGCAAACTCCTCATCTGTCATATAGCGCCTGTTGCCATATTTCCTGTCGCGCACTACAGGGGTGCTGATCAGGTGATTGATGGGCCAGGTGCCGCGCAGGTCAGGTTCTCCCCAGGGGGTTTTGGGTTGCTCGTATGAGGCCCCACTGGCTGTGGATTGGAGGATTGCCAGAGAGACGAGGGAAATGCCCCATGCCAGTGATTTTTTCATATGTCGACCTTTGCGCCGTCTGTTCGGCAGAATGTTTGAGGGTCAATGTTTCACCGCATTATCCTTGTCGTCAACTGGCATGTAAACAGTCCCTGACACAGATCAAGAGAGCCTGGCAGCCGGGCTTTAATCAGGTTTCAGCCCCGCATTGAGTGTGCTACTCTCCCACCCCGATCAACCTGTTTACAGCATTATTGGGAGCGAATTCATGGCAAGGCGTATCTTGGAACTGACACTGGCAATCCTTGCAACAGTCGCCGTGTTGTCACCGCTTCAGGCACAGCAAATTGACAGGGACGAACGGCTGGATGGACGTCCCAATCTGAATGGCGTATGGAAATCCATCAATTCAGCCAACTGGAACCTTGAAGCCCATTCCGCAGAAGGCCTCGACAAACGTTTCTGGAAAATGGGAGCAATAGCAGCCATCCCCGCAGGCAAGAGCGTGCTCAAGGGCAGCGGCTCCATTCCCTACCTGCCTGAGGCCATGACCCAGCGTGACGCCAATCGTGCCAGCTGGCCGCAGGAAGACCCGGAAGCCAAGTGCTACATGCTTGGCATACCCCGTGCCACCTATCACGATATTCCGTTCCAGATATTCCAGGGCGGAAAAGACGACGACATGCTGATGGTCTACCCCTTTGCCGCCTCACAGCGCGTCATCCACATGAATGAAACCGATGGTCTGCCACTGGATTCCTGGATGGGCAAATCCAATGGCCGCTGGGAAGGCAATACCCTGGTGGTCACCACCCTGAACCAGAACGGCATGACCTGGCTGGACCGTGCAGGCAACCATGCCAGCTACAATCTTGTCGTCACCGAACGCTTCACCCTGTTGGGTCCCAACCACATCTGGTATGAAGCAACAATGGAAGATCCGACGGTTTATTCCGAAGCATGGACCATCGAAATGCCGCTTTACCGCCTGATCGAAGACAATGCCCAGACTCTCGAGCACAAATGTGTACCCTTTGCCGATGACCTGCTGTACTGGGATTTATGGGGCCTTGATGATCCAGCTCAATAACCCCATATATTCTTGAAGTGATAATGCGCCCAAAAGTACTGTAAGGAAGGATCTGAAAATGAAACTCAAGCTCAAAACACTCCTGACCGGCGGCCTTCTCGCCATCGCCCTGCCAGCCATGGCCCACCATTCGTTCTATGCGGAATTTGATCCCCAGAACGAAATCACTGTTGAAGGCACAGTCAAACAGATGCAGTGGGTCAACCCCCACTCCTGGCTGATATTTGAAGTCCCCAACGAAGCCGGTGTCATGGAGGAATGGCGTGTTGAAGGTGGCTCACCAAACGTTCTGATGCGTCTGGGCTGGAACCGCGACTCACTGCCAACGGGCACCAAAATCAAGGTCACCGGCTACCAGGCCAAAGATGGCTCGCACCGCATGAATTCACGCGGCATTGAGTTTCCTGACGGCCGCACCCTGGAATTGGGCGGCAGCCGCAAGGACTGAGCCATTTACATCTTAGGGGGGAGACAGGCATGACGACTCAACCAGGCAAACTTGCCTCAGCCGTTTTACTGTCTCTCGCCGCCATACCCACCCTGGCCCAGCCTCCCGGCTGGAATGATCCCTTCCCTCCACACAAGGTCATGGACAACCTGTACTACGTGGGGACTGCGCAACTGGGCTCCTTCCTGATCACCACACCGGAAGGTCATATCCTGCACAGCAGCAACTATGAATCCTCGGTCCCTGTCATCAAGGCCGCCGTGGAAGAACTGGGTTTCAATTTCAGCGACATAAAGATCCTGATCAGTGGTCATGCTCACCCCGACCATATCGAAGGCGATGCCCTGGTCAAGGAAATGACCGGTGCCCAGGTCGTTGTTGGCCGACTTGAAGTGCCCTATCACGAATCTTTTGATACGCCTGGCGGCAAGGAACAACCCATTGATCGCATCATCGATGCGGGTGATACCGTCACACTGGGCGGCACCACCCTGACAGCCCACGTGCAGTCGGGTCACACCAAGGGCTGCCTGGCCTGGACCCTGCCCCTGGAAGAAGATGGCAAAATCTATAATGGTTTCATCGAATGCTCACTGAACGGCCAGTTCCTGCGCTACGTGGACAACACGGAATACCCGCAAATTGCCACCGACATCCAGCAGACCTATCGCAATGCCAAAGAAATCCCTGCCGAAGTCTGGGTCAGCTCACACGGTGTGTTTTATGGCCTGAATGACAAATACGAAAAACTGCAAAACCGTAAACCCGGTGATCCGAACCCCTTTCTGGATCCGGAAGGTTATGTGGCCCACGTCAACGAATACGAACAGATATTTCTGAATACCCTGGTTCGCCAGGTTAGCGAAGCCAATCAGCCAGACTGACGCTGTTCCATTCTTTAATCCATAACCTGCCCGCCAGGTTTCGGGAGAGAACCATGAAGCGCGTTTTTTCAATTCAGCACCTGTCAATGCTGCTTGCCCTGCTAGCAGCCCCTGCCCTGCAGGCGCAGTTTGCCCCTCCTCCCCTGGGCAATGGTCCCTGGACAGTTTCCACCTACGAACAGGAAAGCGTCACCTTGTCTGTGGTTGCCCGGGGCATGGATTATCCCTACGGGATGGCCTTCCTGCCTGGCACGGCAACCTCCGACAATTCTATCGGGGACATCCTGTTCACTGAACGCCGTACCGGCCTGGTACGACTGCTGCGAAATGGCATACTGGCCAGTGAGCCGGTTGGCGACCTGAAAGCCAGCCTGAATCTGGGGCAGCTGTTTGATGTAAACCCCCACCCCCGATTCACTGTCAATGGCTGGCTGTATTTCACCTATGCCAAGTTCGGCCCCCATCCGGATGGCAGCGACAACATGTGGTTCACCACGGCAGTTGCGCGTGGACGCTGGAACGGCAACCAGGTGGTGGATGTGGCTGATCTGTTTGTTGCCGAAGCCTGGGCCGAACATCCAGGCGGCGCTTCCACCCGAGGGCTGTTCCTGCCTGATGGCACCTTTGTTCTTGGCTCATCCCACCGTATCGACAGGCCCGGCCCCCAGCGGCTGGACACCCATATCGGCAAGGTCCTGCGTATCAAGGATGACGGCACAGCACCGGCAGACAATCCCTACTACGCTGTCGAAGGTGCACTGCCGGAAATCTACACCTGGGGAAATCGCTCTGTCATGGATTTTGCCATCCACCCTGACACCGGAGAGCTCTGGGAACTGGAGAATGGCCCCCAGGGCGGAGATGAAGTGAATATCGCCAGGCCTGGTGCCAACTATGGCTGGCCACTGGCCACCTATGGCCGTGATTATGATGGCACCCAGTTCAATGATGTCCCCTGGGTGGAAGGCACACTGCGCCCGGAAGTGTTTTGGGTCCCTGCCATTACGGTTGCCGGCATGACGTTTTATACGGGCGATGCCTTTCCCAACTGGAAAAACAACCTGTTCGTCACCTCGATGATGGTGGGCCGCATTCCCGGGACCGGTCATGTGGAACGGGTGGTATTCAATGAGAATGGCGAGATCCGCCGTGAGTCCATGTTCGGTGAACTGGGTCAACGCATCCGTTTTGTTGAACAGGGTCCGGACGGCCTGCTTTACATCCTCACGGATCATGAAGATGGCGTGCTGCTCAGGGCTGAACCGGGTCAGGTACAGGAAAACGACACCAGCGATCTTATTCAGGCATTGAGCCAACTCGGTCTGCAGCAGCCCGAGTTGTTTGTGCAAAGCGACTGTATGGTTTGCCACCGTGTCGATGCCAGGCTTATCGGCCCGTCCTTCCAGGAAATTGCTGCCAGTTATGACCTCAGCAACAGTGTTGTCGACAAACTGGTAGAAGCCATTATCAATGGCAGCGATGGCACTTGGGGTGACGTGCCGATGACTCCCCACCCCACGCTTTCAAGAATATCAGCACAACATATGGCAGAAGCCATCCTGAATCTCGATTAAGCAGACATTACATGTCGTGTGCACGATATGCGTTTCCAGTAGCGTAGACTCCCAGCCGGCGTATAAACTGGTATAGAATGGGATAAT
>Ga0181593_10000055_pt1 | contig 78280 bp, 71 predicted proteins | sample 071ome_19_FD_133756 | JGI IMG/M metagenome (GOLD analysis project Ga0181593, IMG submission 133756) | Coastal salt marsh microbial communities from the Groves Creek Marsh, Skidaway Island, Georgia - 071413AT metaG (megahit assembly) | ecosystem: Environmental > Aquatic > Marine > Intertidal... | reverse complement strand
CGCAGATCAGCTATCGTCTCTTTCCTTGCGTACCAGAAAGTCGACAATTTTCAGCATGTCTGTCTGGGAAGCTACAGGGCCGCCCACGGAAACAAGGTACTTGCCATTGACCACCATGCTGGGAACGCCTTTGACACCATAATCTCTCATTCGGGTATTGGCCCGTTTGACCGCTGATGTCACTGAAAAGGAACTCCAGGTTTTATCAAAATCATCGGCAGCAACCCCTTCACCCACAAATAGCGCTTTGACCGCATCTTCAGATTGCAGGTAATTGCGTTTCTGGTGAATCTCATTAAAGGCAACACCATGAATGTCGTCTGTCACGCCAAGCGCCTCAGCGGCATAGTAAATCTGGGCGTGTATTTCCATGGTTTTGTTCCACATGCCCGGGCTGCGAACAAAAGCCACATCTGAAGGCAGGTTTTCTTCCCAGCTGGTAATCAGTGGCTCGAATGCATAGCAATGAGGACAGCCGTACCAGAAAATCTCGGTCACTTCGATTTTGTTGGGATCCGCAGTCCTGACCGGGCTGGCAATATTTTCATAGTGCGTGCCTTCCACATAAAGGGCTGGCTGGGCAAAAGCTGAAGCCATACCGCCAATTAATACTGCTGCCAGTACTGTCACCTTGCTAAATATTTTCATTGGGTTCTCCCTATAGCGCTTTTCAGGACGTTACTTGATATCAGCCCTGCAGGTCCGGGCATCGAGTATGCCATATTGAGAGTGTGAAAAGCCCGGAAACTTCCGGGCCCTTTTACACTTTCATAATATTTGCAGTTTTACTGCAATACCCTGAATAACAGCTGAATTAATGCAATCCGGAAACGTAGGAAGCCAGGGCAGAAATTTCCTGGTCATTCAGACGGGCAGTGATACTGCGCATGACTTCAGCATCATCATTCTGCCTGGACCCATCCCGGAAGGCTTTTAATTGTAATTCGGTATAGGCCGCGTCCTGACCACTAAGCGCCGGATATCCTGCAGACGCCAGACCCTGACCATTGGCTGAGTGACAGGCAGTACAGGCTGCAACACCAATATCCGGATTACCGGCCCGGTAGATGGACTCGGCAATGTCGACAAGGGCCGGATCAGCCGCACCCGTTGCCAAGGCCTGGGATGCAAAATAGGCCGCCACATCTTCCATATCCTGGTCATTCAGGGCATTAAGCATCCCGGTCATCAAGGGAGCCGGTCTGGCACCGGTTTTGATGTCCTGCATCTGCTTGAGCAGATATTTTTCATTCTGTCCGCCAATTTTTGGCACATTTGGCAGCATGGATGCATTGCCGTCCTGACCATGGCAGGCCAGGCATACGGTAATCTTGCCGGCACCCGCTTCAGCGTTGCCCTCGGCAAATGCCAGAGTGCTGGCACCTATGGCCAGAATGGAAATCATGATGGTTTTGATCAATTTTGCTGAACTCTTCACTGCGGTATTCTTCATTCCTGGATTCCAATCGGTAACCATGATATTCCCGGATCCAGAGTCCGGGCATATATTCATGTGAGGAGTGCTGATACAATCCACTCCCATCTAAAGCCGCGCGATTATACCTAAACCCCCCCGCAATCCCAAGCAGAAAGCCTGATCATGACACCGTCCACAGAGCAAGAAAAACTCGACTTTTCTGCTGTTCACTTCTTCCAAAGTGCTGAAACCCTCAAGCAGTGTCCTCCTGATGAGGCCTTTGAGGTCGCCTTTGTTGGCCGTTCCAATGCCGGCAAGTCCAGCGCCATCAATACCCTGACCGGCCAACCCAAACTGGCCAGGACCAGTAAAACGCCTGGCCGAACCCAGCTGCTGAATTTTTTTCAGGTCAGCGAAGGAAAATATCTGGTGGACCTTCCGGGCTTCGGGTATGCCAAGGTGCCTCCCCAGATCAAGGCAAAATGGGTTAAGCAACTTGAGGCCTATCTGCGTGACCGGCAGTCTTTGCAGGGACTTGTGCTCCTGATGGACTGCCGCCACCCGCTTAAAGACTTTGACTGGCAGATGCTCGAGTGGTGCCGGGTGTCCAGTATGCCGGTCCATATTCTGTTGACCAAATGTGACAAGCTCAAGTCTGGTGCCCGTAAAAAAGTGCTGCTGGAAACTCGCCGGGCACTTGCTGATCTGGGTGATCTGGTGTCAGTGCAACTGTTTTCAGCACTCAAACATGAAGGCAGTGGCGAACTCAAGGGACGGCTTCAGGCCTGGCTTAGCCCGGATTCCGAAGAACGCCCATCTGCCGAGTAACTTACAGGGAACAAGGTAACGTGAGTAAATCAGGAATCAGTACACCAGAAAGAAAGCGGGCCCTAACTGTAGGAGAAAACAGTTAGGGCCCTACGCGCTCCTTTTAACCAGGAGATATATCAACTAAGAGCAGGCTGGAAAAATCGGGGAGAAAACCACCCTGCTGTACTTATTGACTCACCCGGCAGGGATTAGTTCAAAAAGAATTTCAAAAAATTTGAAAATTTTCTCTGTGTGAACAATGACACACCAACCAGCCTGCAACTTTTCCCCTAGTGGGCTGTATTCCAGTCAGGTCCTGAACCAATATCCACCACCAGGGGAACATTGAGGGACGCCGCCGATACCATGCGGAACCTGACTCCCTCGGCAAGCAGGGCCAGGTCATTTTCTGCTACCTCAAACACCAGCTCATCGTGTACCTGCATGATCAAGCGGGCATCCAGTCCAGACACTGCCAACCAGTGGTCAATATCCACCATGGCCTGTTTGATGATGTCAGCCGCCGTGCCTTGCATGGGCGCATTGATGGCCGTTCTTTCCGCCGCTTTTCTCAGCATGCCATTACTGGCCTTGATATCCGGCAAATATAGACGCCGTCCGAACAGTGTCTCAACGTAACCCTGCTCATTGGCGAGCATGCGGGTATCATCCATATATTTGCGGACGCCCGGGTATTTCTGGAAATAACGCTCCACGTATTCCTGTGCATCGGCCCGTCCGATACCCAGCTGCTTGGCCAGCCCGAATGCTGACATGCCATATATCAAGCCAAAGTTGATGGCCTTGGCACTGCGGCGCTGGTCAGGGGCAACATCTTCAAGTGCGACAGAAAAGATTTCGCTTGCTGTAGCCTGATGCACATCCAGGCCTTCTGAAAATGCCTTGCACAGCCCCTCATCACCAGACAGGTGAGCCATGATTCTCAGTTCCACCTGGGAATAGTCCGCTGCCATTAACACGTTTCCTTTACCGGCAATAAAGGCCTGACGAATCCTGCGTCCTGCTTCAGTACGAATCGGAATGTTTTGCAGGTTTGGCTCTGTTGACGACAGCCTGCCGGTTGCAGCCACAGCCTGCTGAAAAGTACTGTGTACACGCCCGGTTTCCGGATGGATATCCAGGGGAAGGCGGTCAGTATAGGTGGACTTGAGTTTGCTTAATCCTCGATGCTCAAGAATAACTTCGGGCAAGGGATACTCAAGCGCCAGCTCCTGCAATACCGGCTCTGCGGTGGAAGGCTGGCCCTTGGCAGTTTTGCTGATGACGGGGTACTGTAGTTTTTCGTAGAAAATTTCCTGTAGCTGCTTTGGAGATCCCAGGTTGAACTCCTGCCCGGCCAGTTCAAAGGCCTGCTTCTCAAGTTCAACAAGCCGGATCGCTATTTCCTCGCTTTGCCGGGACAATGCTGCAGTATCCAGGCTGACACCGGTGTTTTCCATGCGGGCCAGTACGGGCAGCAAGGCGATTTCAAAATAGCGGTAGATATTGGCCAGCTCTCCTGTGGCCGTCAGACGACTTTCCAGAAATTGATGCAGCCGGAATATATAGTCAGCGTTCTCACAGGACCAGTGGCTGACCCGTTCCACAGGCAGTTCGGCCAGTGTTAACTTGCTGCGCCCTTTGCCAAGCATCTCGTCCAGCGTTTCTTTATCCAGCTCGAGATAAGTGGAAACCAGGCGATCCAGTGTATGACGATGCGCCACCGAATTCAGGACATAGGATTGCAACATGGTGTCAAAGCGCCGCCCGCGCATGGCAATCCCATAATTTTCCAGAACATGACTGACAGCCTTTAAATCATGGCCTACCTTGAACACATGCTTGTCTTCCAGCACAGGCTTCAGCCGATCTAGCGTCTCAGCCCTGGGAAGCTGAGCAGGCGCTTCCAGGCCTGTATGTCCCAGGGGGATATAGCTGGCCTTGCCAGGTTCAAGACTGAACGCCACACCAATAATCTCGGCCTCTTTGTAATGGTCTCCCTGATATTCCAGGCTGATGGCGAGTCGCTGGGCCGCTTTAATTGTCTGGAGCAATCCGTCCAGCTCTGCTTCTGTCAGCACCGTTTGATAACTGAGATCCTGCGGTACTTCAGCCAGGATCGGCTCATCAGAGGCAGATTCAGTGTCACTATCCGGCAGGTCGACAGCTTCCACCCCCTCCCCTTCAAGCTCCTTGACCCAGCTGCGAAACTCCAGCTGTTTATACAGAGCCAGCAGTTCCGGCTTATCCGGCTCCTGGTACACGAGATCCCTGGGACCAAACTCAAGTTCTACATCCAGCTTGATGGTCGCCAGTTCCCGGGAAAGGCCCAACAGCGCCAGGTTATCCCGTAATTTCTCGCCGATTTTGCCCTTGATCTCGCCGGCATGTTCTATCAAGGCATCAAGGGAGCCATATTCCTCCAGCCACTTCACGGCAGTCTTGGGGCCGACACCCGGAACGCCGGGAATATTGTCTGCCTTGTCGCCCATCAGGGCCAGGTAATCAATTATCCGTTCCGGGGGCAGGCCGAACTTGTTTTTTACCCCTTCTATATCAAGGGTTTCATTAGTCATGGTGTTCAGGAGCGTGACATGCTCGTTCACCAGCTGGGCCAGGTCCTTGTCACCCGTGGAAATCAGGGTGGGCATTTCAAGTGCCCAGGCCTGCTGGGCCAGGGTGCCGATGACATCATCTGCCTCTACCCCGGTGACCGAAATCAGGGGCAGCCCCATCGCCCTGATTATCTGATGGATGGGTTCTATCTGGCTGCGCAGATCATCCGGCATAGGGGGCCGGTGAGCCTTGTACTCCTTGTACATGTCATTTCGAAAGGTCTTGCCCTTGGCATCGAAAACTACCGCGACATGACTGTCCGGATAGGCGTTCATCAGACTCTTGATCATGTTGATGACGCCCTTGATGGCGCCGGTTGGCTGCCCCTTGCTGGACGTTAGTGGCGGAAGGGCATGAAAAGCCCTGAACAGATAGGAGGATCCATCAACAAGAACGAGAGGCTTGGCATCTGACATGAAAAAATTCTTTTAGTTGGTGTAGCGGTCGGTACTCATTCACTGGCAGGAAGCAAAGTCCTGTTCGACGGTTTCCATCAATTCCTGATAGCCCCGCCTTCCATACGGGATATCCCTGCCCAGGACATCAATCACCACGAAAAATGGCTCTGCCTGCTCCAGCTGATTATCCAGATTACGGGTGTTAACAGAAGGGTTTACGATCACACAGTGAATGGCTTCTTCTAGCATGATAGTTTTAATACCCAGAATCTGCCGTATTCCGGGAGCTATTTCCTCATTGCTGGTAAAGCTTGCGCTGTGTGTCAGCCCAAATTGATGTTCAAAATACTGGTAGCCATTGTGGTAGACCACAAAACCAGGCATGGGATTGCGGTTCTGGTGCTCGCGGATGGCAGCTTCTGTCATCTGAAGGTCCGCCGTGAACTCAGCCAGATTCTTTTTATACTGCAGGCCATTGTCAGGGTCTTTTTCCACCAGGATTTCTGCCAGGCGGGTTGCCAGAACCAGTGCATTGCCAGTATCCAGCCACAGGTGCGGATCAGGCCTGTCATCTATCGTCATCAGATGCAGCCCGTCCAGGTTCATGGCGGTGATCACTTCAGCATTCAATCCAGACACCACCCGCTCCAACCCGGTTTCGAGTGCAGGACCAATCCAGATAAAGATATCTGCATCACTCATGGTTCGGCGCTGGGAAGGGCGCAGTGAGGGGTGATGGGGGTCTTCATTACCCTCCAAAACCAGTGTGACATCTGAAACATCAGCGGTGATCGCAACAGCAATCAACTGCAGGGGCTTGATTGACGTTGCCACAACCGGCTGCCCCAAAACCTGATGGCTTAACAGAATGCTGCTGATTATCAGGATAAGGCGACGCATGAATCCAGGCTCTAGGTAGACTGACGACCAGCAGATAAGCCGGCCCATAAAAAGGTGCTATGATATATCACCCTGACCCATTACCACAGGACCCAGAATACGCCTGCCGAACCTGTTTTACTCAAACTCGATAGCGGACGATTCCACAGCCCAGTAGCCTGTTGCCCATTCATGAACACACCCTTCCTGATCAATGCCCAGGGGATATCCCTGCAACTGCAGCAAAAGCAGATTCTGCACAACATTTCCCTGCATATTAACGAGCAACAAATTGTTACCCTGATTGGCCCCAATGGTGCCGGCAAAACCTCCCTTGCCAGAATTGTGCTCGGATTGACCCGCCACAGCAGCGGCAAGGTCGAGCGTCGCAAAGGCTTGAGAGTGGGATATATGCCGCAGCGCCTGCATGTTGAACCAACCATGCCCGTCTCCGTGGAAAAATTCCTGACACTGGCGGTAAATGCCAGAAAGGGTGAGGTTGATCGCGCCCTGGCAGAGGTCAATGCCACGGCCCTGAAGAGCAACCAGCTGCATGACTTGTCGGGAGGCGAATTGCAAAGGGTTTTACTGGCCCGGGCCTTGATACAGGACCCCCAGTTGCTGGTACTTGATGAACCGGCCCAGGGCGTGGATGTAAATGGACAGGCCGAGCTGTATCGATTGATTACCAATATTCGGGATCGGCATAAGTGCGGCGTGCTGCTGGTATCCCATGATTTGCACCTGGTCATGTCGGCCACTGATGAGGTCATCTGTCTGAACCAGCATGTTTGCTGCCATGGCCACCCGGAAACCGTCAGCAATGATCCGGCCTATCTGGAACTGTTCGGCAAGAAGGATGCGGAAACACTGGCCGTGTATACCCACCATCACAACCATAGCCACGACCTTGCCGGTGATGTCGTCAAAGACCATTCAGATTGTTGAGTTTTCCTATGGCTGATTTCATTTTTCGCGCCCTGCTTGCCGGTCTTATGGTTGCCCTGATTGCCGGCCCCCTCGGCTGTTTTGTCGTATGGCGCCGGATGTCATACTTTGGGGATACCCTGGCCCACTCTGCCCTGCTCGGCGTAGCCCTTGGCCTGCTCACAGACATCAGCCTGGAGCTGACTGTCATCATTGCCTGTCTGGGCCTGGCATTTCTGCTGGTTTTTCTGGAGAACCGCCGGGAATTATCCACCGATACCCTGCTTGGCATTCTCGCCCACAGCGCCCTGGCCCTTGGCCTGGTTCTGATCAGTTTTACTGACAGTCAGGTCAATCTGGTTGCCTATCTTTTTGGAGACCTGTTAACGGTATCTGCCGAAAATCTCTGGTGGATAGCCGGGACCCTGGCTGTGGTTACCCTGATGGTCATCATGAACTGGAACAGGCTGCTGACCATTACCCTGCATGAAGAGCTGGCCCAGGTGGAAGGGCTGGATGTGGTCAGGGTGAGACTGTTGTTGATGGTATTAATTGCGTTGATTGTTGCCGTTTCCATGAAAGTGGTAGGCGTCTTGCTGATCACTTCACTGCTGATCATACCGCCTTCCTGCGCCCGTTTTTTTGCCAGGACACCGGAGTCCATGGCCATCATCGCCAGTCTTGTCGGCAGTGCGGCTGTGTGTATGGGGTTGAGTGCATCCTGGTTATGGGACACGCCTACCGGGCCCAGTATTGTACTGTCTGCCAGTCTGTTGTTTATTGCCAGCAGGCTGCTGAAAAACAGCGCCCCCGGCTGACGTTGGCTCTACTGAGCCAGGTATTTTTTAACCCTGGCAAAGTTTGCCTGCATGGCGGCCGGATCATGCGGTGCCTTGAAAAACCCCACGTCCCTGCCTGATGGATCCACCAGCATGATTTCACCGTTGTGGGTCACCAGGTAGTTCTCATCATCGATAGGTGTGTAAGTGAATGCCACGTTCATCTGACGGCTCACGCCGTAGATGTCCGCGTAATCGCCGGTTGCCCCAATAAAATCGCTGTTGAAATAGGTGACATAATTGTTCAGAACTTCCGTTGTATCGCGCTTGGGGTCGAGACTGATCATGACCACCTGCACATCATCCGCCATCCCGGTATCTTCCAGCAGGTTGTAGAACTGGCGCAGGCTGGCCAGCGTAAGCGGACAGATGTCCGGGCAGAAGGTATAGCCAAAAAAGACGAAGGACCATTTTCCCGTCAGGTCGGACAGCGTAAAAGCCTCTCCCCGATGATTCGACAGTGCAAAGTCATCCAGCACGATGGGGGTTTCATACTGGTAGTAGCCATCATTACGCAGGCTTTCAAAGGAAACGGTTGAAGCCGACCTGATCACAATAAAAAGCACAATGCCGGAAATTACGGAGAAAGCCGCTAGTGCCAGGATGATAAATTTTAAGCGGGAGTTTTCCATGGTTCGGGATTGGGCCCGCCTGTGATGACGGCCCGGGATCAGAGATAGTGATCGATCAGCAGGGCGATGAACAGGGCGATCAGGTAAAAAATGGAGTACCGGAACGTGGTCAGGGCCATGCGCGGCTTCTCTGTCAGCATGAGCTGCAGGGAGTAGTACATGAAACCACCGCCAAGCAGAACCGCCGCAGCCAGGTAAGGCAGCCCGCTCATGCCTGTCAGGTATGGCAGGATGGTGACCAAACACATGATGATGGTATACAGCAGGGTATGCAGCTTGGTCAGGGAGTCGCCGTGAGTCACTGGCAGCATGGGAATATCGGTTTTGGCGTAATCACTCTTGCGGTGGATCGCCAGTGGCCAGAAATGCGGCGGCGTCCAGGCAAAGATAATCAGTACCAGCAATAATCCGTTGGCATCAACAGTGCCGGTAACGGCAGTCCAGCCCAATAAAGGAGGCATCGCGCCGGACAGGCCGCCAATGACGATATTCTGGGGTGTGGCTCTTTTCAAGAACCCGGTATAGATAATGGCATAGCCCACGAAAGAGGCCAGGGTCAGCCAGGCGCTCAGGGGGTTGACCAGGAAAATCAGGATCGCCATGCCACCAACGCAGATGGCCAGGGCAAACATCAGGGCCTGGAACGGGCTCACTTTACCCTGGGGAATCGGACGCTTGATGGTCCGTTGCATGATCGTGTCGACCTGATGGTCAATCAGGTGGTTTACCACGGCGCCGGCACTGGCTACCAGGGCGATGCCCAGATTGCCCCAGATCAGGACATCCACGGCCACCATGCCCGGGACGGCCAGAAACATGCCGATCATCGACGTCAGGATCATCATCATGACGACGCGGGGCTTACACATTTCGTAGTAATCCCGCCAGCTGGCTCTCTTGGTGATAACGATGTCAGTCATGGCTTAAAACGTCGATACTTTCTTTAAACGATAGTTCAGGGTAACAAGGGTCAGCAATAGTAAAGCACCCCCTGCATTATGCGCAACCGCGACCCAGAGCGGCAGGGAGAAGGCAATATTGCTGATGCCCAGCGACACCTGGATGATCAACAACGCCAGCAGGATATGGGTCAGCCCACGCATTTCGGCACTACCGGCATTTTTATACAGTTTGAAAACCAGGGTGCCAATAACCAGGGTCACGAGCAAGGCGCCAATACGATGGGCCATATGAATGGCTGTGCGGGCATCACCTTCCATCTGTCCACCCAGATAGTTGGGACCAATATCCTGGGTAATATCAAAGCCGCGACCAAAATCCATGGCAGGTAGCCACTGCCCGTGGCATGTCGGCAGATCCGGGCAGGCCAGGGCCGCATAGTTTGAGCTGGTCCAGCCACCCAGGAAAATCTGGCAGATCAACAACACCAGGGCCAGCATGGCCAGGGGGCGCAGGTTCGTCCATTGCCTGACAGGTACACTGGGTTGCTGCCATGGCCGATTATTCAGGCGTAATCCCAGTAACCACAAAAGGCTCAGGGTGGTGAATCCTCCCAGCAGATGAGCTGTAACCACCTGCGGCCACAACTTGAGCGTGACAGTCCACATACCAAACAGACCCTGGGCAATCACCAGAACAAGCAGAAATAAAGGAAGCTTGAAGGGCTGGCCTGGCAGGTGGCGATTGCGCCAGGCGATGACGTTAATGCAAATAATCAGGAAGCCCAGCGTACCGGCAAAATAACGATGGATAACTTCCGGCCAGGCTTTATCGGCCTCAAAGGGCGCATGTGGGAAGGCGGCTTCAGCCTGGGCGATCTCTTCTGCGGTGTCGGGCACGGAAAAGAAGCCATAACAACCCGGCCAGTCAGGACAACCCAGACCGGCATCTTCAAGGCGGGTCCACGCACCGAGTATCACAACACACAGCGCAAAAAAGGTGGCAAATACCACCAGGGTATAAGAGGGCTTTCCGCTTTTCATATCAATTCTGCTTTCGTTATTGCCTGCTCTTCTTCCATGAAAAGCGACACATTTGAGCCAAGTTCGTTGTCCCCGTCACTGTGATAAAGCTTCGTCAGCAGCTTGGCTGCCGGTATGGTCATGGCAATGATGATAATCAGGGGAATCACAGTCCAGGCAATCTCGGTTGCCGTGTGTTTATGGAAAGACGTTTCGTGTTCCCTGCCCTTCCTGTATGCCACCAGTGACCAGATAATCGCGGCGTAGACAACGATGCCGATCGCCACGCATATCCAGAAAATCATCACATTTATTTCACTGGCCTGCATGCTGGTTATTACTGTGCCCGGGGGGTTGTGTGATATCAACGATATCGCGCCTGTCAAACTTCCAGACAGGGTGCCCAGAGCGCTCTGCCTGCCATTCCCCGGACTACATGATTGATCGGCTGCCTTGCCGCCCTGTCATTTTAGTCCAGTTGGCAGCCGCTGGCCGGGTGCCTCAACGGGGGCGCGCATTATAACAGCAATTTTTTCGGATATGCCATTGATTCACCCTTGTTTCATAAGGGGATTTATCAAATAATCCGGTGATCCCACTTATCCCGAAACCGCCACAGGAACACGCCATGACTGTTCGTAGCTACCTCGAATTTACCCCAAAAATAGGTGACAGGGCCTTTATCGACAGCAGTGCTGTTGTCATTGGCAATGTGGAGCTTGGCGTGGACTCATCGGTCTGGCCAACCACGGTCATACGGGGCGATGTACACAGCATCCGTATCGGGGACAGGACCAATATCCAGGATGGCTCCGTTTTACATATCACCTCCCCTGAATCCTTTGGCCCGCACGGGTTCCCATTGACCATTGGCAGTGATGTCACTGTTGGCCACAGGGCGGTCCTGCACGGCTGCACTATTCAGGATCGCGTGTTGATCGGCATGGGGGCGATTGTCATGGATGGCGCGGTGATTGAATCCGATGTGATTCTGGGAGGAGGCAGCGTGGTCTCACCAGGCAAGACCCTGGCCAGTGGCGGCCTGTATGTCGGCTCCCCGGCCAAACGGGTGCGGGACCTGCGACAGGAAGAGATAGACTTTTTGCTCTACAGCGCCAGACACTACGCCAAACTCAAGGACCTGCACCTGAATTCTTCCGTGGAATTGAAGTAATCAGGCTTCGCTAAGCTTTGCCAGAACGGGTCCGGTTTCCGGGCGAACCCCCCGCCACAGCTGAAATGATTCTGCTGCCTGCTCAACCAGCATGCCCAGACCATCCATAATCCGAGCCGCACCCTGTTCCATGGCCCAGGTACAAAATAGCGTGGGCTCTTTGGCATACATAAGGTCATAGCACCAGGTCTGGCTTGTCACCAGACCCGCCGGTAGCGGGGGTAAGTCCCCGTGCAGACTGGCTGATGTGGCATTGAAAATCCAGTCAAACTGCTCGCCCGCGAGCGCATCAAAGCCGCAGCCTGTCAGCACCGACACCTGATTTTCCCTGGCAACCTGGTTAAAGTCGCGAGCCAGAGTTTCCGCTTTTTCCACCGTGCGGTTGGCTATACAGATCCCGGCAGGCTGCTGCTGTATAAAAGGATGCAGCATACCCCTGGTAGCCCCCCCTGCCCCGAGAATCAGGATGCGTTTTCCAGTAAGGGATCCTGCCTGATTTGTGCATACATCCCTGACAAGACCCAGGCCATCAGTGTTGTGGCCACAGATATTCTGCTCATTGTCCAGATACAGCGTGTTAACCGCCCCGGCAGTGGCTGCTTCCGGCGTCAACCGCTTGACCAGGCTAAAGGCCTCCTCCTTGAAGGGTACGGTGACGTTTGCCCCTTTCCCGCCATCGGCAAAAAAAGCCCTGACATCATGGGCAAAATTACCCCGTTCAACCAGCATCGTTCTGTATTCCATGGATTGCCCGGTTTGGTCGGCAAAACACCGGTGAATAAATGGCGACTTGCTATGGCTGACAGGATTACCGATGACGACGTAGTGATCCAACGTGATACCTCAATGCTGCATTGGTCTGCGTTAATAAACAGGAGGAGTATGCCCTGAATTCCCTGGCAACAGCCGACTCAACAGCACGGCTGATAAAACCTGATCATGCCAGCCAGTCTTTTGCCGGCAGGAAATCCGTGTACAACCTGGCCTCTTCCGACCCCGGTTCCGGCTGCCAGTTATATTCCCAGCGTACCTGTGGCGGCAGTGACATCAGGATGGATTCTGTCCGTCCAACGCCAGAACGCAGGCCAAAAATGGTGCCCCGGTCAAAGACCAGATTGAATTCGGCATAACGACCACGGCGATATTCCTGGAACCATTTTTCCTTTTCACCGAAGGGTGTCGCTTTACGTTTTTCTACGATAGGCAAATAGGCATCAAGATAGCTGTCACCGACAGAGCGCATGAATGCAAAGCACTGGTCAAAATCCCATTCATTCAGGTCATCATAGAACAGCCCGCCTATGCCGCGTGCTTCCTTGCGATGGCCCAGGTAAAAATACTCATCACACCATTTCTTGAACCGCGGATAGGTGTCTTCGCCAAAGCCCTTACAGGCATTCCTGGCAACCTGGTGCCAGTGCACACAGTCTTCTTCAAATCCATAATACGGTGTCAGGTCATAACCCCCACCGAACCACCAGACCGGATCCTGGCCTTCCTTGCTGGCAATAAAAAACCTGACATTGGCGTGGGATGTTGGGACGTAGGGGTTATCCGGGTGGATAACCAGCGACACGCCCATGGCCTGGAAAGAACTGCCTGCCAGTTCCGGCCTGCTCGCTGTAGCCGACGCCGGAAGTTGATCGCCATACACGTGGGAAAAAGCCACTCCCCCTTTTTGCAGAACCTTGCCAGTAATGACCCGGGTCCTGCCGCTGCCGCCGGTTTCACGTTCCCACTGATCTTCACCAAAGACTGCACTGCCATCGACCTGCTCCAGGCCTCTGCAAATCCTGTCCTGCAGGTCCAGCAAATAGGCTTTGACCGCTTCACTATCTACATTCGACACACTCAAACTCCATATACACGTTACTGGCGAAAAACCTGCTGGCTCATCAGGTCCCTGATGGTACTGGGCCCCTGCTGCCTGCCAAGTTCACCGGGGACGATCTGGTCTATCCCCTCCGGAAAATAGGCCTGAACCTCTTCCCGGGTTTTTGCTGGCGGCAAATCAGCCGGGTTTGCCGAAGTGGATACCAGCATGCCGCCAAAGGCACTGCACAAGGCTGCCGCTACGGGATGATCCGTTACCCGGATGGCCACCGTGGAAAACTCCCCTTTGATCCAGGCAGGAATCAGGTTGTTATCATCAGGCAACAACCAGGTATTTGGGCCCGGCCAACTCTCATCCAGAAGCGATTTGTAGGCAGGGTCCAGATTGGCAGTGAGCGCTTCAACCTGATCCATGCCGGCAGCAATCAGAATCAGGCCTTTTTCAACGGGCCTGACTTTCAATGCCAGTATGCGCATAACCGCCGCTTCATGGAATGGGTCGCAACCCAGGCCCCAGACACCTTCGGTCGGGTAGGCAATCACGCCGCCATGTCGTAAAACATTGCCAATAGACTGATCAATCATACTAAGCCGGTACACCGCGATAAAACGCGGGGTATTCTCGCATTTTTTAACGCCGGGACCTAATCAGCCTTCTGCCTGACGTAACCGCCTGCACTTTTCGTAATCAAGCCCTGAATCTCAAGCTCCACGAGGGCAGCAGTTATTGCTGCCGCATCATTTGGCATCTCCTGCAGCAGTCTCTCCGCTGGAACCGGATCAAAGCCAATGCGCTCGATTATTTGCCTGGCCTGCCTCGATAGCTTGCTGTAATCAGCCGCGGTGTCAGATGCGTTCCGCTGATCCTGTGTCTGTTGCCGAAAATGGGCCAATAGTGCGGCATTATCCTCCACCACATCGCAAGGACTTTCGATAAGCCGTGAACCCTGATTAATCAGGCTATGACAACCTCTTGCCATGGGATTGTTAATTGAACCGGGAATGGCATAAACCTCTCGTCCCTGCTCCAGGGCGCAGCGTGCTGTAATAAGAGTTCCACTTTTGAGTCCGGCTTCAACAACCACAACACCAAGACTCAGGCCGCTGATAATCCGGTTGCGTCTGGGGAAGTGCATGGCCAAGGGCGGTGTACCAGGATTGAATTCAGTTATCAGCGCGCCCTGTCCGGCTATCTGGTCAGCCAGGGACCTGTTGCTTGCGGGATACACACGATCAATTCCGCAACCCAGCACCGCCACGGTTTGACCCTGACCATCAAGGGCTCCCCGATGACACTCGGTATCTATACCCAGCGCCAGCCCACTCAACACACCCAACCCGCCTTCTGCAAACTGCCTGGCAAAACGCCAGGCATGACGACGACCATCAGCACTGGGACGCCTGCTGCCTACCATAGCAACCATCGGTAAATGCAGGCTATCAACATTCCCTTTGATATAAAGGATGGGCGGCGGGTCAACAGTTCCCCTGAGCAAGGCGGGATAGTCCTGAGCATCACGTGTCACAATCGCATACTGCCCTAGCTCATGACTGATCAGGCACGAATCGACACTGTATTGAACAGAATCGGGCAACTGCCCGCTTCCTGCCTGACTAATGGCACGTGCCAATGGCTCACCGATGCCGGCGTTCATCAGCAAGGGGTAATCTGCAGACAAGATCGCAGCCGGATTTTCCTGAAACTGGTCAAGCAGGGCATTGAACATTCGGGAATACATGCCGGGAACGTGGGCAAGGATCAACCACTGTTCCAGGATCGACGGGCTGTTGTTTGTCAGGCGGGAGGTTTTGTTACAGGGCTTGATCACCGGGCTGATTGTCCATTAATCAGCCCGGGTCAGGATTATGGTGTGACGATCTTATCTTCCTGGCGGACGATATCATCAGCACTCATGATGATGCCCAGGCTGGCGTTCTCGAATACCCTGTAGACTAGTACCGTTCCGTACTTTTCGCCATTAAAGGTCTGGAGATGTCCCTTGTCAGTGCCAATGGCGCGTCGGAAGCGCTCTCCCAGGGTCACCTCTTCTATGGTGTCTTCAACAATGACCTCCGGTTTTTGCAGGGCCAGCAGATCACCGGCCTTGAGGTTGTCATTGCTGCCCTTGTTGATCACGATCGAATCATAAACGCTGCCCATGGTCCTGTTGGCAACAATATCCAGAATATCGCCATTGATATTGAATTTGGGCGGCTGTGGAAAATAGTTGGAGTCGATGCGGTTCCCGGCACTGGGAATGAAGCGGTCACCGGCACGACCTTCTTCGATGCTATCTGTCACCAGCAGGGTCGCCTTGTCTCCATTTCGTTCGACCAAGGTAGCCGTGCCCACCATCTTGCCTTCCACGCCATAGGTCTTTTTGGTTTCCGGGTCCTGGTATTTCCTGCCTGGACGAATAATGTCGTATTGCTGGACCCGGGTATCCCATGCGCCTTTCGCAAATACTTCATCACCATCCCTGGAAAGCAAACTGCCACTGCGGTTACCAATCAGGTAAGGCGCTGCATCAAGTTCTGTTTCCGGCACCACGATGTTTTCGCTGAGGACAGAACTGATACGATCCAGTGGAATGGCAGGGATAGCATTATCCAGGGGTTCCCGACGCACCCGGGGAGACAATTTGACCGTTCGCAACCCACCAGCATTGGTATCACTGCCGGCACGTCTCAAGGTAAGCAGGGGACCATTGGCCGAATACTGCAACTCGATAACATCGCCTGGATAGATAAGATGGGGGTTTTCTATTTGGGGATTCAGTTCCCAGACTTCAGGCCACAACCAGGGATCTTCCAGGAATCGTCCAGAGATATCCCACAAGGTATCACCCCTGACCACTTCATACTGGGCAGGCGCATCATCCCGGATACGTATCTGGTCAGCAGCGCCCAGAAAGGCGGGCATCAGCAACATGGCCAACAAAACCGGGAAAAGCTTTTGCAGATTCACAGTCATGGAATACCTCATCTGGCAGGAAATCACCTGCCGGGCGATGGAAATTTCAGGCAATAGTAACAATAAGTGCATAAATTATATATGGTTAGCTATGATATTTTAGGTAAATTGTGACGTAATCGGATTTTCAAGTAAGTCGTGATTTACCACGAAAAATAAAATATTCACGCTGAATGGCGTATCATTGCCCCTTGACCATTTTTAGCGACGCCCCGATATAGCCAGATATGAGCATACTGACCATTCTTGAGTTTCCTGATCCCAGGCTGAGAAAAATTGCCGAGCCTGTTGCCGAGGTCAATGACGATATCCGGCAGACACTGGACGATATGGTCGAGACCATGTATCACGCTGAGGGTATCGGCCTGGCAGCCACTCAGGTTAATGTCCATCTGCGGATGCTGGTTATCGATATTTCTGAAAACCGCGATACCCCGATGTTTTTCATTAACCCGGAGGTCAAGATACTCGACCCGGAGCCCCTGGGGCATGAAGAGGGCTGTCTTTCTGTACCCGGCTTTTATGAACTGGTCCAGCGGCCGCGAAAAGTCCTGATCAGTGCCGTAAACCGTGAAGGGGAGAACTTTGAACTTGAAGCCGAAGGCATTCTGGCCGTCTGCATCCAGCATGAGCTTGACCACCTTAATGGCAAGCTGTTTGTGGACTACCTGTCACTGCTCAAGCGCCAACGCATTAAATCCAAGCTGGAAAAAGAACATCGCCAGCAAAAAACAGCCTGATCCCGCGGTATATCCATGCCTGACCAATCCCTGCGTCTAGTTTTCGCTGGAACCCCTGATTTTGCTGCCCGGCATCTAAAAGGGCTCATTCAGCATGGTCTTGTGCCCGTTGCAGTATTCACCCAGCCCGACCGTCCAGTGGGACGCGGCAAGAAAATACTGCCAACACCTGTTAAAGCCCTTGCCCAGGAGCACCAGATTCCGGTCTTTCAACCTGAACGCCTGGAAGGAGATACCGGTGATCTTCTGGCCAGCCTTGATGCAGATCTTATGATCGTGGTGGCCTACGGCATCATTTTGAAGCCGGATATCCTTGAAATGCCCAGGTTTGGCTGTATCAATGTCCACGCTTCACTGCTGCCCCGGTGGCGCGGAGCCGCACCAATAGAGCGAGCCATCCTGGCAGGGGACTCTGAAACCGGCGTTTCCATCATGCAGATGGATGCCGGGCTGGATACCGGAAATGTCCTGCTTGAGCTCAAAACCCCCATCCTGGATGATGATAATGCCGCTACACTGACTGACCGCCTCATTGATCTGGGCATCGATGGTCTTGTCGAAGTGCTCCGGGATCTTGGGACTTACCAGTCAACATCCATACCCCAGGACCCAGCTTTAGCCTGCTATGCCGCCAAGCTTTCCAAGGAAGATGCCCATATCGACTGGCAGCTTGATGCCGAGGCCATCCAGCATCAGGTTCAGGCTTTTTTTCCCAGGTCTCCTGCATGGTGCTGGTTTAGAAGTGAACGCTTACGTATTCTTAAGGCTAGAAAAATCAAGGACTCTTCCGGAAAGTCGCCTGGAACCATCCTGAACAGCGATCACGGACAGTTAGTTGTCGCTTGCGGGCACGACAGCCTGATTGTTGAGGTTCTGCAATTACCCGGCAAGACCGCAGCTACCGTCAAGGATATCCTCAATGGTCATCCTACGCTGTTCAATCCCGGAGACAGTTTGGCAAACCCAGCTCCATGAAGATTCGAAGTGACCGCTTACTTGCTGTAAAAATCCTTAAATCCCTGGTATCCGGTAGTGGATCTCTCTCATCTCTGCTGACACAAACCGAGCAGGAAAATCCCGGGGCAAACAGTGCGTTAATCAGGGAATTCTGCTTTGGGGTCTGTCGCTGGTATCCGCGCCTGGACGCTGTGGCATCCAGGCTTCTGGACAAGCCCCTTAGAAGCAAGGACAGCGATGTCCACTGCCTGATTCTGCTTGGCCTGTACCAGTTGCTCTACATGCGCATACCCGACCATGCTGTGATAAATGAAACGGTCGCTGTCACCCGTGAACTGCGAAAAGACTGGGCTCGTGGGCTGGTCAATGCCATTTTGCGTCAGGCCCAGAGGAATAAAACCGAATCATCTGAAGAAGTATTGACTGAAACAGAGCGCTACGCCCATCCAGCATGGCTGATCGATAGGCTGAAGCAGGATTGGCCGCAGGCGTTTTCTGACATCATGGCAGCTAACAATACCCAGGCTCCCATGACACTTCGCCTGAATATACAGCGCTGTGATCGGGACAAGTACCTAGAAATGCTTTCGGAGAGTGGAGTAAACGCTCACATTGGTTCTTACGCCCCAACAGCTGTAATCCTGGAAAATCCGGGGGATGTACAATCTTTACCGGGTTTCAACGACGGCATCGTCAGCGTCCAGGATGAAGCTTCGCAACTCGTTGCAAAGGTTATTGGCCCACGTGCAGGCCAGCATGTCCTGGATGCTTGCGCTGCCCCAGGCGGCAAAACAGGTGCCCTGTTTGAATGCTGTACTGGCGACCTTCATATCACTGCCCTGGATAATCAATCATCCCGGCTGGATCGGGTGAGTGAAAACCTGAATCGACTGGGTTATCAGGCCAGACTGATTAGTGCTGACGCCGCCAGTCCGGAAACCTGGTGGGATGGCGAGCTGTTTGATGTCATTTTGCTGGACGCTCCCTGTTCCGGCACAGGTGTTATCCGTCGACATCCTGATATCAAACTGCTTCGGACAGAAACTGACATTGCCCGCCTGACAAGCCTGCAGCGCCATTTGCTGGACAGCCTGTGGCCCCTCCTGAAACCCGGCGGCAAGTTCCTGTACTCCACATGTTCTGTCCTGCGGGTTGAAAACACCGATCAGGTAGCACAATTTCTGGCATCTACCCCTGATGCCCTATCCCTGCCATTGGATCTTCCCGGCACGTTGGACTGCCCAGCCGGCAGACAGTTTTTGCCGCAAATCAATGGCGTGGATGGATTCTTTTATGCTTTGATGGAAAAAGCCGTCGTATGAGCACTGTCTTTATCCACATTGACTTTAAGTCTTTTGGCCAGAAGGACTATAATCCCGCCGAAAGTTTTGCTGTTTCCCGGAGTTTTCACCAGCCATGAAGATCATCATTCTCGGCGCCAACAAGGTGGGTGCTGCGCTGGCCGAAAATCTTGCCAAAGAGGCCAATGACATTACCGTTGTTGACCCGAATGCCAATCGATTGCGAGAGCTCAAGGACCGTTTGGACATTGCCACGGTGGAAGGCCAGGTATCCTTCCCGGATGTCCTGACCCAGGCCGGTTGCCGTGATGCCGATATGCTCATCGCCATTACCGAAAGCGACGAAATCAATCTGGTAGCCTGCCAGATTGCCTACTCCCTGTTCCACACCCCGAAAAAAATCTGTCGCTTGCGTTCCAGTTCCTACGTCTCCGAAAAGAAACTCTTCGGCCCCGAAGGTATACCCATTGACGTGGTGATAAGCCCGGAACAGGAAGTTTCCCATTACATCAGAAGCCTGATCTCCTTGCCGGGTTCGTTACAGGTTCTGGACTTCGCCAATGGCAAGGTACAACTGGCCGCTGTTAAAGCCACCCGGGGAAGCCCCCTTGTGGGACAGGAAATCAGAACCTTCCGCGAGCATATTCCCAACGTCGATACCCGCGTTGCCGCCATCTTCCGACGTGATCGCGCCATCATGCCTGAAGGTACAACCATCATCGAGGAAGGCGATGAGGTGTTTTTTATAGCCGCCAAGGAAAATATTCGCGAGGTTATGAGCGAACTGCGGCGGGTCGATAACCCCTATAAAAACATCATGATTGCCGGTGGCGGCAATATCGGTGAGCGTCTGGCGGCATTACTGGAAGGGTCCTATCGCACCAAGATCATCGAAATGAATTACGAACGTTGCAAGGACCTGACCGAAAAACTCAAATCGACGACGGTGCTAAACGGTGATGCATCTGATCAGGAAATGCTGATCGGTGAAAATATCGAGGATACCGATGTATTCCTGGCGCTAACCAACAATGACGATGCCAATATCATGTCTTCCCTGCTCGCCAAACGCATGGGTGCAGCCAGGGTCATGACACTGATCACCAACCCGGCCTATGTGGACCTGATCCAGAGCGGTGAAATTGATATCGCCATTTCTCCCCAGCAAGCCACTATCGGCAGCCTGCTTACCCATATTCGTAAAGGCGATGTCGTAAACGTCTACTCATTGCGTCGTGGTGCTGCAGAAGCCATGGAAGCCATTGCTCACGGAGATAAAAACACATCCAAGGTGGTAGGACGGCAAATAGCTGACATCAATTTGCCTGAAGGCACAACCATTGGCGCCATCGTCCGGGACGACAAGGTCTATATCGCCCATGATGATATCGTCATTGAGACTGACGACCACGTCATCATGTTTATGGTGGATAAAAAGCATATTGCTGAACTGGAAAAGCTGTTCCAGGTTGGGCTCACGTTCTTCTAGTCTACGACGACTGGCAGACAGGCATTGAAACCGTAAAATGGGAAATTCATGAATCTGGGCGTCATTTTTCGCATTCTCGGGACCTTGCTGATGCTCTTCAGCCTGACCCACCTGCCGCCAGTAATGGTTTCCCTTTACTACAAAGATGGCGATGCCCATGCCTTTATCGCCACCTTCCTGGTCACTCTTTTCAGCGGTTTTGCCCTGTGGGCATTGACCATGAATAATCACCGCGAACTCAGAACACGCGATTGCTTCATGGTGGTCACCCTGTTCTGGGCCGTGCTTGGTCTGTTCGGGAGCATCCCCTTCCTGTTCTCCGAAACCCTGCATATGTCAGTGACGGATTCGCTGTTTGAGTCCATCTCCGGCCTGACCACAACCGGTGCTACGGTCCTTACCGGCCTGGATGAACTGCCGAAATCCATTTTGTATTACCGCCAACAGCTCCAGTGGCTTGGCGGCATGGGTATTATTGCCATTGCTGTAGCAATTTTGCCTATGCTCGGCATAGGTGGTATGCAGCTGTATCGCGCTGAAAGCCCGGGGCCAGTTAAGGACAACAAACTTCTGCCACGGGTAACAGAAACTGCCAAGGCTCTGCTATTCATCTATCTTGGCCTGACCCTGATATGTGCAATTGCTTACTTCGCCGCAGGAATGAGCATTTTCGATGCTGTTGGCCACAGTTTCGCTACAATTTCCATCGGTGGTTTTTCCACACATGATGCCAGCATGGCCTATTTCAACAATGAAGCCGTTGAGTTTATTGCCGTGATTTTCATGATCATTTCAGGGGTGAATTTTGCCCTGCACTTTTTTGCCTGGCAGCACAAAAGCTACAAGCATTATTTCAGGGACACAGAATTTGTGTTCTACATTAATCTGCTGGCCGGGATTTCCCTGATCAGCGTCATATTCCTGTACTTCTCTGATACCTATGTGTTCAGGGATGCTGTTTTCAAGGGCATCTTCGAAGTGGTTTCCATCACAACCACAACGGGTTTCAGTACGGCGGACTTCAGTATTTGGCCGACTTTTCTTCCCTACCTGCTTTTCTATATGGCCATCATCGGTAGCTGTGCCGGCTCAACCGGTGGCGGAATGAAGGTCATTCGTATCGTTTTGATTATCAAACAGGGCTTTCGTGAAATTGAAAAACTGATTCATCCCAACGCCGTTATTCCTATCAAGGTTGGCGACCGTCGGGTACCTGATCGCGTTATTGAATCCGTCTGGGGATTTTTCTCTGTCTATGTCATGGCCTACATGGTCATGTTGCTGGCATTGCTGGCTACCGACCTGGATATCACGACCGCCTTTACGGCGGTTGGCGCCAGCATCAACAATCTTGGTCCAGGCCTGGGAGAAGTGACTTACAGCTATGGCTCCTTACCAAACATCGCCAAATGGATTTTATGTTTTGGGATGCTGCTTGGCCGCCTGGAAGTCTTCACGCTTTTGGTATTGATTTCACCCCATTTCTGGCGGAACTGATTACAGGCCTTTTGGATTTTCAGTATTGCTTCAAGGTACTGTCCAACGCATCCAGTACCTGTGCGGGTGTAAAAGCCTGCATACAGGCGGACATCAAATTCCCTCGATGTTCACCAAACTGACAAACACGCTTGTAGCAGGGTGAGCAGGGAAATGCCTTTCCCTGAGCATGCACCTGCAACTGGTGCTGCCCACTTGTGCCAATCAGGGTATGACTGGTGGGGCCATACAAGGTAACGGCTGGTGTCCCAATCATGGCGCCCAGGTGCGCAAGGCCGGTATCGCAGCACACCATGCCTTTGGCCTGGCTAATCACACCGCCTATTTCACTCAAGCTCATTCTGGGAATGGTAATGGCGTTGTTATGGGCCCCGGCTATTTTGGCTGCTCGTTCCAGTTCCTCCTGGTTGCCGCCTGGCAAAACCACATCAAGCTTTCTGTCTCCCAGCTGTTCAATAAGCTTATGCCAATGAGCCTCTGGCCACAGCTTGGTAGTCCAACTGGCGTTATGCACAAGAAACACAAAGTTATCAGGCAGGTCTATTGCAGGCTTGATAAACGCATCCTGTCTCAGGCCATAATTGATCGGCGCCTCGGGTGTCGGATAATTCAGCGCTCTGGCAAAAAGTTCACGCTGCCGACTAATGGCATGCTGCTGCCTTTCAATGGAATGTCGATATTTATAGGCTAAAAACGCCGGTTGTTCGGCAACGCTTCCACTGTCCATGCCATGCACATTACCCTGGCGTAGCATGCTGATGAGCGCGCTTTTAACATTATTCTGGGCATCAATAATAACATCGTATTTTTTTTCATTGAGGCCACGACGAAAGGCCTTGAATTCACCTTGGGTCAAGGACTGCCAGAAATTTTTCTTCCAGCGCCGGTGTGCACTTTTATAGATATGATCAACGGCAGGATGCCATCGTGGCACTTCGGCAAACGCTTCATCCACCACCCAGTCAAACCGTATCCCCGGATACTGTTCACAAGCATCACTGAGAGCAGGCAGGGCATGCATCAGATCACCCATGGACGTCAGTTTTATAACAAGGACATGTAAGTTGTTGATGCGCCTGCTCCGGGAGTAGAGGGAATGTTATTTAAGGCATCCCGATTTGATTATTTGCCTAACAGTTTTTTCAATTTTGCTGTCCACCCATGCCGCCTGCCATGTTTGTTAGCGGCTTTATCATCTTCAACGAAATTGATCTGGATTGACTGTCTGATGCCTTCAAATGCTGGATAACCGTGCCAGCAATTTTCGGTTACTTTAAACGCAATCATGGTGCCTGCATCAGGCTTCACTTCAGCAACATAGTCATCCATGTTTTCACTGCGTAAAATTCTCAGCCGACCGGTTTCTGCTTCCCAGGATTCATTGAAATAGATAAGTATGGTCGCCATTTTTGATTTGGAGTCTGTGTGAATGCGACCATCTTTTGCCCGTGAGTATCCACGCAAGGTAATCACCATTGGCCTGTCATGCAGATCCAACTCCAGCTTTTCAGAAATAATCCGCCTGAATTCCGGACCATTCAATTCTTCCACCAATTGATTAAATCGAGGTCCTGGCTTGACTTCGCTCAACGCCACGCTTCCCCCCATGGTTAATTCCGGAAAATCATCAAGCACATCTTTGACATGTGCCTCTACGACAGACTGCTCAACCACAAAAAAGGGGAAGGGCACCGTACTTGTCTGCGCTGCATTTACAGCGTTCAGGTTAAGCAAACTGGTCATCAGAACTCCTGACTTGATTCCTGTTAAATTATTCCGCGCCTGATTTGGGCATTCAATAGGGCCTGTTCTCTCCTGCGGGCATACGCTTGAAACGCTTGTATTCCCACTGATACTGTTCAGGGCATAGCTGAACTGCCTTTTCCACGGCTTGATTCATGGCCGTCAATGATGCCTGCATATGCTCGGCATATATTTCATGTTCGGGTTCCTGGAAAACCACGTGCCATCCATGTTTTCCATCGACACACGCCCTGATTGCCGAGCCCATTATCACCCTGGCCCCTGTTTTCCATGACAGGCGAGATACCAGCGTCATCGTCAGTGCTGGCTTCCCAAAAAACGGAGCAAACTCACCCCCGGATTCAGGGGGAACCTGATCTGGCAAAATGCCGGCTATTTCGCCGCATTTCAATGCTTTTAACAGCGAGATAACACCTTTATTATCTGTTGCCACCAGCGAGGCATCATATCGACTCCTCGCTTGTCGAATAAACTGGTCAACCAGTTCGTCCCGAGGCGGCTGATATAACAAATTGAGAGGGCCACAGCCACAATGGCTCAAGTAAATGCCCAGTATTTCCCAGTTACCCAGATGAGGCGCAATGAGAATGACCCCTTTGCCCTCAGCTGCCGCCGCCTCAAGCAAAGGCAACCCCTCGACAGACAGCACGTGCCCCAGCACTTTTTCCGCCGGCCACAGCCAGGCTGCACCGGCTTCACACACGGTTTGAAATGTATTGATTATGCTCGCCTTGGCAAGAAGCGTGCGCTCACTTTTACCGGTTTCCGGGAAGCACAGCGCCAGGTTTATCCGGGTTGTTTTCACCATGGATGATCCCAGCAGCCAGCATATCCAGCCCAGGCAGGCCCCAACTGCCCTGGCCATACCAAGAGGCATTAGCGCCAGGATTTTCACGAGCAGGATTAACAAGCGTGATTTCACATTTTAACCAGTCAGTTCAGCGGATTTCCTGAGCTTGCAGGGGCAGGGGAATCGCAGTTAACTCTCGCTATCACGCCGGGTTTTTAGCATAATTAGCGCTTTTTTAAGCTAGGCACCATTTTATCCGAAATCACGCGTTCAGGAGCCATTTTTGAGTCATTCGGCACCCGTTGATGTATCAACTTTCCAGGGATTGATCCTCGCCCTCCAGCAATTTTGGGCTGACCACGGCTGTGTGATCATCCAGCCTCTGGATCTGGAAGTTGGGGCAGGCACCTTTCATACAGCGACCTTTCTGCGAGCCATTGGCCCTGAAAGCTGGAATAGCGCTTATATCCAGCCTTGTCGACGCCCGACCGACAGTCGCTATGGGGAAAATCCCATGCGCCTGCAGCACTACTACCAGTTCCAGGTTATCCTGAAGCCTTCACCGCTGAATATCCAGGAATTGTATCTAAAATCGCTCAACTACCTCGGAATTGACACGAACGTGCATGATATACGTTTCGTTGAAGATAACTGGGAGTCACCTACACTGGGCGCCTGGGGGCTGGGATGGGAAGTCTGGCTAAATGGTATGGAAGTTACCCAGTTTACCTATTTTCAACAGGTCGGTGGACTGGAGTGCTTCCCGGTTAGCGGCGAGATTACATATGGTATAGAGCGTATTGCCATGTACCTGCAGGGTGTTGACAGTATTTTTGATATCGTCTGGGCCAATACTCCCAACGGCACTGTCACCTATGGCGATGTTTTTCACCAGAACGAAGTGGAGATGTCTGCCTATAACTTCGAATTTGCCAATGTCGACAATATGTTTCGACAGTTCGAAGACTGCGAAACCCAGTGTCAGTTTCTTATCGAGCAACAGCTGGTCCTGCCGGCATATGAGATGGTTCTGAAAGCATCCCATTGTTTCAACCTTCTGGATGCCCGTTCTGCCATTTCTGTGACTGAGCGGCAGCGATATATCCTGCGTGTACGCACCATGGCCAGGTTGGTTGCCCAGGCATATTATGATTCTCGCGCCAGGCTGGGCTTCCCGCTGGCACCTGAAGAACTACGAAACGCTTGCCTGGAGAAGTACAACCATGAGTAAGCAGGATCTGTTAATAGAAATCGGTACCGAAGAGTTACCGCCAAAAGCCCTCGCGAACCTGTCAAAAGCCTTTCTGTGGGAAATAGAACAGGGGCTTAAAAACCAGCAGTTGGCTTTTTCTTCCAGCAAGGCCTTTGCTACACCTCGCCGACTGGCGGTGATTGTCAACGACCTTGACCTGATGCAGCCGTCAAGTGAAATGGAACGATTCGGGCCTGCCATCCAGGCAGCATTCGATGCTGATGGAAAACCCACGAAAGCTGCAGAAGGTTTTGCCCGCTCTTGCGGTGTGGACGTTTCCCAGCTGGCACAGAAGGATGATGGCAAGGTCACAAAACTCTTTTTTTCTGCAGTAAAGGAAGGCCAGCCAACAGATACATTGCTGCCTGCCATCATCAACCAGGCCCTGGGCGCCCTGCCAATCCCCAAGCGCATGCGCTGGGGCAGTGCAAGAGATGAGTTTGTCAGGCCGGTGCATTGGGTGATTATTTTACTGGGCAGCAGTGTCGTCCCTGCAACGGTGATGGGCATTGACTCAGGGAATGAGAGCAGGGGACACAGGTTTCATCACCCTGACACCTTTGTTGTCAACGGTAGCCAGGATTATGAATCTGCCTTGCTCAAAGCCAGAGTTGTTGCCGATTTCAGTAAACGCCGCGACATGATACGGAAGCAAATCATCGAGCAGGCCGAGAACATCAATGCGCGGGTGGTAATTGATGAGGATCTGTTGGATGAGGTGACCGCTCTGGTGGAGTGGCCTGTGGCACTGACAGGGACATTTGATGAGCGTTTTCTCGATGTTCCCAAGGAAGCACTCGTATCATCCATGAAGAATCACCAGAAATGCTTTTACCTGGAAGATGCCAATGGCCTGATCAAACCAAACTTCATTACCATCAGTAATCTTGATAGCACACACCCTGAACGCGTAATCGCCGGTAACGAAAGGGTAATACGACCACGTCTTGCTGATGCCGAGTTTTTCTTCCAGCAGGATAAAAAGCACTCTCTTGAAAGCCGTCGCGAAAAACTCAAGACAGTAATTTTTGAGCAGACCCTGGGCACTGTTTTTGAAAAATCCCAACGCGTGACCTCTCTGGCCCGATTCATCGCCGAACACATCGGGGCAGATCAGGCTCTCGCTGTTCGTGCTGCTGAGCTCGGAAAATGCGATTTGTTATCGGGTATGGTCGGCGAATTTGCAGAACTGCAGGGTATTATGGGCTATTACTACGCGCTTCATGATGGCGAACCCGCAGAAGTTGCCCAGGCCCTGAACGATCAGTATTTACCACGGTTCTCTGGTGATGAACTACCTGGAAGTCAGACCGGCATCGTTCTCGCACTGGCTGAACGCATCGATACTATTGTTGGCCTGTTCGGCATCGGCCAACCGCCTACAGGTTCCAAGGACCCTTTTGCCCTGCGTCGTGCAGCACTTGGCATACTGCGCATCATTGTAGAAAAGAATTTATCGATAGAACTTGCGCCCTGCATTCAACACGCTGCCAGTCTCTTCAGTAACCTGCCAAAAGCTGATCAGGTGGAGACAGCGGTTCTGGATTTCATTTTTGAGCGTTTCCGCGCCTGGTATGCAGACGCCGGCGTACCAGCCCATGTCTTTCACGCTGTAGATGCCGTGCGCCCGGCCAGCCCCCTAGATTTTGATCACAGGATTAAAGCGGTTTCAGCATTCACCGCATTACCTGAAGCAGAAGCCCTGGCCATGGCCAACAAACGCGTATCCAACATTCTGGCCAAGCTGGATACCCAACCCTCAACCACAGTCGATGAAACACTTTTGACTGACGAAGCGGAAATTGCCCTTTATCAACTGTTGGTAAAATTGCATGCTGATTCTGCACCACTTTTACAGTCACAGTCTTATGAGCAGGCACTGGCTTTAATGGCCAGCCTGCAGTCTGGTGTTGATCGTTTTTTTGATCAGGTCATGGTGAATACTGACGATCTCGCTGTACGTTCCAACCGGCAAGCGCTGCTGCAGCAATTGCGTCAGTTGTTTCTGCATATTGCTGATATTTCACATTTACAGGCAAACTAGCTGGAGCATATGGCTTTCCCAATCATTATTCTTGATCGTGACGGCGTCATCAATCACGACTCGGATGACTATATTAAAAATGAAGATGAGTTCTTTCCGCTTCAGGGAAGCATAGATGCCATCTGCCAGCTTTCACGGGCCGGTTTTCGGGTTTGTGTTGCCACCAATCAATCTGGTCTGGCTCGTGGACTTTTTGATCAGTTCACACTGGCTCGCATGCATGAATTACTGCAAACCCTGGTTGAAGAACAGGGCGGGGAAATATCCGGCATCTTTTATTGTCCCCATGGACCTGATCACGGTTGCAAATGTCGCAAACCTGGCACCGGCCTGCTCGATCAGATAGAGGAGACGTTTGGCATACCAGTTGAAGGTTCCTGGTTTGTTGGGGATACAGACAAGGATATTGAAGCTGCCCGTCAAAAAGGTTGTAAACCAATTCTGGTTTTAACAGGCAAGGGTAGTCTGACACAAGCCACTATGGATCCTGAACGTCTTGCTGATGTACCTATTTTTGATGATTTATTCGCTGCGACTATGTTTATTCTTTCTTCACAGCAACCTGCATAACAGATGTTAAAACGATGATGCTCTTACGCTCCTTGTTTTTTTATCTGGGTTATTATGGTTATCTGATACCCCATGCACTTTTGTGTATCGTTTCCAGTCAATTTCTTTCCATTCAATCCCGCTATCGTTATTACCTCCTATGGAATGCCTTTACCTTGTGGTGGTTCAAAATTACCTGCGGTGTAAAGTACGACGTAAGCGGCAAGGAAAATATCCCCAATGAAGCCTGTGTCATTCTGGCCAATCACCAAAGTCCTTGGGAAACCCTTTTTCTTTACTGGGAGTTTCGTCCAGTTTGCGCCATTTTGAAAAAAGAACTGTTGAACATTCCATTTTTCGGTTGGGGTCTGCGACTTCTTAACCCCATAGCCATTGATAGAAGTAAACGCAATAAATCCCTGCAGCAACTACTTGACCAGGGTAAAAATCGTCTGGATGAAGGTATTAGTGTCCTGATATTTCCTGAAGGCACCCGGGTAGCACCTGGTGTGGTAAAGAAGTTTTCTGCTGGCGGGGCCGAACTGGCTATTGCTTCCGGCTTTCCGGTAATACCGGTCGCTCATGATGCCGGCCATTGCTGGCCAGCCCACAAACTTGTCAAACATCCAGGAACTGTGAAGGTGGTAATAGGCAAACCCATTAACACCTCTGGCAGGGAATCAAGGGAGTTGATTCAGGAAGTTGAAGCCTGGATCAGGCAGGCCATCTGAACGCCTGGACAAATTTTCCAGACGTAAACTGTTGATGCAGACTGATCAAATATCCAGGTTGGATACTTTCAGGGCATTGGTTTCTATGAATTCACGCCGTGGCTCGACCTGGTCTCCCATCAACGTGGAAAACAGCTGATCGGCCCCCATAGCATCATCAATATTCACCTGAGTCATCCGCCTGAATTCCGGATCCATAGTAGTCTCCCACAACTGGCCTGGATTCATCTCACCCAGCCCTTTGTAGCGTTGCAGATAAATACCGCGCATGGCTTCTTTCATTAACCAGTCCAGTGCTTCCTTGAAATTCTTGACCGTTTGAGTCTTGTCACCACGTTTCACATAAGCGCCTTCTTCAAACAATCCTGACAGTTTTTCGCCCAGGGCAAGGATTTCACGATACTCCTGTGACTTGAACAATTCCGGTCGCAACGTGGTTTTTCTGGATACTCCGTGAATGATGGATTTAACCTGCGGCTCAAATACCCGCTCCTCTTCATCACGAATAACACTAAAGGTGTAAAGTGCGCCGGAGCTGCTGCTTTGGGCGATATTGGCTTCAAGGTTGTTTGTCCAGGTCTGAACGGTTTCCTCATTGGCCATATCGTCAATGGTCAGCGCTTTAAGGCTGATCAGCTGATCCAGTACTTCAGCCGGATACAAATGCGACAAACGTTTTATAATTGAACGGACGTTTCTGTATTCATTAACAATGGCTTCCAGTGCATTGCTGCTGATGCCGGGAGCGTTCGCATTAACATGCAGGCTGGCATTTTCCAGGGCATTCTGGGTTTGAAACTGGGTCAGCTCTTCATCATCTTTCAGGTACTGTTCCTGTTTGCCTTTACGGATCTTGTAAAGCGGTGGTTGTGCAATATATATATGGCCGCGTTCCACCAGTTCCCGCATCTGACGGAAAAAGAAGGTCAACAGCAGTGTGCGGATATGAGATCCATCCACGTCCGCATCAGTCATGATGATAATGCGATGATAACGCAGGCTTTCCGGATCAAACTCCTCTGATCCGATACCGCAGCCTAGCGCCTTGATCAAGGTGCCTATTTCAGCCGAACTTAGCATCTTGTCAAAACGGGCTTTTTCCACATTCAGAATTTTGCCCTTCAAAGGCAGAATCGCCTGATTCTTACGATTTCTACCCTGTTTGGCAGATCCTCCCGCGGAGTCACCCTCCACAATGAAGATTTCTGAAAGGGCAGGATCTTTTTCCTGACAGTCTGCCAGCTTACCTGGCAAACCTGCGACATCCAGCGCCCCTTTACGACGGGTCATTTCGCGCGCCTTGCGAGCAGCTTCCCGGGCCCTGGCAGCATCAATCATTTTGCTGACGATACTTTTGGCTTCCTGCGGGTTCTCCATCAGGAAGTCGTTAAACTGACGACCCATTTCCTGTTCTACAGCGCCCTTCACTTCCGAAGAAACCAGCTTGTCTTTGGTCTGAGAGGAAAACTTGGGATCTGGCACTTTGACAGAAATAATGGCGGTCAGCCCTTCACGGGCATCATCGCCCGATGTCTGGATTTCCTTGCCTTTCTTGCCTTCCAGTTCCTTGTCTATATAGTTTTTCAATACGCGGGTTAATGCACCCCTGAATCCGGCAAGGTGAGTACCGCCATCCCGTTGTGGGATGTTATTGGTGTAGGCGTAGATATTTTCCTGGTAACCATCGTTCCATTGCAGCGCAATTTCGATGCCGATGCCTTCATTTTCGGCGGAGAAGTGGAATATTTTATTGATTGGCGTTTTATTCTGGTTCAGATAGTTAACAAAGGCTTCCAGGCCGCCATCATACTGAAAGGTTTCGGTCTTATCGGTCCTTTCATCGGACAGCTCAATAGCAACCCCGGCATTCAGAAAGGCCAATTCTCTAAGTTTCTTGGCCAAAATGTCATATTCAAACTCGATATTGCTAAACGTATCAACTGACGGCTTGAAATGACACATCGTTCCAGTCTGATCTGTGTCACCAACAATTTTCAGTGGTTCCTGGGGAACACCATGGTGGTAGGTCTGCTCATGGATATTGCCGCCACGGTGAATGGTCAGTTTCAAATAGGAAGAAAGTGCATTAACAACGGATACACCGACGCCATGAAGGCCGCCGCTGACTTTATAGCTGTTATCATCAAATTTACCACCCGCGTGCAGGACGGTCATGATTACTTCAGCTGCAGACACGCCTTCTTCATGCAGATCTGTGGGGATTCCACGGCCATTGTCGGAAACGCTGACGGTCTCGTCACTATGGATAATGACTTTTATAAGATTGCAGTGCCCTGCCAGTGCCTCATCGATAGAGTTATCCACCAGCTCAAAAACCATATGGTGTAATCCGGTGCCATCATCCGTGTCACCGATGTACATACCTGGTCTTTTTCTGACAGCATCAAGGCCTTTTAGAACCTTGATACTTGATGAATCATAGGAGCTGTTTTCTGCCATTATGAATTCCGTCCCAACCTGTTTAACCGTCTGATTTTAAATAAAAAATCTACACCTGCAAAACTGTGTTATTTCTCTGTGTCAGCGGTGCATATTCTACCATGTTTCACGTGAAACAGCTTGTATTCTGTGTCAGTGAATCCACTCTCCTGGATAGTGTCCAAAAGCTCCTGATCATGGGTGCCCGTGATAAATAACTGGCCCCCCAGCTGCTTTAATAGTTTGCAGACTTTAATGCGGTTTGCCCTATCCAGCTCTGCAGGCAAATCGTCAATCAGGAACATACAGCGTTGAGAAGAGGTTTCAGCCAGGTATGCACCCTGGGCCAGCTTCATAGCACTGACCAAAAGCTTTTGCTGTCCACGACTCAGAATATCATCGGCATACTGGTTACCCATCTTTATTTTCAGGTCTGCCCGCTGTGGCCCTGGGCCACTATGACCAATGCTTGTGTCCCGCTCCAGGTTCCGGTCAAGAGCTTCTGCCAAACCTTCTTCGCCCCAGCCGCGATAATAACTGAAGCTGAGGTTCTCAATATGGATGAGCTCCTTCAGCATGACCTCCAGGACGGGCAGGAACTGATCCAGGTAACGTTTCCTCTGCTGGTCAATAATCTCGGCATGTCGTACAAATTCTTCGGTCCAGGGAATGATTTGTACTCTGGGGGCTTTTTTCTTTAAAAGAGCATTTCTCTGTTGAAGGCAGCGCTTGAACTCCCGCCAATGCTGGTGAAAACGATGTTCCACGTGGAACACTCCCCAGTCTATAAATTGCCTCCGGGTTTTCGGTCCACCTTCCAGAAGACGGAAGGCATCAGAGTTGAGCAGTTGAAATGGAAGATGGGAGGCCAGCTCTGCTGAGGAGGTTGCTTTGTCGCCGTTTACGCGTACCTGGGGCTGGTCATCCAGACTCCGGCTGGCGCCCAGAGATATGCCTGAATCAAGCACACCAAATACTGTGCACTCCCGAGAACCTTGTTGTATCAGCGGAGTTTGCTGGGTGTTACGAAAAGATCTGCCAAGTCCCAGGACATGAATGGCTTCCAGAATACTGGATTTACCACTACCATTTTCACCCGTAATAATATTAACGGAGTGGGCAGGAAACATGGTTTCCTGCCCTATATTGCGAAATTGTGTAATCTGGAGCTTATTGATGCTGGGCATGGCGTACCCTGCAAGAGGCGTGGTGGTTAATTACAACCTCATCGGCATAACAACATAAATGGCACTACTGTCCTCTGAAGACTGCAGCAGAGCGCTGCTATTGGGATCAGAAACCGTTATCTGGACATTATCAGTATCCAGGACATTGAGAACATCCACCAGGTACATGACATTAAAGCCGATTTCCAGGGAGTCTCCCTTATATTCAACCGGTACGGTTTCTTCGGCTTCTTCCTGCTCTGGATTGTTGGCTATGATCTTTAACTCATCATTAGACAATATCAGGCGAATTCCACGGAACTTTTCATTGGACAGAATTGCTGTCCTGTTGAGAGAGTCACGCAGCTGACCACGTCCAGCAACCACATTTTTGTCACCACCTTTGGGAAGCACCCGGTTGTAATCCGGGAATTTACCGTCGACCAACTTTGATGTGAACGTGAAATTGTTCATGGTGACACGGATATGATTGGTACCAATCACAACATTTACCTGGTCCTCTCCGCCATCAGATAATAACCTGCCCAGCTCGAGAACCCCTTTTCTGGGAATAATGACGCCGCTGGATTCTGATACATCGTTTTTCATGCTTTCTGTCTGCATGGCCAATCGATGCCCGTCTGTAGCGACCATACGGAGATGGTCAGTACTTACTTCTACCAGCATGCCATTCAGATAATAGCGAACATCCTGCTGTGCCATGGCAAAGCTGGTGTTGTGAATCATGTCCTTCAGCAATTCTTTGGTAATCGTAAATGAAAGGGTTCCTTCTGACTCTTCCACCCCGGGAAAATCTGTTGCCGGGAGAGTGGAAAGTGAAAAACGACTACGGCCGGATTGAATTTTGAGTTTGTCATCCCCCAGGTCAAATTTCAGAGATGCACTGTCAGGAAGGGACTTACAGATATCCATCAGTTTTCTGGCGGGTACCGTAATTTCACCATCACTGCTGCTGGCATCAACGTCCACACTGCCCATTAACTCAACTTCCAGGTCTGTACCGGTTAGCGAAAGGGTATTCTTGTCCAGCGACAGCAACACATTGGATAAAACCGGCAGAGTTTGTCGGCGTTCTACAACGCCGGTAACCAGTTGCAGGGGCTTGATCAGTGCTTCGCGAGAAATTTCAAATTGCATGATTTTATCTAATCCTTTGTTTTTTAAGGTTTTTTAGCTAGATAATGACCTGAGTAAGTTCTGGTAGTCCTCATTGATGTCAGAAGAGGATTTCCGTAAATCGTTTATTGTCCTGCAGGCATGCAGAACAGTGGTGTGATCACGGCCCCCATACATATTGCCAATTTCCGGCAAACTGTGGTTTGTCAGTTCCTTGGACAGACACATGGCCATTTGTCTTGGCCTGGCAATAGAACGGTTGCGTCGTTTTGACACCATATCAGCCATCTTGATCTTGTAATACTCAGCGACAGTGCGCTGAATATTGTCCACACTAATCAACTTGTTCTGTATGGCTAATAAATCCTTTAATGCTTCCTTTATAAGGGGAATTGTAATCTCGGAACCCATGAAACGGGCATGGGCAATGACTTTCTTCAGGGCTCCCTCAAGTTCACGGACATTTGAACGCAGCTTCTGGGCCATAAACATGGCCTCATCATTGGCCAGGTACACTTTTTCCTGGTTCGCCTTGTTGATCAGGATGGCAGCACGGGTTTCCAGTTCCGGCGGCTCCACAGCTACAGACAGGCCCCAGCCGAACCTTGACTTTAATCTTTCCTCTAACCCATTGATTTCGCTGTGATATTTGTCACAGGTCATGATAATTTGCCGGCCGCTCTCGAAAATAGCATTGAACGTATGGAAAAATTCTTCCTGAGAACGCTCCTTATTGGCGAAGAACTGGATGTCATCGATCAGCAGAGCATCAACAGAATGGTAATAACGCTTGAATTCATTGATGGCATTCAATTGCAGTGCTGAAACCATACTCCCAACAAAAGTCTGGGAATGCAGATAAACCACGTTGGCATCCGGATTCTGTTCCAGCAGATGATTGCCAATGGCATGCATCAAATGGGTTTTACCCAGACCAACACCACCATATATAAAGAGTGGGTTATAAGCGCCACCAGGATTATCAGCCACCTGTGCCGCGGCTGCTCGGGCTATCTGGTTGGATTTTCCTTCAATAAAATTATTAAACGTGTAATTCCGGTTCAATTCCCCCTTGTATCGCTGACTGCGGGGGTTGGATCCGGGCAAATCCGGGGATTTTTTGGCCCTGCCGCCATCACGAACGGAAACCGTGCTAAGCGGCCTGACTGGTCTGACAATATCGTGGTCCTCCTGTGAACCGGCAACCTGTTCATCCGGTTCAAGGGCATTGGTCAGGTCTGCAGTGCTTAAGGCCTGGTCCAGTGATATATCTGCTGGTAACCGGTCTGCGCTGGCAATATCCAGAATAATGTCAGGTGCATGGCCATCTGTGTTTTCATCAATGATGGCCTTGATCCTGTCCAGAAAATGATCCTTTACCCATTCCTGAATGAATTTGTTGGGGGCCAACAGATACAGAGACTGATTTCGATTAATAAACCGTAATGGCCTGATCCAGGTGTTGAATTGCTGCGATGGAAGTTCATTTTTCAGGCAGTAAATACACTTCTGCCAGGTGGCGACAATCACGGTATTAAATTCTCCAGATGTTGTTCTTATTATAGATTTGCGTTTTGGAGCAATTCTACTCACCACAGGGCGGCTTATCCACACAAAACAGTAATTTTTTCAAACTTTTGACAGCATTTTATTGTCTTATTTATCAATGATTTGCGTGGTATTTGTTGCTATTCACAGGGTAAAAAAGCAGAAAAATTTTTGGGTGTAACACGCGCCATTCTGTGTGTAATTTGTGGATAACTTGTGAGCATGGAGTGACTGGTTTTGGGTTGGCTGATTGAGGGATAAAAAGTGCTGGTTCAAGGAAATCTAATTGCTATTTTAAGGTCAGTGAGCCTGTCTAAATGCAAGGCTCAAAGAATGCATCAAGGCGACCACTCTTGCTTCTTATACAAGATTATTTTGATAGAGAGTTAAATTGCAATATCCCGGGAAACCCATTAGAATTCGCATCCCTTTTTCAGGGCTCCTGTGGACTTTGACCTAACCGGCATTTTTAAACAGGGAGATGCTCAGAGAGCAGATAAGCTAACAAAGCGACTTATCCAGGAATATTTATGAAAAGAACATTTCAGCCCAGCGTACTGAAACGCAAAAGAACCCATGGCTTCCGGTCCCGTATGGCGACAAAAAACGGCCGTCAGGTATTGAGCCGCAGAAGAGCCAAAGGTCGCGCCCGTCTGTCTGCTTGATTTAGGGTAGAATCCAATCTGCCCCCCGGCACCGCTGCACCGACAGGTGGGAGATAATGACCAGTGATGGATCAACGATTTCCCAGAACCTGTCGGCTTCTCGACTCCCAGGACTATAATCGGGTTTTCAGCAAACCGGATTTCAGGGTTTCTAACAAGTACTTACTGATTCTAGGGTGCTGGACTGACATGGATTCAGGCCGGCTCGGTGTTATTGTTGCCAAAAAAAATGTTGGCAAGGCCGTTCAGCGAAACAGGATCAAACGACTGATACGGGAGACATTCCGCATCAGAAAATGCGACCTTAAACAGGCAGATCTGGTAGTTATGGCCAGGAAAGGTCTGCAGACGGTTGAAAACAACCAATGTCAGACGTATATCCATGAACTTATGGATGAAATAAAAAAGAAGAATCCTGCAACCTGAACACATTGCCTTATGGTCAAGCTGCTTTCCTGGATAATACTTACGTATAAAAAATGTCTGAGCCCTTTGCTCGGACAAAACTGCCGTTTTTACCCTTCCTGCTCCACCTATTTTCTTCAGGCCCTTGATACCCATGGTGCGGTAAAAGGGTGCTTTCTTGGTATACACAGAATTTGCCGATGCCACCCCCTTAATGAGGGAGGTGTTGATCTGGTTCCAGGAACAGAAAAACCTTTAGTACACGGCCATTCCTGCCAGGAATAGTCCATTAGCATAGGAATCCAATTTCAGTCATGGATATCAAACGTAATTTATTGCTGCTCGCGCTGGCTGTTGTCTCATATTTGATGCTGCTTGCGTGGAATAAAGACTATCCCGGTGATGTGGAAAACACTGGACAGGATACCGCTTCAGTAACCCTGCCTAATGAAAACCCGGCACTTTCCTCAAATGTGGATTTGCCAGCAGCACCAGTTGTTGAGGGAACAACCAATCAGGATGTACCACAGGTACCTGTTGCTGGACAGTCAGTGTCACAGCAGATTGTTTCAGAACCGGGCACTCAAATACTGACAGTTTCAACAGCCAAGCAAATTGTGAAGATCAATCTGATGGGTGGTGACATTGTTGGTGTTTCTCTTCCGGATTTTCCCGTGTCTCTGGATACGCCAGATGAGCCTTTCAAACTTCTAAGACAGGATGCCAATCTCGAATACATCGCCCAGAGTGGACTTATCGGACGTGATGGTCCGGATGCCAATGCACAGGGACGGCCACGCTATACCACTGCCGTTTCCGATGTTGCAATTAGTGGGGATAGCCAGGCTGTTGATCTTGTATTGCCCTCAGTTAACGGTGTTGTCATTACCAAACGGTTTATTTTTACAGCCAATGATTACCTTATCCGTGTGCAATACCTGATCGATAACCAGGGTTCAACGACCTGGCAGGGCAATATGTTTGGTCAGATCAAAAGGGACAGTTCACCAGAACCCAGTGATACTGGAAAAATGAATGCGCGTACATTCCTGGGCGCTGCTGTGAACACCGTTGATGATCCCTACGTGAAATATGATCTTGAAGATATTGCCGATGGTGTCCCCAGTATCGAAAGAACCGGAGGCTGGATAGCCTTTTCCCAGCATTACTTTCTGGGAAGCTGGATACCCGATCCCCAGACCAACAACACGTATACCATACGCCAGAATAATCAGGGCGATAATCTACTGACCTTCGTTAATCCTGCGATTTCCGTTGCGCCTGGTCAGATTGTCACAATAGAAGCAGGCTTCTGGGCTGGTCCAAAGGATCAATACAGGCTCAGTGAAATTTCACCGGAACTTGATCTGACCATTGATTACGGCATGTTCTTTTTTATCGCTTCTCCTATCTTCTGGCTGCTGACGACTATCAACGATGCTGTTGGCAATTTTGGTTTTTCCATCCTGCTGCTCACACTGATCATCAAAACCATCCTGCTTCCACTGTCAGCAAAGAGCCTGAAATCCATGGCAAAAATGCGGCAGCTCACACCAAAGGTAAACGCACTGAAAGACAAATATGGTGATGACAAGCAGAAGTTGATGCAGGCACAAATGGAGTTGTGGCGTAAAGAACAGGTGAATCCTTTTGGTGGCTGTCTACCCATGTTGCTGCAGATGCCTGTATTCCTCGGTATTTACTGGGTACTGAATGAAAGTATTGAGCTTCGCCAGGCTTCCTTCATCCTCTGGTATGACGACCTGTCAAAAATGGATCCGTATTTTGTTCTGCCCATTCTTTTTGGTGGCGCCATGTACGTTAACCAACTGCTGACGCCCATGCAGACAACTGATCCTGCCCAGGCCAAAATGATGAAATGGATGCCGGTGATCTTCAGCGTGTTTTTCCTGTGGTTTCCGGCCGGTCTTGTACTGTACTACACAGCCAACAGTGTCCTGTCGATCCTGCAGCAATGGGTAATCACCAAGCAGGTTGAAAAATCCTACAAGCCAAAGGGCGGCTGATCCAGGTCCGCGGGCTTCGCCTATGCCAGCCTCTACTGACACCATCTGTGCCATCGCGACCCCTGCCGGGCGCGGTGGCATCAGTATCATCCGGGTCTCCGGTCCTCTGGCTCAAACCTGCGCCAATGCAATTTCCGGCCTCCTGCCTCCCCCCCGATATGCGCATTACGGGCATTTCTACAATACGCATCACGAGATCATTGATACCGGTTTGACCCTGTTTTTTCCGGGGCCGGATTCATTTACGGGTGAGGATGTTGTTGAATTCCAGGCTCATGGTGGCCCCTTTGTGGTTGATCTTTTACTGCAGGAAATACTGCGCCTGGGTCCAAGGATCGCACGACCGGGTGAGTTTTCAGAACGGGCATTCCTCAACGACAAGATTGACCTGACTCAGGCAGAAGCCATAGCTGACCTGATAGACAGTGATTCAACTGAGGCTGCCCGTTTTGCCGTGCGCTCCATGCAGGGTGAATTTTCCCGCCTGGTGAATGCCATGATTGATGACATCATCAATCTGCGAAAGTATGTTGAAGCAGCGATGGACTTTCCCGAGGAGGACGTGGATTTTCTATCTTCAGGTGATGTGGAGCAAAAGCTGTCCGGTATTATCGGACAACTGGACCAGGTACTTGCCCAGGCACGGCAGGGCACCATCATGAAGGAAGGCCTGTCTGTTGTTATTGCAGGTGAGCCTAATGCGGGTAAATCCAGTCTGCTTAATGTTCTGGCCGGGCAATCCCGTGCCATCGTGACCGAAATAGCGGGAACAACCCGCGACACGCTGCGTGAACATATCAATATTGATGGCATGCCCTTACATATCATCGATACAGCTGGCCTGCATGCCAGTGAAGATCTGGTGGAAAAGGAAGGGATTCGCCGGGCCTGGAATGAAATCAGGGATGCCGACCTGGTGTTGCTGCTGGTGGATTCCACCAAATATCTCAATGTTATGGAAACCTCTTTATGTCAGGAGATTTCTGCAGCCATTCAGGATCCCCATAAAATCATGGTGGTCTATAACAAGTCGGATATTTCGGGCCTCACCATTGGTCAGACTCAGAAACAGGATACCATCCCACGTAGCATCAATGTGTCTGCTAAAGCGCAAACCGGCATTGTGGAACTCAAAGAAGCCATCAAGCAATTTGCCGGTCTTAACCTGTCCACAGAAGGTGGCTTCATTGCCCGGCGCCGGCACCTGGACGCCCTGACATTGTGCAGGCAAAACCTCGATGCTGCCCTGGTCCAGTTAACCACCCAGCATGCTGGTGAACTGGTTGCAGAGGATCTGAAACTGGCTCACCAGGCTCTGGAAGCGATTACCGGCAGTTATACGGCTGACGACCTGCTTGGTGAGATTTTCACCAGTTTTTGCATAGGCAAATAAAAGGTAAAAAGAGCACTATCGGCTTGTGGACGTTCTCAGGGAAAGCTGTGGAAAACATCCCGGATACCCTGAACAACATGTGTAGTGATAAATACAAACTGTACAGCTGTTTTTTCATCAACGGCTTATCACCGGCTTACCCAAACCTTCCTGATAGATTAACAGCAAGCTTTACACAGGGCTTGCCTTTACCTATCTGACTGCCAGCTTTGGGAATTTCCCGGTTACCCACAGCAGACAGCCGCCCTATTAATAGTAATAACATTAAATAATCATTCTTCTATATATACATATATATCTCTATTTAATTAATAAGCGCACAAGTGGATTCAAACCGTTCGAAATGGCTTCTTTTTTTTAGCCAAATGCTTATACTTGGCCCCCTTTTTCATTCCAGCCGGAAAATACAGGTAAAATACGGACTTATCATGTCCAGTAATACGAAACAGCAATTTGATGTCATTGTCGTAGGCGGAGGCCATGCCGGCACAGAAGCGGCCCAGGCAGCGGCGCGCATGGGCGTGAATACGCTGTTGATCACCCACAATATCGACACCCTTGGTCAGATGTCCTGCAACCCGGCCATCGGGGGAATCGGCAAGACCCACCTGGTCAAGGAAATCGATGCCTTGGGTGGTGTTATGGCACGCGCGGCAGATCTGGCCGGCATTCATTTCAGGACCCTCAATGCCAGCAAGGGGCCTGCAGTACGTGCTACCCGCGCCCAGGCTGACCGGGCCCTGTACAAGGCAGCGATTCGCAATATCCTGGAATCCCAGGATAACCTCTCCATTTTCCAGCAGGCAGTGGATGATCTGATTATCGATGGGGAGACCGTCCGCGGCGTGGTCACCCAGATGGGCCTGCAGTTTTTTGCCCCCCGCGTCATTCTCACTGCAGGGACTTTTCTTGGAGGAAAAATCCATATTGGCTTGAAAAATCATGCAGGCGGAAGGGCCGGTGATGCGCCATCCATTGCCCTGGCAGATCGACTCAGGGAGCTGCCATTTAATGTGGGGCGTCTGAAAACCGGCACGCCACCCCGGATAGATGCCGACACCGTGGATTTTTCCAAAATGACAGAGCAGCCAGGGGATACACCACTGCCAGTGATGTCTTACCTGGGGCAAGTCAGCGATCATCCCCAACAGGTGAGTTGTCACATAACGGCGACAAATGAGGCCTGTCATGAGGTTATCCGGGGAGGCCTGGCTTTTTCGCCGATGTATGCCGGTGAAATTGAAGGCGTCGGCCCCCGTTATTGTCCTTCCATCGAAGACAAGGTGGTTCGGTTTTCTGATAAAAACAGCCACCAGATTTTTGTTGAACCGGAAGGCCTGAACAGCCGTGAGCTCTATCCCAATGGCATTTCAACCAGCTTGCCTTATGACATACAGGAAAAGCTGATCGCACTGATTCCGGGTTTCGAGCAGGCCAGAATAGTCCGGCCCGGCTACGCCATTGAATACGATTATTTTGATCCCCGTGACCTGCAATATTCCCTGGAAACCAAATTTATCAAGGGCCTGTATTTTGCCGGACAGATCAATGGCACTACCGGCTACGAAGAAGCAGGCGCCCAGGGCTTGCTTGCCGGCATCAATGCGGCCTTGGCAGTCAGGGAACAGGATCCCTGGTGCCCCGGTCGGGATGAGGCCTATATCGGGGTGCTCGTTGATGATCTGATTACCCGTGGCACACAGGAACCTTACCGGATGTTCACCTCGCGAGCCGAATACCGGTTGATGCTGCGTCAGGATAATGCGGATTTCAGACTCACAGACACAGGCCGCCGACTGGGCCTGGTCGATGATGCCAGGTGGCAGGCGTTTTCTGAAAAACAGCAGCAGGTTGAGGCAGAGCAGCAGCGTCTTAACAGAACCTGGGTGCAGCCACAGGGTGATCTGGCAGACCGGATTAATCCATTGCTGGAAAAACCCCTGTCTCATGAATATTCCCTGGCGGATATCCTGTCTCGGCCGAAAGTTGCCCTGGCGGATCTGAATCAGGCTTGTCAGGACGTGGGCATGCTGGACAGCCTGCCCGATGCCCTGGTGGCGGAACAGGTGGAAATCCGTATCAAGTATCAGGGTTATATCGATCGCCAGCATGGCGAGATCGCAAAACAAAAGTCCCAGGAAAACACCCGTATTCCTGATGATTTTGATTATGCCAATATTCCAGGTCTTTCCAGTGAGCTCCGGCAGAAGCTTGGCCAGAGCCGGCCAGATTCCATTGCCCGGGCATCAAGGATATCGGGAATAACACCCGCGGCTATTTCCCTTTTGCTGGTATATCTGAAAAAACATCAGTCCAGGCCAATGCAACAGGAAACCGGGGAGCCGGAAAACAAGATTGCCTGATGGTTGTCTCATCCGAGAAACTCCTGGGTCGTCTGGAAGACGGGCTGGCGAAAATACACGGCGAGTTTCCGCAGGATGTCTGTGAGAATCTCATTCGTTATCTTCAACTGTTGGCAAAATGGAACAGTGCCTACAACCTGTCGGGGATAAGGGACATTGAAAAAATGGTGCCTTACCACCTGATAGATTCACTGGTGATAGCCCCTTTCATTGAAGATGAACAAAACAAGCGAATTCTGGATGTAGGGACCGGGGCAGGCATTCCAGGGATTCCACTGGCGATCTGCTTTCCTGACAAAATGTTTGGTCTGTTGGACAGCAATGGCAAGAAAACCCGTTTTCTTCAGCAGGTCAGGACAGAATTGAATCTGGACAATGTCACTGTTTTCAATGAGCGTATTGAGAGCTTTCAAAGCCCTGAACAAATTGATATTGTGCTCTGCCGGGCGATTGCCGCACTCGACAAAATCGTTGAACTGACCAGTCACCTGATGACTCCCGGGACCCGGATACTGGCGATGAAGGGGCAGTTTCCGGAAGCAGAAATAGCCAATTTACCGGCAGCTTTCACCGTCAAAAACAGTTTTGAATTACAGGTGCCGGGAGTCGATGGCTCCCGGTTCCTCATAGAAGTAGTCTCAACCGCTGACCTGTAAAACGTTTACAGGCAGAAAATTGGAAACAGGAAAGCATCAGTGAGCCGTATTTATGCCGTAGCAAACCAGAAGGGCGGGGTGGGTAAAACCACCACCACTGTCAATCTGGCTGCATCCCTGGCCAGGATGCAGAAGCAGGTCCTGTTGGTGGACCTTGACCCCCAGGGTAATGCCACCATGGGCAGCGGTATTGATAAAAGTGCTGTTGAATACAGTGTTTACGACGTACTTGTAGAACAAACCCCGGTGGATCAGGTTGCCGTCAAAAGCCAGGATGCCGGTTTTGATCTGCTGCCCGCCAATGGCGACTTGACAGCAGCGGAAGTTGAATTGTTGGACGTTGAGGGGCGGGATCATCGGTTGCGGGATCTGTTGGGTCGCGCCACGCACTATGACTATATTCTGATTGACTGTCCTCCCTCGTTGAACATGCTGACAATCAATGCCCTGGTGGCTGCCAGTGGTGTGCTGATTCCCATGCAGTGTGAATATTATGCCCTGGAGGGCCTGTCGGCCCTGTCCCAGACCATCGAAGCAGTCGGTTCTGCCCTGAATCCCGGCCTTAAGATCGAAGGGATACTCCGGACCATGTATGATCCACGAAACCGCCTTTCACAGGAGGTTTCCGATCAACTGATAGAATATTTTGGTGATACCGTATACCGCACCATTGTCCCTCGCAACGTGAGGCTGGCTGAAGCCCCCAGTTTTGGGCAGCCGGTTATCGTGTATGATAAAACCTCCCGTGGCGCCCTGGCCTATATTGCCCTGGCAGGAGAAATTTTACGCCGACATGGCAACCCGGGTGTCCAGATTGCGGAAACTGAACAGCAGGATTCTGCTGGTGAAGCAGAAAACCCGGGTCAGGAAGCCTGTTGAACCGACCTGATTATTGGCAGTTAGACTATGAGTACAAAAAAAAGAGGATTGGGCAGAGGCCTGGACGCCCTGCTGGGCGCAGGCCATAAAGCTGCTCCGGAACCAAAACCCGAGCCAGTACCGGTCAACCAGCCTGCATCGGTGCCGGAAGTACCTGCCGGAGAATCCGCAACCGGCCCATCAAGCCAGCCAGCCGCATCTCCTGTACAGGCTGAAACGCCGGCCAGTCAACATAATGTGCTGAAAAACCTGCCGGTTGAGTTCATTCAGCCAGGCAAATACCAGCCCCGGCACGACATTCGCACAGAAACCCTGGAAGATCTCGCCAATTCCATCAAGGCACAGGGGGTTATGCAGCCGATAGTCGTGAGGCCAATCAGCACAAATAAATACGAAATTATTGCCGGGGAGCGGCGCTGGCGAGCCAGCCAGCTGGCCGGCCTCGATACGGTACCCGTGATTATCAAGCAGGTACCGGATGAAGCGGCCATTGCCATGGCCCTGATCGAAAATATCCAGCGCGAGAATCTCAATCCCATTGAAGAAGCGATGGCCCTGCAGCGACTGATTGACGAATTTGAGCTGACCCAGCAGGAAGTGGCTGATGCTGTGGGCAAATCCCGCACCACGGTGACCAATCTGCTGCGCCTGATGAGCCTGAACCCGGATGTCCGCAAATCACTGGAACACGGGGACCTAGAAATGGGCCATGCTCGTGCCCTGCTGGCCCTGTCTTATGAAAAACAGGTGGAAGCCGCAAAAATCGTGGTAGGAAAGGACCTGACCGTTCGCCAGACCGAAGCCCTGGTCCGTCGTCTGCAGCAGCAAAAGGGCGGAAAGCCCGCGCCAGGCGGCATTGACCCCGATATTCGCCACCTTCAGGACCACCTGTCCGAAAAACTGGGCACCCAGGTCACCATTCAGCACAGCGCCAAGGGTAAGGGGAAGCTTATTTTTCAATACAATTCCCTGGATCAGCTGGAAGGCATCCTTGACCATATTAAATAAGACTGTTTTCTGGAATTAACAATTGCACCGAAATTGCACAAAATGTCCCCAAAATATTGTTTGGTCCGGTGAAATTCCCTATAATTCGCCGCCCTTGCAAGTGGTCCGCAAAAGCATCTGGATACTGTGATTCGAAAATTATCAGTCATCAGGATAGTGACCCGGCAGGTGGGGTTTGCAGCAGTACTGGCAACAGTTGCTGGTTTGGCTTCAACCCGGGTTGAAGCTGAGTCCGTGATTATCGGGGCATTGATCGCGATAATCCCCGGTGCCTATTTTGGGTACATGTATTTCCGGGAAACGGGCTCACGGGCCATGCAGAGAATCATTCGTCGGGCATATATTGCCGAAGCGGTGAAACTGGTCATGATGGGAGCAGGCTTTGCTCTCGCATTCAGGTTCATGGATTCTTTAAATCCCCTGGCTTTATTTTGTGGATTCGTGTTGACCCACGGATTCGGCATTTTTGCGATAGCGAAAATGCAATCAGCCTATAAACAGGCTCCAGAACAACCACGATAACTGGTATTGAACAGGACAAACGAGAACCGATGGCCGCTGAAGAACACGCTGTAGAGCATGTAACAGACCATGCGATGGAAGGTGCTGAAGGGCACGCCGAACAATATGCTTCCGGTGGGGAGTACATCCAGCATCACCTGGGTTTTCTGGTTTTCGGCAAGAAGGAAGATGGCCACCTGGGCTTTGCCCACAGTGAAGAGGAAGCCAAGGACATGGGCTTCTGGTCCATTAATGTGGACACCATGGGCATTTCCGTGGTTCTTGGCCTGATCTTCATCCTGTTGTTCAGGAAAGTATCAAAAACAGCCACATCCGGCGTACCCGGTGGTCTTCAGAATGCCATCGAATTCATTGTGGAAATGGTGCAGGACAACGTCAAAACCACCTTCCACGCCAAAAATGATTATATCGCACCGATTTCCCTGACTATTTTCTGCTGGGTCTTCCTGATGAACCTGATGGACCTGGTGCCAGTGGACATCATTCCGCTTTTTGTCCAGACCGTGGCAGGCGACCCTCACGTATTCTTCAAGTCCGTACCTTCTACTGACGTCAACATTACCGCGGGCCTGGCGATCAGCGTCTTCATCATGATCATTTACTACAGCATCAAGATCAAAGGTATTGGTGGCTTCCTGGGAGAACTGGCCTTTCATCCATTCCCCAAATGGGCCATGCCGCTCAACCTGGTAATGGAAGTACCGGCATTCCTGGCCAAACCTGTTTCACTGGCACTGCGTCTCTTCGGCAACCTGTTTGCCGGTGAGGTTATTTTCCTTGTAATAGCCCTGTTGGGTTGGTATCAGCTGCCTCTGCATTTTGCATGGGCCGTATTCCACATCCTGGTTATTACATTGCAGGCCTATCTATTCATGATGCTCACCATTGTGTACCTAAACCAGGCGCACAATGACCATTAATGGAAATTTAGTAATAAAGAAAGACAAGCAATAACGCTAATTTAGTTACAACCTCGTTAAACCTGGAGATAAAAAATGGAAACAATCTACGCCTACACCCTGATTTCCGCAGCCCTGATTTTCGGTATCTGTGGTGCCGGTACTGCTATCGCCTTCGGTAATCTCGGTGGCAAGCTGATCGAAAGCTCAGCCCGTCAGCCCGAACTTGCCCCACGCCTGCAAACCCAGTTCTTCCTGGTTGCCGGTTTCGTGGACGTAATCTCCATTATCGGTGTTGGTATGGCCATGCTGTTCATCTTCGCCGTACCTTTCCAGGTATAAGCACACGACAGGTTAAAAAAAGCGCGCTGCAGAGAATATGCGGTGCGCTAAAGTCGTACTGCAAACCTAGGTGAGGAAACTATGAATCTGAATGCAACCATCATCGGTCAAATCATCGCATTCTTCGTGTTTGTGTGGTTCTGCAAGAACTACGTGTGGCCTCCTATTGTGGCGGCTCTGGACGAACGTCAGAAGAAAATTGCTGATGGTCTACAAGCCGCTGGCAGGGCAGAAAAAGACCTGGAGCTTGCCCAGGAAAAAGCTGCTGAACTGTTGAAGGAAGCCAAGGCTGATTCCGCCGGCATCCTGGAGCAGGCCAACAAGCGTGCTTCGCAGATTGTCGATGAAGCCAAAGATCAGGCCCGTGAAGAAAGCAAGCGTCTGCTTGCCGCTGCCCAGGCTGAAATTGAACAGGAAGTGGAGCGTGCCAAGGAACAGCTACGAGCCCAGGTGGCTAGTATTGTTGTCGCTGGCGCAGAGAAGATCCTGGAATCGTCAGTGGATGAGAAAACCCACGCGAACCTGCTGGATCAACTGGCTGCCAACCTGTAATGAATGTATGCCGGGTGATCCGGTAAATTGAAAAACCAGAGCTATTTATGTCTCAGAACACAACATTAGCAAGGCCTTATGCCAAGGCTGCGTTTGAAGTAGCCAACCAGGCAGGCGACCTGGCCGGTTGGTCTGCGAAGCTGCAAACAGTGGCGTCTGTTGTTGCTTCAGAAAACGTTGCTGCACTGCTTTCCAGGCCGAGCCTGAGTGCCGAACAGCAATCAGCAGCCGTGATCGAGATTTGTGGCGACGAGATTGATCAGCAGGTTGGCCGTTTTATCGCCATCCTGGCTGAAAACAAGCGCTTGTCGCTCATCCCGGAAATAGTAGCCCTGTTTGAAGTCCTGAAAGCCGATCAGGAAAAACGTATAGATGTTGAAGTGATCTCTGCCTATGCCCTTGACGGGGAAGCCGAGAACAAACTGAAAGAAGCATTGAAGAAACGCTTGCAGCGGGAAATTAGCCTGAGCAGCCGCGTGGATCAGTCATTGTTGGGAGGTTTAATCCTGAGAACTGACGACATGATCATCGATGGCTCACTGCGGGGTAGATTAAACAAATTAGCCGAGGCAATGAATTCCTGATATTCCAGGTGTGAATAGGGAAAGAGTTGAGGAACAAAAATGCAGCAACTGAATCCATCAGAAATTAGCGAAATTATTAAACAGCGCATCGAAAGCCTGGATGTTTCGGCTCAGCCGAGCACCGAAGGCACTATCGTCAGCGTGTCCGACGGTATTATCCGTATCCACGGTCTGCAGGACGTGATGTACGGTGAGATGATCGAGTTCGAAGGCGGTGTCTATGGTATGGCACTGAACCTTGAGCGCGATTCTGTCGGTGCGGTAGTTCTCGGTGATTACCAGAGCCTGGCGGAAGGCCAGACCTGTCGTTGTACCCAGCGTATTCTTGAAGTGCCGGTTGGTCCGGAACTGGAAGGCCGCGTGGTTGACGCCCTGGGTAATCCGATTGATGGCAAAGGCCCGATCAATGCCAAGATTACCGATCCGGTTGAAAAGGTTGCTCCCGGTGTAATTGCCCGTCAGTCCGTAACCCAGCCGGTACAGACCGGTCTGAAAGCCATCGACGCCATGGTACCGATTGGACGCGGCCAGCGTGAGTTGATTATTGGTGACCGCCAGGTAGGTAAAACTGCTGTGGCGATTGATGCCATCATCAACCAGAAGGGCACTGGCGTTAAATGTATCTATGTAGCGGTTGGCCAGAAACAGTCTTCCATTGCTTCAGTTGTGCGTAAACTGGAAGAGCATGGTGCCATGGATCACACTATCGTGGTTGCCGCTGGTGCTTCCGACCCGGCTTCCATGCAGTTCATTGCCCCATATGCCGGCTGTACCATGGGTGAGTACTACCGCGACCGCGGTCAGGATGCCCTGATTATTTATGATGACCTGACCAAACAGGCCTGGGCCTATCGTCAGATCTCCCTGCTGCTGCGTCGTCCTCCCGGACGTGAAGCGTATCCTGGTGACGTGTTCTATCTCCATTCACGTCTGCTGGAAAGAGCGGCTCGCGTTAATGCCGACTACGTTGAAAAGTTCACTAACGGCGAAGTCAAGGGCCAGACCGGTTCACTGACCGCTCTGCCTATCATTGAAACCCAGGCCGGTGACGTATCTGCCTTCGTACCGACCAACGTGATTTCCATTACTGACGGTCAGATCTTCCTGGAAACCAGCCTGTTCAACGCGGGTATCCGCCCTGCGATGAACGCCGGTCTGTCAGTATCCCGTGTAGGTGGTGCTGCCCAGACCAAGATCATCAAAAAACTCGGTGGTGGTATTCGTTTGGCCCTGGCCCAGTATCGTGAACTGGCGGCATTCGCCCAGTTTGCCTCTGACCTTGACGAAGCTACCCGTGCCCAGCTTGAGCATGGTCAGCGTGTAACCGAACTGATGAAGCAAAAGCAGTATTCACCTCTTTCTGTTGCTGAAATGGGTATCGTTATTTTTGCCGCCAACTCGGGCTACCTGAAGAAGGTCGAGCTGGAAAAGATTTCCAGCTTTGAGTCTGCCCTGTTGTCCTTCATGAATGCTGAATATGCAGACGTCATGAAAAGCATCAATGACACCGGTGATTACTCCGATGCCATCGAAGCTTCCTTCAAGGAAGCAATGGAAAAATTCGTCTCTACTCAAACCTGGTAATGACCCATGGCAGTCGGTAAAGAAATTCGCAATCAGATCGGCAGTATCCAGAATACTCAGAAGATCACCAGCGCGATGGAAATGGTTGCGGCGAGTAAAATGCGCAAGGCACAGGATTCCATGGAAGTGGGCAAGCCCTATGCGAGAAACATTCGCAATGTGGTCAGCCATATTTCCAATGCCAACCCTGAGTACAAGCATATTTACATGGAGCAGCGGGAAGTCAAAAAAATTGGCTACATCGTGATTTCCACTGACCGCGGCTTGTGCGGCGGCCTCAACATCAACCTGTTCAAGGCCCTGGTCAATTCCATGAAAGCCTGGCACGACGAAGAAGGTGTTGAGTCTGAAATTTGTGCGGTTGGCGGCAAGGCGGGATCTTTCTTTTCCAGCTTTGGCGGCAATGTGGTTGCCAGCGTCAAGGGACTGGGTGAACGCCCGGCCGTTGAAGACGTCATTGGTGCCGTAAAAGTCATGCTGGACAAATACGTCAATGGCGACCTGGACAAACTTTTCCTGGTCAGCAATGAGTTTGTAAACACCATGACCCAGAAGCCGGAAATACAGCAACTGCTGCCTCTGCCGCCTTCTGACAATGAAGACCTGAAACATCACTGGGACTATATCTACGAGCCAGAAGCCAAGCCTTTGCTGGATGGTCTGCTGACCCGGTACATCGAATCCCAGGTATACCAGGCCGTTGTTGAGAACAATGCCTGTGAACAGGCTTCCCGTATGATCGCCATGAAGAATGCCACCGACAATGCCGGTGAACTGATTTCAGAGTTGCAGCTGATCTACAACAAAGCCCGTCAGGCGGCAATTACGCAGGAACTGTCCGAGATTGTCGGTGGTGCGTCTGCGGTATAAAACATTAAGCAGTTAACGAATATTGATATTGGAAATTTTGAAATTTAAGAGGAACCGAACATGAGTAGCGGTCGTATCGTTCAGATTATTGGTGCTGTAATCGACGTGGAGTTTCCACGGGATTCTGTGCCTAAAGTGTATGACGCCCTGGCTGTTGAAAACAGCCCGATTACCCTGGAAGTCCAGCAGCAGCTGGGCGACGGTGTTGTTCGCACGATTGCCCTGGGTTCCACTGAGGGTCTGCGTCGTGGTCTGAACGTCAGTGATACAGGTGCACCGATTTCAGTGCCCGTTGGCCAGGAAACCCTGGGCCGTATCATGGACGTGCTGGGCAACCCCATTGACGAATGCGGCCCTATCGGAGAGCAGGAAAGAATGCCGATTCACCGTAAAGCCCCTTCCTATGATGAACAGGCCGGTTCTGAAGAACTGCTGGAAACAGGCATCAAGGTTATCGACCTGGTTTGCCCGTTCGCCAAGGGTGGTAAGGTTGGTCTGTTCGGTGGTGCCGGTGTGGGCAAGACCGTAAACATGATGGAGCTGATTAACAACATCGCCACCGAGCACAGCGGTCTGTCTGTATTTACCGGTGTTGGTGAGCGTACTCGTGAAGGTAACGACTTCTATCACGAAATGCAGGAATCCGGCGTTGTAAACGTCCAGAAATTCACCGACTCCAAAGTGGCCATGGTGTACGGTCAGATGAACGAGCCGCCCGGCAACCGTCTGCGTGTTGCCCTGACTGGCCTGACCATGGCAGAAAAATTCCGTGATGAAGGTCGTGACGTACTGTTGTTTGTAGACAACATCTACCGTTACACACTGGCCGGTACCGAAGTATCCGCTCTGCTGGGTCGTATGCCTTCCGCGGTGGGTTACCAGCCGACACTGGCGGAGGAAATGGGTGCCCTGCAGGAGCGTATTACCTCCACCAAGACCGGTTCCATTACCTCCATCCAGGCGGTATACGTACCAGCGGACGACTTGACCGACCCGTCACCAGCTACCACCTTCGCTCACCTTGACGCGACCGTGGTACTGTCCCGTGACATCGCCCAGCTGGGTATTTACCCGGCGATTGACCCACTGGATTCCACCTCTCGTCAGCTGGATCCGCTGGTTATCGGCCAGGAGCATTACGAAGTGGCCCGTGGCGTGCAGTCTATCCTGCAGCGTTACAAGGAACTGAAAGACATTATTGCCATTCTGGGTATGGATGAACTGTCCGAAGAAGACAAACAGGCCGTTAACCGCGCCCGTAAGATCGAGCGCTTCTTCTCCCAGCCATTCACCGTTGCTGAAGTATTTACCGGTTCACCTGGCAAGTACGTATCCCTGAAAGACACCATTGCCGGCTTCAAGGGTATCCTGGCGGGTGAATATGATGATCTGCCGGAGCAGGCCTTCTACATGGTTGGCGGCATTGATGAAGTTGTCGAGAAAGCCAAGAAACTGAAATAACAGGTCAACTTCCAGCTTAGGATAAAGGTAACAGACTATGGCCATGACAATGCATTGCGACATCGCGAGCGCCGAAGAGCATATCTTCGAAGGTCGGGTGGAATTGCTTGTTGCGACAGGTACTCTGGGTGATATGGGTATTTTCCCCGGTCATGCTCCGCTGCTGACCGAGCTGATTCCTGGACCAGTACGCATCGTCACCCAGGAAGGCGAAGAGCAGATCTACTATGTGTCAGGCGGCTTCCTAGAAGTTCAGCCCGGCACCGTCAACATCCTGGCTGATTCCGCAACCCGTGCTCATGATGTGGATGAAGATGCTGCAGTACGCGCCCAGCAGGAAGCCATGGATGTGATTCTGAAGCAGACTGGCGAAATGGATTATGCCGCCGCTGCCTCCCAGCTGGCCCAGGCAGCCGCCCAGATCAGGACGCTGCAGCAGCTTCGCAAGAAGACTGGCCACTAGAGGCGGGATCAGGCAACAAAGCACAACAAAAACCGGCATATGCCGGTTTTTTTGTTCTGGCAGGATCATCACAATACCGTCATGAAAATGAGGCCTGTCTGCGGTTGAGCAGTCATACTATAATTCGTGCCCATGTTGGTTTAACTTCCGGAAATTATCGAATTGAAACTCAATGTTGCTGTTCTGGCTGCCGGCAAGGGCACCAGAATGAAATCATCACTACCCAAAGTGCTGCACCGCCTGGCCGGCAAGCCACTGCTGTTTCATGTTCTGGATACGGCAAGAAGCCTGGGCTGTAAAAACCTGGAAGTGGTTATCGGATTCGGTGCCGAGCAGGTTGAAGAGGCCCTGGCCAACCAGGATGTCCATGTGGTTTTGCAAAGGGAACAACTGGGAACCGCTCATGCGGTCCAGCAAACCATGGAATACCTGGAAGATGATGCTGTCCTCATTGTTCTGTACGGCGATGTCCCCCTGATAAAAGCGGCAACCCTGCAATCACTGGTGGCACAGGTGGATGACAACAGCATGAGCGTGCTGACCTGCATAGTAAAAAATCCCACAGGGCTGGGCAGAATTATTCGGAATGAACGTGGTCAAATAACCCGTATCGCAGAAGAAAAAGATGCCACCGATGAGGAAAAACGGGTCGATGAAATTAATACCGGTTTCATGGCCATTCCCGTCAGGCGCCTGAAAGACTGGCTGCCGCAAATCAGTGCTAACAACGCCCAGAAAGAATTTTATCTGACAGACCTGGTTGAAGTGGCGTTAGCCAATGGAGCAAACGTGCATACGGCATGTTGTTCTGATGAACAGGAGGTTGCCGGCATCAATGACCGGGTTCAGCTGGCAGCACTGGAAAGGAAATATCAGCAGGATATGACAGAAGATTTGATGCGCAGCGGTGTCACCATGATTGATCCGGCCCGGGTTGATATTCGCGGTAACGTGGTTGCAGCCCAGGACGTGGAAATCGATGTGAACGTTATCCTGGAAGGAGACATAAGCATTGGCAGCGGCGTGAAGATTGGCGCAGGATGCATCCTTAAAAATTGCCGCATTGGTGAAAATACCAGTGTTCAGCCCTACACGGTTATCGAGGATGCCGTCATCGGTACTCAATGCCAACTGGGTCCCTTTGCCCGAATCAGACCTGGCACAGAGCTGAAAAACGCGGCAAAAATAGGCAATTTTGTTGAAGTGAAGAAATCACTCATTGGTGAAGGCAGCAAGGTAAATCATCTGTCCTATGTGGGTGACTCAGAGCTGGGCAGTGATGTGAATGTTGGTGCTGGCACGATCACCTGTAACTATGACGGCATCAATAAATATAAAACCACTATCGGCAATGGTGTTTTCATCGGATCCAATGCGGTACTGGTCGCGCCCGTGACCCTGGAAGACAATGCCTTTGTCGCCGCCGGGTCCACGATCACCAAAACAGTGCCCAGCAATCAGCTGGGTGTTGGCAGAAGCCGGCAAACCAATATAGATGGCTGGAAACGGCCTGATACCAGAAACAAGTAAAAACAGGATAGCGACATATGTGCGGTATTGTAGGTGCCATTGGCCAGCGTAATGTAACCGGCATTCTGGTAGAAGGGCTCAAAAGGCTTGAATACCGTGGGTATGATTCTGCCGGACTGGCCCTGATCAACCGTAAGGACAAGGGACTTTCCTGTGTCAAAACCGTCGGCAAGGTACAGGCCCTGGAAGACAAGATCAATGAGTCACCATTGGATGGGGCCATTGGCATTGCCCACACGCGATGGGCAACCCATGGAAAGCCCACGCAGGAAAATGCCCATCCCCACCTGTCTCATGACAGGATTGCCCTGATACACAACGGCATTATCGAAAACTACCTGACACTGAAAGAAGAGCTGATTAAAAAAGGCTACAGCTTCAAAACCGATACGGACACCGAGGTGATCGTACACCTCATCCACATGTTCATCACTGAAGAACAGATGGCACTTTTCGATGCGGTAAAACGTACGATCAGCCTGCTGGATGGCGCCTATGGTTTGGCAGTGATAGATAAAGAAGATACCAGGCGAATCGTCGTTGCTCGCAGCGGTAGCCCCCTGATTATAGGGGTAGGCATTGGTGAGAATTTCATTGCTTCCGACCCGGCCGCCCTGGGCCAGGTGACGGACCGCTTCATCTATCTTGAAGAAGGGGACATTGCCGATATCCAGGCCAATAAAATTGCCATATATAACGGTGATGAAAAAATCAGCCGGAACGTTGTCCGACTGAACCAGAACCTCGAGGACTCCTTCAAAGGCCAGTACCGGCACTTCATGCTCAAGGAAATTTTTGAGCAGCCTGACGTGGTGCGCAATACACTGGGCGGCAAGTTAAGCAAGACTCACGTGCTTGAAGAGGCCTTTGGTGTTAACGCCCGGGAAATATTCGACAAAACCCGCTGTGTACAGATCGTGGCCTGCGGCACCAGTTATCACGCAGGCATGATCGCCAAATTCTGGTTTGAAAACGTGGCCCGTATGCCTTGCGCCGTGGACATTGCCAGTGAATATCGTTATCGCAACATCCTGGTGCCGGACAACTGCCTGTTTGTCACCATCTCTCAATCAGGGGAAACCGCTGACACGCTGGCAGCCCTGAGAGAGGCCAAAACATCTGGCTATGTTGGCTGCATGACAATCTGCAACGTGGCCAACAGCTCAATTGAGAGGGAATCGGATTTTTCAATCAAAACCCTGGCCGGCCGGGAAATCGGCGTGGCGTCCACCAAAGCGTTTACCACGCAGCTGGCAGTTCTCAGCCTGTTATGTATTGTTCTTGCCCGACGCAACGGACTGACTGATGAAAATGAGCAGGAGCTGGTGCATGATCTCCACAGCCTGCCGGAGATCCTGGAAGAAACCCTGAAGCTTGATCAGCGGATACAAAAAGCCTCCCTGGATTTTGCCCATAAACGGCATTCCCTGTTTTTGGGACGCGGCGTGCAATATCCGGTGGCGAAGGAAGGGGCTCTGAAACTGAAGGAAATTTCCTACATCCATGCCGAAGCCTACCCCGCAGGCGAACTCAAGCACGGACCTTTGGCCCTGGTTGATGACAACATGCCGGTGATTGCTGTTGCCCCCAATGATGAGCTGCTCGAAAAACTCAAATCCAACCTGCAGGAGGTCAGTGCCCGGGGAGGTCAGCTTTATGTTTTTGCCGACATGGAAGCAGGCTTCAAGACTGAAGAAAATACCAGTGTAATCAATGTACCGCACTGTTCGGATTTTCTGTCACCCATCATCTACACCATACCGCTTCAACTGCTGTCATATCATGTCGCTGTTATTAAGGGGACGGATATCGACCAGCCACGCAATCTGGCAAAATCCGTTACGGTGGAGTGAACCCCGAGTTCCCGGGTTGCCTGTCGGGCAGGCTCCGGGTGCTGTAGCACGACATTTCAGACATAAAAAAGGGGCTCTATTGAGCCCCTTTTTTGTTCATAGCCGGAAAAGATCAGTCGTTATCTGAATCATTGTCTTCGTCGGAGTCGTCATCATCGTTGTCACGACGGGAATCATCTGAACGATCATCGTCTTCATAACCGTCATCATCATTGTCACGATCATCCCAGGTCCAGTCCCTGTCGCGCTCATAATGGGTGCCTTCTGATGTGTAATACTGCTCATACACATCATCATCATCGCCATAGAATCCATCGCGATCATAATCGTCATCCCATTCACCGTCCTGGTCATAGTCCCTGGCAATGGCTGTTTCAGAATACAGAATGGCATCTTCATCAAGCAGACCGCCAAAACCGTTGTACCAGTCTTCGACATTATTGGGGTTGCCGCCAGGCACCGTGGCAATCAGGGCAAGCTGGTAAGTCCCTTCTACCAGGACAGCACTGGAAATATTCTGCACAGATATCAGGCGTTTTCCGGAGGCATCAACAGCACCTTTGATTGGCATGAGGGAAAACTTGCCGGTAGTGGTCATGATGCCCAGATAAAGATCCACCATCTGATCTGCCAGCACCTGTGTGTTGCCGCGCATGGTGACACGAATATCGATATTGTCACCGGGATAATATATGTGCTGAGCGGTATCAATGGAGCCGTCCAGGTATGAGAGATCATTGCTGAGTCGGTAAAAATCATCATCAGCAAACGTAAATGCCGACATGGCAAGGGAGGAGAAAGCAAAACAGGCTGTTATCAGGTTTTTCATTGTGTGTAACCTCTATTCATCAGGAGTGATGGTGATTACAACAATGAATACTTAAGCGTTTATTACTGTTTTCTTAAGGAAAACTTAAGCGGGGAAATTATCGTGATAGGGGTCACAAAAAAGTCAGGAACTGATTTTTTTGTGCCGGGACCTGAGGGACTTCAGACTTTTATTCAGCCGCTTCAGGTGATCCTGCAACATACTGCCTTTCAGGCGGGCAACGCCCATGGCCAGTACGTCAATGACCACCAGGTGGGCAATTCGGGAAGAAACCGGGGTGAAGCGGTGCTGGTTATCTTCCACATTGATATGAATGGGGATGGCACAGAGTTCCGCCACCGGCGTGTTGTCCGGCACCAGTCCTATCACCGTGGCCCCAGCCTCCCGCGCTAATTCCACACTCTGAATCAGGGCCGTGGAACGACCGGACTGGGAAATGGCCACCACGACATCATTTTCCCTGAGTGATATAGCCGACATGTGTTGAATATGGGGGTCGGTATAGGCTGCCGCTGTGACCTGCAGGCGGAAGAACTTGTGCTGGGCATCAATGGCCACTGAGCCGGAGGCACCAAAACCGTAAAATTCCACGCGGCCGGCATTGGCCAGGGCGGCGATTGCGCTTTCCAGGGCATTGATATCAAGCTCTTCCCTGACGGCAATCAGGGACCCGATCGTGGAGTCGAACACTTTTTTGCTGACATCGGCAATGGAATCAGTATCACTGACCGAAAACTGACTGTAGATACCGCTGCTGCCAAGGTAGCGTGCCAGTTGCAGTTTGAATGCCTGGAAACCGTCATATCCCAGGGCGCGGCAAAAGCGGATGACGGTGGGCTCACTGACCTGGGCCCTACCAGCAAGGTCACTGATGCGCATATTCAGGATAGATGCCGGATCCTCCAGAACAAAATCGGCCACCTTGCGTTCGGATTTTCGCAAGTCCCCCAGGGCTTCACTGATGGCCTTGATCAGATTGGTATTTTCCAGAACGGCATCCTGATTGGTATCGAGATGGCTGCCAGTATAAGTTCATGGCTTGTCAGAATAAATGCCGACGCACGGCAAAGAGTCAGAAGATAAAAAGGGCATGAATGCAGAAATAGTATCCGGGGTGGGGAACTCAGAGTAAATTCAGATTAAAAAGGGACCTGCCATAATCGCAATACGATAATGCTGGATATCTGCAGGAACCTGGCAGCTCCCGCGTCTGACAATGGACTGGAGCGTTAACCCGCGGCTGGGCTTACATTTTCCGCCTGGGGACCTTTCTCGGTCTGGGTAACGTTCATGGTCACTTTCTGGCCTTCCACCAGCGTCTTGCGACCATCGCCTGTTATTGCGCTGTAGTGGACAAAAACGTCCTTGCCGCCTGCCTGCTCAATAAATCCGAATCCTTTCTCGTCATTGAACCATTTGACGGTTCCTTCTACCTGCTCTGACATATCTCTCTCTTGAATAGTAGTGGCGAAATCAGTTTTCGCCGTCATGACACAACATGTGGCACCTTGCCACCGGCCTGATAGTAGCAAGTAAAAACCCTGTTAGATATGTGTGTTGCCCGATTGCACGTTTATTTAACATTTTTCGTGAGCTGATGCCCCGTTTGGCGGCCGCCCTAGTATAATTGCGGCTTGTTTTCGGGCAGAGCAGGCAATTCCTGGCATGCCTCCCCGGGTAATCACTGGCGCTCCCACGTAATACACCATGGATATATCCCACATTCTCAATGACCTGAATGACCACCAGCGCAAGGCAGTCACCGCAGATCCCGGCAACCTGCTGGTCCTGGCCGGCGCCGGTAGCGGTAAAACCCGGGTCCTGGTCCACCGGATTGCCTGGCTGATCCAGATGGAAGGGGTCTCTCCCCATGGCATACTGGCCGTGACCTTCACCAACAAGGCCGCCAATGAAATGCGCCTGCGCATTGAGGAATTGCTCCAGCGTCCGGCCGGCGGCATGTGGGTGGGCACCTTCCACGGCCTGGCCCATCGTTTGCTGAGAGCCCATCATGTAGAGGCAGGCCTGCCGGATAAATTCCAGATTCTTGATTCCGATGACCAGCTGCGCCTGATCAAGCGCATTTCCAAAACCCTGGAGCTGGATGAGAGCAAATGGCCAGCCCGCCAGTGTCAGTGGTTCATCAACAAACAGAAAGACGAAGGGATACGGGCCAACAACCTGGAGGACTTCGGCGAGGAATTCATGCGGGTCATGATCAAGGTTTACAGTGCCTATGAAGAGGCCTGTGAACGGGGAGGCATGGTGGATTTTGGCGAGCTGCTGCTGCGCTCCCATGAACTGTGGCTGAAACACCCGGCCCTGTTGCAGCATTACCAGCGGCGTTTCCGTCATGTACTGGTGGATGAATTCCAGGATACCAATGCCATCCAGTATGCCTGGCTGCGAATGCTGGTGGGCCGTGATGGGTTCATTACCGTGGTGGGTGATGACGACCAGTCCATTTACGGCTGGCGCGGTGCCCGTATCGAGAACATCCAGAATTTCGACAAGGATTTTTCGGATGCCGACCTGATCCGTCTTGAACAGAATTATCGCTCCACGGCCAATATCCTCAGCGCTGCCAACAAGCTGATTGAAAAAAACACCGGCCGCCTGGGCAAGGAGCTGTGGACCGAGGACAAGGAAGGGGAAAAGATTTCCAGCTACGGTGCGTTCAACGAACAGGACGAGGCACGTTTCATTGTTGGGCAGATCGAGAAATGGGTAAACAACGGCAACCGTCACACAGAGGCAGCCATTCTGTATCGCTCCAACGCCCAGTCGCGCGAGCTGGAAGAAGCCCTGCTTCGAGTGTCCATGCCCTACCGTATTTATGGCGGTTTCCGTTTTTACGAGCGCCTGGAAATCCGTAATGCCCTGGCCTATATGCGGCTGGTCACCAGTCGTGACGATGATGCCGCCCTAGAGCGGGTCATCAATACACCAGTACGTGGCATCGGGAACAAATCCCTGGATTACATCCGGCAGGTGGCCCGGGCAGAAGGCTGCTCCATGTGGCAGGCCTGCATGAAGTGCGTAGAGCAGTCATTGCTGCCAGCGCGCGCCGTACAGAATGTATCCGGGTTCATGGCGTTGATCAGCGCCATGGAGGACCAGGTGTATGGGCAGGAACTTTTTGAATTCACGGAATATGTGGTCAGGCAAAGCGGCCTGATTCAGCACCATGAAAAAGAGGGTGGCGAGAAAGCCCGGACCCGCATCGAAAACCTTGAGGAACTGGTAAATGCCGCCAAGGCCTTCGAGGTGGATGACCTGCCGGTGATAGAAGACGATTTTCTCCAGGATGAACCGGCAGCGGATAAACCGCTGTCAGAGATGGATATCCTGACAGCCTTCCTGGACAAGGCGGCGTTGGATGCTGGTGACAACCAGGCCGATGACTATGAAGATGCCGTGCAGATGATGACCCTGCATTCGGCCAAGGGTCTGGAGTTTCCGCTGGTCTTTATCAGCGGCATGGAAGAAGGACTGTTTCCCCACAAGATGTCGATGGACGATCTGGCCGGTCTCGAGGAAGAACGCCGCCTGTGTTATGTCGGCATTACCCGGGCCCGGCAAAAGCTCTACATGACCCACGCTGAATCCCGGCGCCTGCATGGCGAAGAACAACTGACTCGTCCCTCCCGCTTCCTGCGGGAAATCCCGGCGGAACTGATCGAGGAAATCCGCATGCAGGGAGAGGTCAGGCGCGGGAATTACTATGGCAGTGGCGCGCGCGAGAAACATGATACTATCGACGCGTTTACCAACACCGGCAAGGTATCAGGCACGGACATCAGCCTGGGCCAGCGGGTACGGCATCCCAAATTCGGGGAAGGCGTGGTGCTCAATTACGAAGGCAGCGGCCCCAATGCCCGCGTCCAGATCAACTTTGATGATGTGGGCGGCAAATGGCTGGTCATGTCTTACGCCAAGCTGGACGTGATCTGAGCTTTGCTCGTAGGGCGGAAGAGCGAAGCGATATCCGCCATCGCAAGAGACAAGAGACAAGAGACAAGAGACAAGAGACAAGGGAAAGACCAACAATGATGACAAAAATGAAAATCGTCCTAACCCTCATGCTGGGATTGGTACTGCAGGCCTGTGGCGGAGATAACAGTCAGTCTGGTGGTAGTGCCGCAGCCGCTGAACCCCAGCAAACCTATGAATGGAAGCTGGTCACTACCTGGCCGAAAAACTTTCCTGCCCTGGGACACGCACCCGAGTTTTTTGCTGAAAAGGTCGCGGCCATGTCCAACGGCCGTATGAAGATCCGTGTCTATGGTGACGGCGAACTGGTCCCGGCACTGGAAGTATTCAACGCTGTCCAGGCTGGTACGGCAGAAATCGGTCACGGGGCTGCCTACTACTGGAAAGGCAAGGTGCCGGAAGGACAGTTTTTCACGGTGCTTCCGTTCGGCATGAATGGCCAGGAAATGCAGAGCTGGATGCTCTATGGCGGAGGATTGGCCCTGTGGGAAGAACTGTACGAGCCCTTCGGTCTTATTCCTGTCCCTGCCGGTACCACCGGTGTGCAGATGGGTGGCTGGTTCAACAAGGAGATCAATTCCAAGGAAGATTTCCAGGGCCTGAAAATGCGTATCCCTGGCCTGGCCCAGGACATCCTGACCCGTCTTGGCGGCGTCCCGGTCAACATGCCCGGCAGTGAACTGTTTACCGCCATGCAGACTGGTGTACTGGATGCCACCGAATGGGTCGGTCCTTACAATGATCTGGCCTTTGGATTGTATGAAATAGCCGACTATTACTATTACCCTGGCTGGCATGAGCCCGGCGCCGTCATGGAATTTTTATTCAACAAGGAAGCGTTCGAAGCGCTGCCCACAGATCTGCAGGAAATTCTGCGCGTAGCCGCTGCCGCTGCGGGTGTGGAAATGACTTACGAGTTCAACGCACGCAACGCCATGTCACTCACCGAACTGGAAGAAAACCATGGGGTGATTCCTCGCCAGTTTCCTGATGACCTGCTCAAGGAACTCAACACTATTGCCCAGGAAGAGATCGACAACCTCGCCAATCTGAGCCCAATGGGAGCACGCATTCACAAGTCCTACAGGGATTTTGAAAAGAGCATTCGCGCATATCAGGATGTTTCGGAAGAAGCCTTTGTGAGAGCAAGGAACTTGTAAGTCAAAGGGAAGAGGCAAGAGACAACAGACAAGTAAAAGCCGGCATAAGCCGGCTTTTTTGTGATGTCTGCTAACGACCCATAGCGGCCTTTTTTGGTTTTACCTGTTAAAGATTGTTAAAAGGGCTGCTTTTGGGGTACAAACGGAACTAAATCCCGCGCTTTATGGCTTCCGGAGGGGGTGGCTGTGAAGGAAAAACTACAAGAATACGCTTTAATTGCTGAATTAGTCAGCAGAGTAGCCATCCTCATTTCTTTGGTTATCTTGATTTTTCAAGTGCAAATGAGCACAGAGGCGACTGTTACAAGCAGTAGAGAGGCACACTCCAGTAGAACTATAGAATTGCTCCTAGAAATGCCTTCCTCTTAAGACTTGGCGACCCTTTATGTAAAAATGTTGAGAGAAGAAGAATTAACTGACGTTGAAACATATCGGGTTATTAATTACCTGGGCGCTTGGCTCAGGTTTACAGAGGAAAGTTATTACCAATTTCTTGATGGGCGTCTTGAAGAAAAATTCTGGAATGGGCGAGTAGAACAGGTTATAGGCCAACGTTTAAGGCCAGAGCTAGCCAGAACTCTGGCTATAAATTCTATTAATACCGGTATTTTTGCCCCAGAATTTTCTGAATGGTTTATACAAACAATAAAGAGAGAGATACAAATAAGGGCGGCTTCTGGCTGATACCTGACTAATTTATGAAAGAGAAGTTACAAGAATATGCGCTTGTTGCTGAAATCATAGGCGGGGTTGCTATCGTAATATCTTTAGTTTTCGTAGGAGTACAAGTTAGCCAAACAGCCGAAGAGACAGCAACAAATACAACTGCAATAAGAGCATCTGCATGTCAAGAATTAACTACTCAAATTCTAAATATAAACAACCTTCGTGCTGAGAACCCAGATATAGCAGAACTAGTTTTTAAAGATTTTGTAATGAAAATTTGAGCCCCATAGAAAGAGAGAGGCTTAGTGCGATATTCATTAATATCATTCGCCATGGAGATATGGCCTACTATTTATTCCAGCAAAACCTAATTGATGAAGAAAGGCTTGATAATGCACTTGCCATCCTTAGGTATTATTTAAGCAATAGTAACGTTGCAAAACATGAATGGGAGGTGTTTGGTGCCTCACTGAACTTAGACTTTCGAACTTATATTCAATCCAAAGTCTCGCTCAGTATCCCTAAATCGCCCTGTGAGATTTAATAAATATAAGTTTAAATTACCGCTATTGGCCGATACCTGACTAAAAATGAACCTGGATAGTTTAAATAAATGGTTAATGCTAGCTGCAAATATTGGAGTTATCGCGGGCATTATCTTTTTGGCTATTGAGATTCAGCAAAACTCGTTATCAACTCAAGCTCAGACGCGTACAGAATTGACGGTAATTGCCAATCAAATGATCGATTTCATTTCACGTCCAGATTTTGTTATTGCTAGAAATAAACTCAGGAATGAAGAGGAGCTGAGCGAATACGAGGTGGCTCTCATATCTGGTCAGGTAATGATGCAATTACGAACCGGTGAAAATGTATTTTATCAACACAGGATTGGCACGTAACAGTGATGAATTTCAGGGGTATGAAAACTTTTACTGGGAATACCTTGAATCACCTGAAGTCAAAGTTATCTGGAATGATAGAAAACATATCTTTTCCCCTGACTTTCAACGGGAAATAGATGATCTTGTGTCAAATTAACGCCCATTTTTGGCCTATAGCAGACATCCCAAATATCGTATGCTGATTACATATTCTTAATTGTTGCAGGCAACCAGGTGGCCAGTTCCGGCCAGAGTGTCAGCAGGCCGAGCATGGCCAGCTGGATAGCGATGAAGGGAATCACCCCTTTATAGATTTGTGACGTCAGTATGGTGGAGGGTGCCACGCCGCGCAGGTAGAACAGGGAAAACCCGAAAGGCGGGGTCAGGAAAGAGGTCTGCAGGTTGACCGCCAGCATCACACCCAGCCATACGGGATCCAGTCCCATCGCTAGAAGCACCGGCCCAACAATGGGCACGACCATGTAGGTGATCTCGATAAAGTCGAGAATGAAGCCCAGCAGGAAGACCACCAGCATCACCAGGATAGTGGCGGCCACCACACCGCCTGGCAGATTGGTGAACATTTCTTCAACGATCACATCCCCGCCAAACCCCCGGAACACCAGGGAGAAAACAGCCGCGCCCACCAGGATCAGGTAGACCATGGCGGTGACCTTGGCGGTGGATTCGGCAACATCACGAAAAATGGCAAAGGTCAGCTGGCGTTTGGCTAGGGCTAAAAGAATGGCGCCCAGGCCACCAACACCAGCCGCTTCTGTGGGTGTAGCAGCACCACTGAGGATGGAGCCCAGCACGGCAATGATCAGCAACAGGGGTGGCAGTAAACTTTTACTGACGGAGATCAGCAGGTGGGAATCACCAGCCGCTTTTTTCAGATCTTCTTCCGAGGCTGGCGGGGCATGTTCAGGTTTCAGGATTGCCAGCCCCAGCATGTAGACAATATAGATGGCAACAAGCAGCAGGCCCGGCACCATGGAGCCGGCAAACAGGTCACCGACAGACACGTTCTGGGTTCTGAAAATCCCCATGCTGAGTTGGGCCTGCTGGTAGGCATTGGAAATTACATCGCCCAGCAACACCAGGGCAATGGAGGGAGGAATGATCTGGCCCAGGGTGCCGGTGGCGCAGATGGTGCCGGTGGCAAGAGAGGGGCTGTATCCGGCGCGCAGCATGGACGGCAGGGACAGCACCCCCATGGTGACTACTGTTGCTCCAACAATACCGGTGCTGGCGGCAAGCAGCATGCCGACAATGATGACGGAAATGCCCAACCCGCCGCGCATCCGGCCAAACAACAGTGCCATGCCCTCGAGTAGAGCTTCGGCAATTTTCGATTTCTCGAGCATCATGCCCATGAAGACAAACATGGGTACGGCAAACAGGTTGGTGTTCACCATGATCCCGTAAAAGCGGTTGGGTACAGCGCCCAAGAAGGCGGCATCGAAGGTGCCGGTCAGCATGCCGATACCGGCGAATGCCAGGGAGGTGCCGGCCAGGGAAAAGGCCACGGGGAAGCCGCACATCAGGACCAGACAAACAGCGATGAACAGTAGTAGAGGGATGAATTCGATCACAGCGCCCCCCCAGTCGGCTCAACATGCTCTTCGGGCTGATTCTCATGAAAGAACAGGAATAACAGATTGCGCAGCATTTCGGTGATGCCCTGCAGGATAATCAGGGCAGCCATGACGGCGATCAGCGACTTGAGCAGATACACATAGGGTATGCCACCAGCTTCTGGCGATGATTCCCTGATGCGCCAGGCCGAGGCGACGTAATCCCAGCTGACCCACAATATGAAGATCGACACCGGCAGCAGCAAAAACAGGCTGCCGAGAAAATTGACCCAGGCCTTGTAGCGCGGCGAAGCCGGACCATAAAAAATATCCACACGCACGTGGCCGTCATGTTTGAGCGTATAACCGGCAGTCAGGAGAAACAGCAGGGCGTTGAGATAGATGATGGATTCCTGCACCGCAATGGAGCCGGTGTTGAAGACATAGCGGGTGATGACAATGTAGAAGGTGACGACGACCATCAGGATCGAACACCAGGAAGCAGCTTTACCCACCAGCTCGGAAAAGCTGTCCGAAATTTTGATGAATGCCCTGAGAAAATTCAGCACAGTGGCCTCAGGGGGCTGGCGTGTAGCCGGTCAGCCTGAAGCTCAGGGTGCTGAAGTCTGTCAGGGAAAAGGTGACCTCATTGAACACCTTGGTGCCTACTTTCACCGACGGTATGACCAGTGTACCGGCATCAAGATCCATGGTGGCGGCTTCCTGTCCTACATCGTTCAGGGAAATGATGCGCGTGGTATCCACACTGAAACCCACACCGCCAGCTTCGCTGTCCAGCACCATGATTACCCGGTACATCTCTTCGCCAATGCGAACCGGCATGGAGAAACTGGTGGTTACCGAGTTATAGGTAGCGGTGGTCACGACATCATCCGTGCCGGAATCAGTGCCGCCGTCTGTGCCGCCATCAGTACCATTGGGGTCATCAATAATGACATCGGTCACGTAGATGCGATGCACCAGGACCACGTCGTCGGCCTGCACACCGTCACTGTCCTGATTGGTCAGCGGCAGCTCGCCAAAGGCACTGCCCAGGGTGGACTGCTGGTTGGAACGCGGCAGGTTGCCGATAGCGTCCACAACCGACATACCGGAAATAATCTCAGCGAAAACGGTAAAGCCCTGGTCGACAAAATCCAGCTGGGTATTGTTGACCAGGTTGACGAACCACTCACTGGTGGCGCTGTTCACCTGGCCGCCGATTCTGGCCATGGCCACGGTGCCGCGCAGGTTGGAACGTTTGAATTCGTTCAGGATGGCCCCATCCCTCTGAATGGTGCCCCCCAGGGGGTTAGAGGTATAACCGCCGCCCTGGATAACAAAATTGGGCACGGTACGATGAATGATGGTGTCATCGTAGCGGCCACTGTCGATATAGGAAAGGAAGTTGGCCACGGTGATCGGGGTATCATCGGTAAACAGTTCCATGCAGAACTCACCCACATTGGTATCCACACAAACGGCATCTTCATAAAGAATTTCGCCTTCACCGGGTGTCGGGGTGTCTGTACCGCCGTCGGTGCCGCCATCAGTGCCACCATCAGTACCGCCATCGGTTCCCCCACCAGGAAGGCCATTGAGGTAGTCTTCAAGCGTGCCGTCAAACACGGACGCCTCGAAAATGGTGATGCGGGGCGAGTTGATGATCGGCACTTCCTGGCCCAGCACAGGCACCTGCGACAGCCCGTTGTTATCCAGGGAAACCACGGGAAAACTGGCAACCAGATCCACCAGGTCCATGCCATCACCGATGACCCGGGCAAACACCGTGTAGCCGCTATTGTCGGCATCCAGTTCAGGGTTATCGGTGACATTGATCAGGAACTGGCTGGTAATGCTGTCCGGATTGGACAGGTCATCGGGCACCGCAGCGATAGTGCCTCGGGTATTGGGGATACTGTTTTCATGGCTGATAGCGGGACGCCGGAAAATTTCGATCAGCCCCTCAAGCGTGCCGCTGCCGGTATCGGCAAAACGCCCCCCCTGAATATAAACCGGGTCATCCGTCACGCTCAGATGGAAAAAGGAATTGCGGTAACTGCCCTGGTTCACATAGGCCAGGAAATTCCGGGCGGCATCCGGGGCGTCGGTTTCCAGCAGCTCCATGCACAACTCGCCCATGGTGGTGTCCATGCAGACAATGGTCTGGGCATTCGCTGGCTTGGAAAATGCCAGTGAAATCATGGAGATAAAGGTGACGTAATAAAACAGTCTGATCAGCTTGTTCATATCGGGTTCCGTATGCCGGCAATGGACGTTATGCCTGCAAAATGAGGGCGCAGAATAGCATATTTCACCGGGCGAGTGTGAAGCCTTCCGCCTTGGGTACTGCATATTAAGACCATGTAAATATTGAAGAATTTAAATAAAAACACACATTGATTTAACACGCGCTTAATACAAATTTAATCGCCGATTTACGCGATCCCTTCATTCTTTAACCCGTCTTTAATACAGCGTTTACACAGGCTCCCTACACTGCGCATGTCCTGAAATTCAACACACCCGAATTGCGTAACGGAGTTTTAAACAGCATGAGATTTTCAACATTATTCAAATTAACAGCGCTTTCCGCTGCCATGTTCACTGCCAGTGCCCAGGCAGCCGAGCTTCCTGCACTGAAAACATTAAGCGGGTCAGGCGCAGGATTCGCTGGTGGTGCAACCATCAATGGCGGAGCCAGTTATCTGGATGAAGTCCCTGCAGGTCAGAAACTGGCCCTTAATGGAACTATCACCGTGGCAGCCGCGGATGTCGGTAAATCAGGCAGCGTTCTTGTTGTTGCCAAAGTTGGTAATAAATTCTATCAGCATGATGGGTCCAGCTGGTCCACATTGGATCTGGACCTGACCAGCTCCTCACTGGGCATCATGCCCTACACGTCCGGTACTCTGGCAGCCACCTACACCTTGTCAGAAGACGACCTTGCCGCGTCACTTGGTACTGATCTGACCGGTAAAACCGTCAAAGTACTGTTTGGCTACGCGCCTGATGGATCAAGTATTCGTTATGGCAAGGCAGTAAAGGCCACTGTTGCAGCGACTCCGGCCAGCGATGTCTGCCCCGATGGCGCTTCACCAGCAGATCCCGTGGCACTGGGTGGCAATAAAATATGCACCCTGTCCGGTACCTATCTTGAAGATCTGCACCTGACAAACAATTTTGATTATGTCATTTCCGGCGCGGTGCGCATTGGTAATGACAACACCGTCAACCCGACCCTTACCATCGACCCGGGTGTTACTACGTACGGCCAGTCAGGAAACGATTTTTTGTGGATCGACCGCGGCGCCAAAATCATGGCTAACGGTACCAAAAATTCCCCGATCACCATGACCAGCGCCAATGACGCTGAAGCCACAGCCACGACACGCGGTGAATGGGGCGGTCTGGTCATCAACGGCAATGCACCAATCAACGGCTGCGCCGAGGGCACCACCCTGTGTGAAGCTTCCGGTGAAGGCAACTCCGGCCTGTTCGGCGGCAACGATGCCAATGACAATAGCGGTTCATTGACCTACCTGCGGGTGAAATACGCCGGCTTCCTGATCAATGATCTGGATGAGCTCAACGGCATTGCCTTTCAGGGCGTAGGTGCTGGTACCAACGTTGACTATGTCCAGGTTCACAACAACCAGGACGATGGTATCGAGTTCTTCGGCGGCACCGTCAATGCCAGGCACCTGTATCTGACCGGCAACCGTGATGACTCCCTGGACTGGACCAAGGGGTTCTCCGGCAGTGTTCAGCACGTGGTCATCGTGCAGGGTGAAGACACCGGCGACCAGGGTTTTGAAATGGACAACAACGGTGATGCACCGGACTCATCACCACGTGCCCTGCCTTACTTCTCTAACGTCACCATGATCGGCAATGCCAATACCGACATCGGCATGTTGATTCGTGAAGGCACTGGCGGCCACTTCCACAACTTCGTCGTGAAGGGCTTTGCTGATGGCTGTGTTGACATCGACCAGACCGAAACCTTCACGGTTGCCGGATCTCCGGAAAGCCTGACCGGCGACCTGGTCATGACCAATACCGTGCTCGATTGTGAAACCAGTTTCATAGAAGACATGGATGGCCCCTGGACAGTCCAGGCCTGGTTTGATGCCCAGGATGGCAACACCGAGCTGGATACCGGCATGACCGACTATATCAACAGCTCAGCCGTGAATGCCCTGGACAGCTACGACGCCACACAGATCAGTTCCTTCTTCAAGGCTGCTGATTATGTGGGTGCCGTCCCCAGTGCTGACGCTGACTGGACCGAAGGCTGGACCTATCGTCCTTAAGCTGCCGTCCATAACAAAGATGCAACAGCGTGTAATGGCCTGGCCATCACACGGATATGAAGAATGACCTGGGGGAATGCCATGTTTTACGGCATTCCCTTATGTCTTTTGCAGAACACCCCAAAGGGTGTTTGCAGGAGAGTGCCGGGACTGCTGGTTTTCGTCGGATCCGAAAGCCAGGCGGTAACGGGTTTAAAAATTAAACAACTACAGTGAAACAACGCTTATGAAACGCCACCTACTATCCATCGCAGTAGCAAGCATTCTGTTTAACAACCAGACCCTGCTGGCCCAGGACGAGGAAGCACCGTCCTCGGCTCGCAGCGCCCCTTTGGGCGGTGAAATTACCGAAATCGTCACGCTGGGCGAATACATCCCTGATGAGAAGCGCGCCACGGCGGCCATCTCCAATGTGCTGGATGCTGAAGCCTTTTCCAGAACCGGTGATGACAATGTTGCTGAAGGCCTGAAACGGGTCTCCGGTCTGAACCTGGCCGGCGGCAAATTTGTTTATATCCGTGGTCTGGGGGAACGCTACTCCAGCAGCATCCTCAATGGCTCAACACTGCCAAGCCCCGAACCCATTCGTCGGGTGGTGCCGCTTGATCTGTTCCCGTCCAGCATCATTGAAAGTGTACTGGTACAGAAAACGTTCAGCGCCCAGTACCCGGCAGAGTTTGCCGGTGGTGCCATCCAGATGCGTACCAAGGCTGTGCCGGATGAGTCCTTCTTTGAATTTGCCTCCAGCGTGGGGTACTCGGGCAGCACCACGTTCAAGGATGGGTATACCTATCCGGGCGGTGGCAAGGACTGGCTGGGATATGACGATGGCACCCGTGATATGCCCGATCTGTTGAAGGATGCCATTGCCGGCAATCGCGAGCTCAAGCGCAACAACATGTTTTACAAAAACGGTTTCACCCCGGACGAACTGGAAGCCATTGGTGAAAGCCTGCCGAGCAACTACGACGCCAAACGCGGCAAGGTCAAACCCGACATGGGATTTTCCACCAGCTTTGGCAACGCCTGGTATGGTGACAATTACCGCATAGGCGGATTGGCCAATCTGAGCTACAGCAATTCCTGGGACACCATTACCGTTTCCCGCAATACCTATGTGGCCAATGCCGAAGGAGAGCTCAGCCAGCGCAATGACATGGATTTCACGTCCACGGAAGAAAGCGTGGACACCTCCCTGTTTTTCACCGGCGGTATTGAATACAACGATGCGCATAACGTGAAAGCCACCATCCTGCAGATTCGCAAGATGGACGACCTGGCTGGCGTGGAAACCGGTTTCCTGGCCACCGAAGCCCAGGACATTCGTTCCACGCGCCTGGAATGGATCGAACGGGAACTGCTGAACAAGCAGCTCGATGGCGAACACGTGATCTATGCGCTCAATGACCTGACCGTCAACTGGCACTACAACGAATCCACAGCCAAACGCTATTCACCGGATTTTCGCCAGAACCGCTATGAGTATGCGCCGCAGGTGGATGACTTTGCCTTTTCCCTGCGCGCCGATGCTAACCAGCGCTGGTGGTCTGACCTGAATGATAAAAACACTGACAAGGGGATAAGCGGCAAGCTGTTCCTGGAAACCCCGTTCAATACCAGCACCGATCTCTCGTTCGGTGCTTCCCAGGTGCGCAAGGATCGTGCTTCGGAAATTCGCCGCTTCCTGTTCCTGGCCAATGGGCCTGAAGCCACGGATCTGGATTTGCGCAGCCGTCCTTCTCTGAACGACATCGTCAATGCCGACACGATTGGCCCGAACGGTTTCGAGTTGCGCGAAGGCACACGCGCCACCGACAACTACACTGCTGACCAGTCGCTGGATGCCTTCTTTGTTGAAGCCGACATGGAACTGACCTATTACCTGCGTCTGCTTGCCGGTGTTCGTCAGGAAGAATCGGTACAGAGCGTGTCCACCTTCAACCTGTTCAACCCGGACGAGATGGTAACCAGTGAACTGCGCAGCAATGATCTATTCCCACTCGTGACCGCCACCTGGATCCTGGATGACTACAACATGCAGGTCAGGGCCGGTTATTCCGAAACCATTTCCCGTCCGGATTTCCGTGAACTTTCACCGGCGCCCTTCATCGACCCGGTGAACGGTTTCATCGTGGTGGGTAATCCCGAGCTGACCGTAGGTTACATCAACAACTATGACCTGCGCTGGGAATGGTATTTCTCGGGTGATGAAAGCGTGTCAGTAGGCCTGTTCTACAAGGACTTCCAGACCCCGATCGAAGCCATCATAGAACCGGGCGCTGCCAACCAGCGCACCTTCATCAATGCCCAGAGCGCCACAATCAAGGGAATAGAGGTTGACGGCTACCGCTGGCTGGATTTCATCCACGATGACATGGAAAACTGGTACATGGCGGCCAATGCCACGTTCATTGATTCGTCCGTGACCATTCGTCCGGAAGATGCCGGCCTGGTGACCAACCCGACCCGCGCCCTGCAGGGACAGGCGGATTACATCTTCAATGTTCAGCTGGGTTACGACAATTCCTTTGGCCGCAAAGGCAGCCTGGTATATCACCTGACCGGCGACAAGATCCGTGAAGTGGGCATTCTTGGCCAGCCGGATGTTTATGAAAAGGCCTATGGCGAGTTGGACTTTACCTACTCCCAGGCTTTCGGCGATCACTGGACTGCCAACCTGAAGGCCAGGAACATCCTGAACAAGCAGCGGGAAACCACCCAGGGCGGCTATGATGTGAACAGCTTCTTTGAAGGGCGTTCCCTGAGCCTGGGCGTTAACTACACCTTTTAAACTCCATTTATCTGCTGCACCTGTAGCGTTTCTTGGCCGGCTTCTGCCGGCCTTTTTTTGTCCTGAAAAAGGGTCAGGGGTGCAGGACCAGGCGAACGCTCATCATGAACAGGGCCAGGGTTGTCAAAAGAAAGACCAGGGCCAGCAGGGAATGAAGTGCCAGGGAGATGCGAGAACCCAGGCGGGTCAGGAAATCATCATGGGGCAGTACAGGAGGGGGGATACGCTGGAACAGCTGAATAAAGGCAAACAGCATCATGCCCCACAGGGTCAGGGTAAAGGAGGGTTCCAGCCAGTGGCCGAAGCGGTCAACGGGCCCAAACAGACTGGTCAGCGTCAGCCCCAGGCCAAGTATAACCAGGATGATACTGACAGGCCGTGCCCAGAGCAGGCGCCTGGCTAACCGGTGCAGGGTCAACAGCATTGGGAATCGCCCATAAAAAAACCTGCAGCAAGCGTGCAGGTTTTTTCAGGGTCTGACAAGATCAGTCTTCGATATGGACGATAAGCATATCGCAGTCAACGCCATGGGTGACGCTGGACGAGGTGGAACCGAACAGCAGCTCCCAGCCGTGGCGGCCGTGGCCACCCATGATGATCAGGTCAGCATCAATCTTCTTGGCCAGTTCCCGGATTTCACGGGCTGGCTGACCAAGCACGGTATGCAGACGATGCTCGGGAATCCCGATGTTCACGCCCATCTCGGTCAGGCTGCTTTTTGCCTGTTTGGTGACTTCTTCATGCAGGCCTTCGATGTCGACACTGGTGACTTCAACGGCATAGCCCACAGCGATGGGCTCAATAACATGCATCATGCTCAGTTCAGCGTCGTTGTCCTTGGCAATGCTTCGGGCCTTGTCCAGGATCTTGTCAGAGTCTTTCGACAGGTCTACAGCGACCAGAATATTTTTATATAAAGCCATGGGTCCTACCCTCTTGGGTGTTGAAATTTTCCGGATCAGTGTAGTGATTACACCTGATGGGAACAAGGGGGGAGTTGATCTGAGACAAGATTCCTTGGGTCTCAAGCAGCCCCCGGGCTTGCAATATCCCTGCTGCATATCGGGGTGAAAGCCATCCGTCAGCCTGTTAAGATGGCGCCTGTTTTTCAGGAGGCAGGATGTCTGAAACCCAAGAATACCCCACGGGATGGCTGCAGCTGGTTGCCGGAACTGACAGCCAGGGTGCCCCTGTGCTGGAGAAACTCCCGGTCAAGCTGCTTGGCGACGGCCAGTTCGAGCTGGAGCGTTCCCCCCTGTTCGTGCGGGACCTGGCGGCAGGGGATATTTTCACCTGTCACGAAGACAACCCTGCGGATTACCGGGTACTGCGCCGCAGCGGCAATCTGGCCATCAGGTTGTTCCGTAAAAGCGGGATAGCGGAAGTGGAGGATTACCTGACACCGGAAGTGGAAAAACTGGAAGGCAGCCTGGACCTGAATTCCGAGCGGGCCCTGGTTTATTCACTCCATGTTAATATCGGTTTCGGTCCTATCGAACAGTTGTTTGATGGCGCCATGGCCAAATACCAGGACTGTGTCTGGTACTACGGCAACATTTATGACAGAAACGACGGGGTCACCCCCCTGCACTGGTGGGACGCCTTTCTCAACCCGGTATAACCTGCCATCATCACGAACAACCAGGAAGATTCATGCTGATCGTCATTTCCCCGGCCAAAACGCTGGACCTTGAAAGCCCCTACAAATCACCTGCACCTACCCAGCCGGCTTTTCTGGCGGATTCCCGCAAGCTGGTGAAAATCATGCGCGAGTATTCACCTGCCCAGTTGGGCAAGCTGATGAAAACCAGCGAGGCCATCAGCACCCTGAATGTGGAACGCTTCAAGACCTGGAAAACACCATTCAATGACGGCAATGCCCGGCCGGCTATCTTCACGTTCAAAGGCGATGTCTACACCGGCCTGGAAGTGGAAAATTTTTCCAGTGCCGACCTGAAATATGCCCAGGACCACCTGCGAATACTTTCCGGGCTCTATGGCGCTCTCAAGCCTCTGGACCTGATGCAGGCCTATCGCCTGGAAATGGGGACAACGGTAGCCAACGAAAAAGGCAGGAATCTCTACGCCTTCTGGGGTGACAAGGTGACCCGTGCCATAGAGAACGACCTCAAGGCGCAGAAAGACAGGGTATTGATCAATCTGGCCTCCAATGAGTATTTCAGTGTGCTGGATACAAAGACTCTTGATGCCGACATCATCACCCCGGTGTTCAAGGACTACAGCAATGGCAAGTACAAGGTCCTGAGCTTTTTTGCCAAGAAGGCAAGGGGGCAGATGGCGGCGTGGATCATCCAGAACCGGGTGGCCGATCCTGAACAGCTGGCCACGTTCAACATGGATGGCTACAAGTACAGCCAGGCAGACTCATCATCCGACAAGCCTGTGTTTCTTCGCAAACAGAAATAAACAGCAGAACTCAGAGACAGTGTCGGCCAATCGCTGCCGGTGAGCCGCTTATACGCCCATATTATTCAGAGAGCGGATGATCTCGGCGATGATGCCGGCGGCGGTGGGATGTTCCTCTTCCAGTTCCTCGAGTAGCAGTTCGGCCGTTTCCTGAAAGGTAGCCGGCGGTTTGGGTCCTTCCCAGTCAGCGAGCTGGCTGCGCATCTGGGCGAGCATCTGCTCCTGTTGTGGACTGGTGTCACTGTCGGCAAATTTGTCGTGCAGCTGGGAGATCAACCCTTCGATATGTTGTTTTGGCATAATGCGTCTTCCGGTAAGTGAATATTTTCAGTGTAACCCAAATTCCCTCTGGCGACTTGTGATATGTCAAAACCCTTTTCCCAGGCCTGCGAGAATAACAAGGCCCCCATCCTTGAGGTGATCCGCCAGGTTTTTCATGGCGGCAGTACGGTCCTTGAAATAGGCAGCTACACCACGCAGCATGTGCGCTACTTTGCCGAACACCTGCCTGGCATCACCTGGCAGCCCTCGGATATGCCCGACAGTCTGTCAGTCATGCTTGCAGGTCTTGAAGGTGAGACGTTTCCCAACATTCTCCCGCCGCAGACACTGGATGTGATGCAGGGTCCCTGGCCCGACACTCAGGTTGAGGGTGTGTTCAGTGCCAATACGCTGCACATCATGTCAGCAGAACACGTACCGTATTTTTTCCAGGGGGTTGGGAAAGTGCTGCAAACCGGCGGCAGGCTGTGTGTCTATGGCCCTTTCCGCTACCAGGGAAACTACACCAGTGACAGCAACGCCCGCTTTGATGAGTGGCTCAAGGAACGTGATCCGCTAAGTGGTATCCGGGATATAGAGACAGTGAACGAACTGGCCACCAGGAACGGATTAGAGCTGCTGGCAGATCACGCCATGCCTGCCAACAACCAGCTGCTGGTCTGGCAGAAAAAATGGGGTCAGAACACTATTTCCATATAAAGACCCCTTCAGATTATTTCTTAATATTAAAATAGTGTTCTGACCCCATTTTTTTGAAGGGCAGGTACTGGGCCGCTTCTTGCTGGTAGCGGCGAATATACTTTTCCTCATCCGCCAGGAACTGACCAATGGCATGGTCAAAGTCGGGATGGGCAATCCAGTGATTGGAATAGGTCAGCACAGGTTCGAAACCACGCTGGATCTTGTGCTCCCCCTGGGCGCCGGAATCAAAGCGCGCCAGTCCTTTCTCAATACAGTACTCGATTCCCTGGTAGTAGCAGGTTTCAAAATGCAGGAATTGGTATTCCTCGCTGCAGCCCCAGTAGCGGCCATACAGGGTATCTGATCCGATGAAACTCAGGGCCCCGGCAATATAGCCCCCGTCTTTTTTCGCCAGCACCAGCAACAGGTTGTCGGGCATGCTCTTGCCTACCTGGTGAAAAAACAGGTCGGTCAGGTAGGGCGCACGGCCACGGACAAAATAGGTGCTCTCATAGAAACGATAAAACACATCCCAATGCTCGTCCGTGATGTTTTCGCCGGTTAGCTGTTCAAACGAAATACCGGCATCCAGAATCTTCTGACGTTCCTTGCGGATGTTTTTGCGTTTGCGTGAGCTGAATGTGGCAAGGAAGTCCTCACTGGTTTGGTAACCCCGATTAAACCACTGGTACTGGCAGCCGATGCGGGCCTGGATATTTTCCAGCTTCAACGCTTCGCAGGCATCCTGATCGGGAAACAGGATGTGCCAGCTGGAAGCCTTCAGGGTTTCCGCCTGCCTGGGAATATAGGCACATAACAGGCGATAGATTTCCAGCCGGTCATGGTCAGGTACCACGCAGATACGCGGGCCGGGGCAGGGGGTGAAGGGGATGGCTGTCACCAGCTTCGGGTAATAGTCCATGCCGTGTCGCTGGTAGGCATCGGCCCAGGACCAGTCGAAGACATATTCGCCGCGGGAGTTGTCCTTGAGAAACAGGGGCATGATGGCAACTGGTCTTGCCGCATCACCCTCGCCTGCTTCAACGACGGCATGAAATGGCTGCCAGCCTGTTACGGCTGTTGTGCTGTGACTTTTTTCCAGGGCTCTGAAGAAGGCATGCCTGAGAAAGGGGTAGCCGGTATCCACGATACCATCCCAGATCTCAGCCTCGATCTCATCGATGCTGGTCAAAAAGCGCAGTTGATAGGATTCGGGTTGGCTGTTCACGGTACGTAAGGCAGAGGAGTTGCGAGAAAACATTGTAGAGGACCGGAGGGGTTGGTTGCTACTGTCCATCCGCGCTTCGCGCTCCTGCCTCCTGTCTCTTCTGCTCAATGTCTACTAGAATAGACCGCGTGTGAACCTCCCGGACCCTGAACCATGTCCCTGACCTCCCAGACCGTTGCCAGAGTCTCTGTCCATGGCGGACATAGCGGCCAGTTCTGCCATCACGCCAGTGATGCGCTGGAGGATGTCATCTGTGCCTATATCAACCAGGGGTTCAGCTGGGTCGGTATTACTGAACACATGGCCCCCTTGGTGGATGCATACCGGTATCCCGATGAAAGCCGCGACAGCCTGACGGCTGAGTTTCTGATGCGTCGATTCCATGAATACTTTGCCGTATGCCGTGAACTGAAGCACAAGTACCAAGACCAGATCACCCTGTTCACCGCCTTTGAAACCGAAACCTACACAGGCTCACTGGACCTGGTGAACAACCTCGTGTCTGAACTCAGGCCGGACTACCTGGTAGGCTCAGTACATCACGTCAACGATATCTGCATCGACTATGATGCCGAACTCTTCCAGACCGCGGTCGATAGTGCCGGCGGGCTGGTGGAACTTTACCTGGCTTATTTCGATGCCCAGTACGCCATGCTCCAAAACCTGGCACCTGCAGTGGTCGGGCATTTCGACCTGATTCGCAAATACGACACGGATTATCTGAACACCCTGGCCCATGCCGAGGTACAGAAACGCATCAGCCGCAATCTTGACCTGATTGCCGAGCTGGGCCTGATCCTGGATTTCAATCTGCGCGGGTTCGACAAGGCGGTGGAGCAGTACCCCTGCACGGCCATCCTGGAGCAGGCGATTGCCAGGGGTATTGCGGTGGTGCCGGGTGATGATTCCCACGGTGTGAATTCCGTGGGCAGAAACTACGATCGCGGCATTGCCATACTGCAGGAACTGGGTGCCAGCACGGACTGGCCTCGACCCAGGCTGATTCAATACAACATCTAGGACTTACCTATGACGACTTACCAGGGAAGCTGCCACTGCGGAGCCATCCGCTTTTCCTTCGACGCCGACGAAATCACCGGCGGACTGAGTTGCAACTGTTCCTACTGCGAACGCCGCGCGGCGATCATGCTGAACCCACCGATTGCCGAGGCCGATCTCAAGCGCGACATCGACGGTGATGCCCTGTCCTGTTACCAGTTCGGCGCGAAGGTGGCCAAGCACTATTTCTGCAACCGCTGCGGCAATTACACCTACCATGAAAGCATGCGCAAGCCGGGCTATTACCGCGTCAACCTGGGTTGTGTGGAAGGCGTCGACTCCTTTTCACTGGAGCGGGAAGTGTTTAATGGCAGGGAGCTGCTTTGAAAAGACGCAAAGCGTCGCTTCGGAGGCAGGAGACAGGAGGCAAGAGACAGGGTTGTTTCTGGAAGGTTTTGGGTTTCAAGTCATTATTTTTACTATACGTGGGAAAAAATACTTGACGGTTATCCAGGAAAAACGATCATCGTCCCTGCCTCCTGCCTCCTGCCTCCTGCCTCCTGCCT